>SXGT01784674.1_pt1 | contig 26635 bp, 16 predicted proteins | sample 3176221 | NCBI WGS metagenome assembly SXGT01 (sample SAMN11356862, study PRJNA531348) | freshwater metagenome | isolation source: freshwater sample F1-120 | place: China: Fuxian Lake, Yuxi | collected 2017-12-25
CCTCTCCCAAAGGGAGAGGGGGAATCCATGAATCCCTTCAATCGACGTAACTTTCTGTTCGCTTCCTCCGGTGCGGCGGCCGGTACGCTCGTAGTCCCCGGCCTGCTAGAAGCCGCCGATTCCAAGCCGCTGGATTTTTCGAAGAGCGGCCTGGTAACCGGACAACCCAAGTCGCTCAGGCACAAGGAGATTCCCGGTTTCCTCAGCGCTGCGCAGATCGCGCCACATCATTCGGCTCATTACGGCGGGGCGCTGAAGGCGGTCGTTGCCGCGGATGCGAAGCTGGAAGAGTCCACCAAATCAGGAGCCGCCACCGATCCGGCGGCGTTTGCCCACCTCAAGCGGCTCATCAACAGTCGCGGCAACAGCGTGGTGCTCCACGAGTTTTACTTCGATGGCTTGTCACCCAAAGGAATCGATCCGCAGCAGGATGTCCGCGCCGCGATTGAGGGGCGATTTGGCTCGCTGGAAAAATGGTCGGCCGATTTCATCGCTTCCGCGAAAGAGGCGGCGGGTTGGGCGATGTTGGTCAAGCATCCGGTGAACGGCAAGCTCTACAACGTCGTCAGCGACGAACACGCGATGGGAGTCCTTTGGATGGCGGTGCCGATCGTCGTCATCGACACCTACGAACATGCATTTTACATCGATTACCAAAACCGGAAAGCGGAATACATCGAAAAGTTCATGGCGCACATCGACTGGAATGAGGCCAACTTGCGGTACAGGTCGACTTAACATTTGAGGTGCATAATGACGAGCAACCTGAACCGGCGCTTGTTCTTGGCCACGATTGGCGGCGTCGTTTCCACGGCCTGCCTCCGCGGCATTCATGCGGGCGACCCTGCGCCCGGCAAAGGGCTCGTCATCGGCCAGTCGGAAGGTGCCGCGGCCGGCAATGCCGTTCTGGCGGCGGGAGGCAATGCCGTTGATGCCGTGGTGACGGCGGCACTGGTGGCCGGTGTCGTCGCCGTCCCCATGACGGGCATCGGCGGCTATGGGGGGCATGCGGTGATCGGCGGTTTGCCGGGGAACAAAGTCGCGGCTATTGATTTCAATTCCGCCGCCCCAGCCGCCTTCAAGCCGGATCAATTCCCGCTCAATGACAAAGGCCAGGTTCCCGGAAATATCAACGCCTATGGGTGGCTAGGAACGGGAGTGCCGGGAGTTCTGGCCGGATTGCAGCTCGCACTCGACAAGTTCGGCACCAGAAAGTTTCCCGAGCTCGTGCAGCCGGCCATCAAGTTTGCCCGCGACGGATTTGTCGTAAGAAAAAATGTCGCGGGAGCGCTGGCGGCGGCGAAATCCAGGCTGGCGGCTGATCCCGGCTCGGCGAGACTCTTCTTTGCTAACGGCCAGCCGCTGCCTGAAGGAGCGACGTTTCAAAACCCCGACCTGGCAGCCATGCTCGATTCGCTGGCCAAGAACGGCACGGTCGCCGATTTCTACCAGGGAAAAATCGCCGCCAAGATCGCGGCGGCATTCCAAGCCAATGGCGGTCTCGTCACCGCGGCGGACTTGGCGGCTTACCAGGCGGTGGAAGTCGCGCCGCTCACACTCTCTTGGAATGGCTACACCCTTCTCACTCCTCCCCCTTCCTCGGGCGGGCTGACGGTTCTGCAAACCCTGGCGTCGCTCAAGGCCGTCGGCTGGCCGGAGAGGCGCGACGCCATCGATCAAACCTACATCGAATGTCTGCGGGTCGCCTGGAATGATCGCCTGCGGCTGCTCGGCGATCCCAAGCAAGCCGACGTTCCCGTGGCGAAACTGCTTTCTGAAGAATATGCCCGAGAGACGGCGGAACGAGTGCGGACTGTGGTGCGGGACAAGAAGCCAATGAATGGCGAGGCTGATGGCCGACCGGCAGGTGGAACCATTCATTTGAACGCGGTGGATGCATCCGGGCTCACCGTCGCCCTGACGTTTACTCATGGTGATTCTCTGGGGGCTCAGGTGACAGTCGATGGTCTAGGGCTGGTCCTGGGGCAAGGAATGTCGCGGTTCGATCCGCGGCCAGGACGAGCGAATTCGCCTGGACCCGGCAAACGGCCGCTGCACAACATGTGTCCAACGGTCGTGACCAAAAACGGATCGCCGATGCTGGCCATTGGAGCAACGGGCGGCCGCCGGATCGTGAGCGGCGTGACCAGCGTCCTCGCTCGCAGAATTGGTGAAGCCAAGTCGCTATCCGATGCGGTCAAGGCTCCACGCATCCACACCGAAGGAAACCTGGCGCTCAGCGCGGAAGAGGGCTGGGCAGCCGAGGAGTTGAAGGCAATCGGCTATGCGGTCACGAAGGGGTCGGTTTCGTCGCTGAGTGCGATTGAGGTGGGGCATAACGGCGACATGCTGAATCTCTCATCCTCTGCTCGTTGACAGATCGAGTCAGTTCACCACATTCCGCAGCGGTTGGCCAAGCAGTGCCCGGCGGCAGGCTTCGCTTCCTTTCACGCGCATGTCCATCAGCCCTTGCTCGCTGTAGAAGGCGTTGTGGGCGTTCAAGATGACGCGGTGATAAGCCGGATGCTCGGGGTTTCGCCAGGCGACGAGGAGTGGATGGTCTTCCGGTGGCGGCTCGGTGGGCAGGACGTCGATGCCGGCCCCGGCCAGGCGGCCACTGGAGATGGCGTCGGGAATGGCGGCGATGTCCACCACCGCGCCACGCGATGTGTTGATGAGGTACGAGCCCTTCGGCATCAGCTCGATGGTCCGAGCATTCATGATGTGCTGCGTCTCTGGCGTCAGCAGGCAGTGGCAGGAGACTGCGAACGACTGCGAGAGAAGGTCTTCGAGGGCTTCCACCCGCCGCACACCCAGGGCTTTGTCGTAGCCGTCCGGCTTGTAGGGATCATAAAAAGCCACGTCCATCCCCAGGGCCTTTCCCCGCAGGGCGGCAGCGGTGCCAATCCGCCCCAAGCCGATGATTCCCAGCGTCTTCCCCCGCAGCCGATAGAGCGGGGCGACGTGGTCGAACTTCCAGGGAGTGCCGGCAGGGCGTAGCCGCATGTTTTGAAAGGCAATCCCGCGGGCGAGGGAGAGCAACAGGCCGATGGCGGAGTCGGCCACTTCTTCATTCCCATAATCCGGTACATTCGCGACCGGAATGCCGCGGCTCTTGGCGAAGACGAAATCGACATTGTCGTAACCCACGCCGCAGCGGACGATCAGCCGGCAGTTCTTCAGCCGGCTGATGGTGGCCTGGGTCACCTTGAGCGTGTGATAGACCATCACTGCGGCCGCATCTTCTATGCGCCCCCAAAGCTGCTCCTCCGACGAAACGGCGAGGGCCTCCACGTCGGCCAGATCTCCCAGGATCTTCTGCTCCACGTCCATCGCTCCACGCTGAAAATCGGCAACTACTACTCGCGGTCGACTCATTGGTTTAGCCGGGGCCTTTCTGGAGATGCATTTGAGGAAAGCTCATCCTACGGAGCAGGCAGCGAATCGTCACTAGCCCGAAGTTGCCGACTTGGCCGGACTGAGTTACCATCGTCCCTGGAGCAACGCTGGTTATGGTTCCACTCTTTCGCCCCGCCGCGGCCCTTGATCGACGAACTTTTCTCGTCGCCGGGGGATTGAGTTTCTTGGGGGCGGGATTTGCCGGCCAAAATGCGGTCGCGGCTGCTTCCCCCGGCCGCAAAATCGCCAAATCGGCGATCATGATCTGGCTGAGCGGTGGGGCGTCGCATATCGATACTTGGGACATGAAGCCGGATGCTCCCGCCGACTATCGCGGACTGTTCAGTCCCATTCAGACGTCGGCTCCGGGGGTACAATTGTGCGAGCATCTGCCGCACCTGGCGAAACAAGCTCACCACCTGGCCATCGTGCGGTCGCTGGGGGATCATGGCCGCGGCACGGGGGACCATCATGCGGGATACTATTACAACCTGACGGGGCACGCCCCCGACCGGTCCTTCCATCAGCTTTTGAACGCCCGCACGCCGTATCTCACCGACTGGCCTTCGATTGCCTCGGTCGTGAATTACAAGCGGCCGGTCCATCCGTCGCTGCCGTCGGCCATCACGCTGCCGCAGAAGGAGGGGGCACCCGAATACACGCGTCCAGGGCAATTCTCCGCCCGGCTCGGCATCGAGTACGACCCGTTCTTCGTCGACGGCTCGCGGGAAAACCCGCTGCAGTTTACCGTTCCCGCGTTGCAGCTCTCCGGCGACATCACGGCTCAGAGATTGCTCGATCGCCGTTCGCTGCTTTCCACGCTCAATGCCGCCGAGCGCCGGGTGGACGCAACGGGCCAGACGGTCAATTACGGCAAGCACCAGCAAAAGGCCTTCTCGCTCCTCACCTCCTCGGCAACCAATGCCGCGTTCAATCTATCCGCCGAGCCAGCGGAGGTCCGTGAGCGGTATGGCAATGGCATCACCGGCATGTCGCTCCTCATGGCACGACGACTCGTCGAAGCGGAAGTTCCCTTCATCACCGTCTTTTACAAGGCGAACAAGGAGCTCGATACGCTCTGCAAGAGCGGCGGCGGCTGGGACACGCACGGCAATAACTTCGGCTGCCTGAAAGACAAATTGCTGCCGGAATTCGACCGACCGTTCGCGGCCCTCCTGGCCGACTTGCACGAGCGGGGATTGCTGGAGGAGACGCTGGTGATTGTGACTAGCGAGATGGGCCGCAAGCCCAAAGTCGGGGACCCTCGCTCCGGCGGACCCGGTGGAGCGGGCCGCGACCATTGGACCGCCTGCATGTCGGTGTTGCTCGCCGGTGGCGGCATCCAAGGGGGCCAGGCCTACGGCACCACCGACAAGCGGGCCGAGTTCCCAGCCGACAAACCGGTCGCCCCCGAGGACATTGCCAAGACTGTCTATCACTCCATGGGCATCGACGACCTCTCCGCCGTCGATCGCCACGGTCGGCCCTTCCAATTGATGGAGGAAGGCCGGCCCATTCTGGAATTGTTCTAACGCCCGTTTCAGGGCGCAGTGTTTCCGGCAGCCGGGAGCGGTCCCGCGGCCACCAACTTTTTCTGGCGTGGATCAACAACGAGACCGAGTCCCTCCAGAGTCCGCGCTCCCAGGAGCGTCAGGTCGCCAGGTTCGGCAAACACTACTTCATCAATCGTAAAACTCCGATCCACTCGGAGAATCGCGAAGCCGACGCTGCGAGTGATGGTCTGGCCATTCGCCATGGTGAACAACAAATCCTTCTTTTCCCGGTTGATTCCGATCTTTTCCAGCGACTTCACGGGAATCCAAGAGTATTCGCTGCCAGTGTCGACGAGGGCGCGAGAAACGGCGACCGCTTGATTGCGATCCGTGGGATTCTCGATTTTGCAGCCTACGTGGATTGTTTCCATGACCATGATTTCAGAGTATTCCGCAACGTGCGCCAAGGCAAACCAGTGGTATTTCGATGGGGTGCGATTTGCGGCGACGGTGGATGTGCCGCATAATGACGCAGTTGGTCCAGCAATGTTTTGAAAGGCAAATGCAAGATGCGTGGAGGAAGTTGCGGATTCTGTTTGATCCTCGCTGCAACGCTGGCATGTGTTAGCGTCGCGGATTGCTCCAATGCACGCGCCCAAGTCCCCGGACAGGATGCCAACAACGGTTCTAAGCTGGACCGGCCTTACAACAATGGCCCACTGACGGAAGCGGATTTTCGCGGCAAGGTTCCCACGGAAGGAGGTCTCGCAAAGAGCCCCTTTCAGGCGTTTCTGTTCATGGACATTTCCTGGACCAGCCAATATCGCACGACAGGGCGGGGTCGCGTCGTCACAGCGCACCTCACGCAGTTTCAGGCGACCGCCGTCTCGAATCCCACCAGGTCGTGGAACCAATGGGGAAAGAAGAGGCCGGATCTACTCGATCACGAACAAGGGCACTTTGACATTACCCAGATCCATGCGCTGCGATTCGAAATCAAGATTCGCAAGCAGTTGGCTGCCAAGAAGCCCCCCACGGGTACCGGCGAAACCGAAGCCGTCGCGGTGGAGGCGCTCAACGATCTCCTGGTCAAGGAAGGAATAGCCGTCAAAGCAGTCGCCGACGAGGAGAATGTGGAATATGACCGGCTGACGGCGCATGGCGGCGTGCTCGAGAAGCAGCGCGAGCTCCGTCATGTCCACCTGGAGACACTGAAGAAGCTGACGGCGGAGTTGAAAGCGGTGAAGAAATCATGATGGCATGTCTTCGCTGCCTGCGGTGGTTGATTGTCTTGCTGCTGGTGTCGCTGGCTCGCGCAAAGGAGCCGCCGGTTGCCGGTCCTTCTTTCGAATCCGACATTCGCCCGCTTTTGGCTGCCAAGTGTTTTCGTTGCCATGGTCCCGAGGTGCAGAAAGGGGAGCTGGCGCTGAATTCGACAGAGCGGCTTCTGAAGGGGGGCGAAGGAGGGGAAATTCTGGTGCCTGGTAAGCCGGAGGAGAGCCGGCTGTATGAACTGGTGCTCAAGGGAGAAATGCCGAGCGATAAGAAGAACCCGTTCACGGAGAAAGAGACCGAGTTGCTGAAGCGGTGGATTGAAGAGGGAGCAAAATTCGGCAGCGGCGGCGAAGCGGCCGCGAAGCTGACGGAACATGATGTGCTGCCGATATTCTTGCTCCGCTGCACGGCTTGCCACGGACGGAACAAGCAGGAGGGAGGCTTAGACCTCCGCAGCCGCGAGTCGATTCTGAAAGGGGGCAAATCTGGCCCCGTGATTGTACTGGGCAAGCCCGCAGAGAGCTTGCTCGTGAAGCGAGTCGCCACGGGGGAAATGCCGCCGCACAAAAGGCTGGTGGAAGCAGCCGTCAAGCCGATGGAACCGGACGAGTTGGAAAAAATCAAAGCCTGGATTAAGCAGGGCGCACCGCAAGCAGCCGAAGAGCCGGACCTTGCGGGGACACCGGAAGATCCGCTCTTGCGGCCGGAGGACAAGGACTTTTGGTCGTTCAAGCCGCCCATGGCAGCGAGAATTTCCGCCGGTTCAGTTTCTAGCAAGGCCCACAATTTCATCGACTCTTTCGTCCAGCAAAAGCTCCAAGAGCAAAAGCTTGCACCCTCGCCCGAGGCCTCTCCCCTCACCCTCCTCCGCCGCGCACATTTCGATCTCACTGGACTGCCGCCAACTCCCGAGGAAGCAGCCGCACTTCTTTCCGAATCTAAGAATTCCCCCGATGCCTTCGAGCGGCTGATCGACCGTTTGTTGGCCTCGCCTCGCTACGGCGAACGCTGGGGGCGGCACTGGCTGGATGTAGCGGGCTATGCGGACTGTGAAGGCCGCCGCGAACAGCATTTGCCCCGGCCGTTTGCCTGGCGATACCGCGACTATGTCATCCGAGCCTTCAACGCCGACAAGCCGTATGACCGCTTCCTCTTGGAGCAACTGGCCGGCGATGAACTGGCGGATTACGAGCACGCGGCGGAGATAACGCAGGAGTTGGAAGACAATCTGGTGGCGACGGCCTTTCTGCGGATGGCCCCCGATCCGACTTGGGCGAATCTCACGGGCTTTGTGCCGGACCGTCTGGAAGTGCTGGCCGATGAGATGGACGTGCTGGGTTCCGGCGTGATGGGGCTGACATTCAAATGCGCCCGCTGCCACACCCACAAGTTCGATCCCATCCCGCAGCGAGACTACTACCGGCTGTTGGCGATCTTCAAAGGGGCCTACGACGAGCACGACTGGCTGCGGCCGGAGATCAAGGGTTTTGGCGGAGCGTACAGCGCCGGGCCGGGCGAGCGCTACTTGCCATTTGTCAGCACCCGCGAGCGGTCGGCGTGGCTGGCGGAGAAAGCCCGCATCGATGCCGAGATTGCGAAACTCAAAGCCGACGCGGCAACGGCCGAGACGGATGGCAAAATCAAAGCCCTCGAAGCCCAGCGCCAGCCCGAGCCGCGGCTGATGGCGCTGTGGGATCGCGGCGAGCCGTCGCCCACGTATGTCTACAGGCGGGGCAACTACCAGAATCCCGGCACGCTCGTCCGCCCTGGCGTTCCCGCCGTGTTGACCAGCGGCAACTCGGGCTTCGCCATTGAGCCGCCGTGGCCGGGAGCAAAGTCCACCGGTCGGCGGTTGGCGTTTGCAACGTGGCTCACACAGCCGGACCAGCCGCTGACGGCCCGCGTGTTTGTGAACCGGCTCTGGAAACATCACTTCGGCCAAGGAATCGTTAAGAGCCTCGGCAACTTCGGCAAAACGGGGGACAAGCCGACCCATCCGGAATTGCTCGATACGCTGGCGGTCGAACTCGTGCGGCAGAACTGGAGCCCCAAGTCGCTCCACCGCAAGATGCTCCTCTCCCACTCCTGGCGGCAGTCGTCAGCTGTCACTCCTGAATCGCAATCATTCGATGCGGACGGCCGCTGGCTCTCCCGCATGCCCCTGCGGCGGATAGAAGCGGAGCCGCTCCGCGACACATTGCAATACGTCGCGGGCGAACTCGACGAAACCCGCTTCGGACCCGCGGAGAGCGTCCGCGTTCAGCCCGACGGCCTGGTCCTCGCGGGCAAGCGCCGCAGCATCTACGTCCAGCAACTCCGCAAACAACCGGCGTCACTCCTGGAAAGCTTCGACCTGCCGGCGATGAACCCCAACTGCCTGGAGCGGAGCGAATCGCTCGTCTCCACGCAGGCGCTGCACTTGATGAACGACACTTCCGTCCGGGCGCTCTCCGAGAAACTGGCGGAGCGGGTCATTCGCGAAACGGCTGGCGGCCGGCTGAGCGAGATCGAGAACCTGTACTGGATAGTCTTGAACCGGCCACCCAACGCGGCGGAACAGCAACTTCTGACCACATCGCTGGAAAAACTAACTCGCGCCTGGGAACAAGAACTCGCCGCCACGGGCCAGGAGAAGTCGCAGGCCCCGAAAAACGCTTTGGCAACCATCTGCCATACGCTGCTCAACTCGGCGGAATTCTTATATGTCGATTGAGATGACAAGTGCGACCTCGCACTTTCTGTCATTTGAATCGGTCGTCTGGCCCATCGAGTAACTCCAACTCGAAAAGCATGCAAACACCTTCGGCACCACTCAATGAGCGATAACCGACAATCTTTTTTCCTTCCACATCCTCTGCCTGCACCACAATCACCGGTGTTTCCTTGCCGGTCTCCTGGTCCTTGTAAATGGCACGGCGCGGCAGCTTCAGGTCCGTGGCGGGCTGTCCGCACCCGGTGCCGCAAACACCGCGCGGCCCACCGCGACATCATCCAGTGTCGCCGCTCGTCCCGTCAGGCACGGTATTTCTCTCCAATGAGTAATGTCCATAGGGATTAGGGCCGCAGGCTGAACTGAAGTGACAACGAGGTTGATTCTACCAGTGTGAAAAAGAAATGCCAGGGCAAGAGATCGGGGTCGGGCGTCATTGGCACCAACAAACCTTCCAATCGAAAAACGCGTCGCGGCCAAAGACTTTTAACCGTATCTTGCACCCCAATCGGGGTGACCGATCTCAGCCCAGGGTCGCGAGGCTTTGCGAGCGCACCCTGGGTAACGGACCGCACGTCATTTCGAACCCCACCGGGGTTACCTACGATTCGCGCCGTGTCCATTTCGGTAACCCCGTTGGGGTTCATGCGGCTGCCCCTTTTCGTGTTCCCAGGGTGCGCACGAGGCGTGCGACCCTGGGCTTTGTTGGGCTACCCCTTCGGGGGAACAATTCTGTCCCGAAGTCCCTACCAATCACGGCCTCAACTATTTTCGGAATTCCGGTTGCCGGGGCTTGACGGTGCCAACTGAACAGGCGTATCCTTTTGTGATTGTCGGGAAGTGTTCGCGCGCTACTGCTCAGGAGAAGTGCGATGATACCGCGAAAATTACTGTCGTCTTTTGCTCGGGATTGTCGCCTTTCGCTCCGCGAAAGGACGTGCTTTCGCGGAGCGAAAGACGACAATGCCCCCTCCACCGAGGAGGGGGGTGGTGCAAAAGTCGGGGAGGCCAAAGCTTCAAAAGGGGGCGGCGCATGTGGTTATGGAAACCGGCTGCGCGACTTTTGCACCATGGTTTTTTTCGACCGGAATTCCTCTGCGACCTTTGCGGCTCTGCACCAGGCACGCTTTCGCGGATCGAAAGGCGACGATGGGGGTTGTTGAATTACCAGGGGATTCTCGCACCCACGCCGCCGCCTTATTATCAGCAATTGCTCGCTTCTCGAGGTTCACATGACATCCAATAGGAATGGGCCGAATCCGCACCAAGGATCGAAGGCCGGCTCACTTCTATTCTGGCTCGTTTTTCACGGCGTGGCGTCGTTCATCGTCCTTGCCGTGCTGCTGGTAGTTGTCCCCATGTTCGACAAGATGTTCATGGAATTCGGACTGAAGCTCCCCTTCCCAAGCGTGCTGGTGGTCAACTTGTCGCGATTCGTGGTTTCCTACGGACTCTTGGTCATTCCCATGTGGTTACTTCTCGACAGCGGGATGTTATGCCTGCTCATCCTTCCCGTCGAAATGCCGCGGTGGCTCCGCTCGCTTTGGTGCGGCGGCGTGCTCATCGTCGCGGCCTGTCTTATCGTGCTGGTAGCGATTTCGCTTGTCCTGCCGTTTGTGGGCCTTGTCCAAGGATTGTCGTGAACGCTCCACGTTGGCCGTGATGTCTCTTGGAACACGTTTCCGCATCGGGCCGACTTGAACTCCTTCGATACAAGAACGAGAATCCACTCCTTAGGTCCGCAACCAACCCGTCGCGTCAGGTGATGCAACTATGCCCGTTCCGTGCCCCCATTGCCAGGCTCCCGTCGATGCCGTGGCCACGGCGAAGGGGGAGATTCTCTGCACGGCGTGCGGGTCGAGTTTCCAGATCGGGCATAACGCGACCGCCACTTGGACCGCGCCCGAGAAACGGACGCTGGGGAAGTTTGAATTGCTGGAGGAGGTCGGATCCGGGGCGTTCGGCAGCGTGTACCGGGCCCAAGATAAAGAGCTGGGCCGAACCGTGGCGGTCAAAATCCCGCGCGGGGGGAACGTCGGCAGCAGCGGCGATTCCGACCGGTTCCTCCGCGAGGCCCGCAGCGTGGCCCAGTTGCGGCACCCGTCGATTGTTCCCATTTTTGAAGTCGGAAACGAGAGCGGCTTGCCGTATCTCGTCAGCGAGTTCATCCACGGCATCACACTGGCCGACCTACTGACGAGCGAGCGGATTCCACAGCGAGAGGCGGCGGGACTGGCGGCGCAAATCGCGGACGCTCTGCACTACGCTCACGAGCAGGGAGTGGTCCATCGCGACGTCAAACCGTCCAACATCATGTTGGAATCCATCAGCAAGAAAGACGTACCGGCAGTCGCCCATTCCGGGCGCTATTCACCGCGGCTGATGGACTTTGGCCTGGCCAAACGGGATGCCGGGGAGATGACGATGACGCTCGAGGGGCAGGTGCTCGGCACTCCGGCATTCATGTCACCCGAGCAGGCTCGCGGCGAATCCCACTCGGTCGATGGCCGCAGCGATGTCTACAGCCTGGGAGTCATTCTCTATCAGCTGTTGACTGGAGAACTGCCATTTCAGGGGAATGCCCGGATGCTGATGCATCATGTGCTGCACGACGAGCCAAAGTCTCTCCGTAGCCGCGACCCGAAGGTCCCCAGGGATCTCGAAACAATTTGCCTGAAAGCAATGGCCAAAGAACCGGCCCGTCGGTACGCAACGGCCGGTGAATTGAGCGCCGACTTGCGGCGATTTCTCCGTGACGAGCCGATTCTGGCCAGGCCGGTTACCTTGCAGGAAAAAGTGTGGCGGACCATTCGGCGCCATCCCACCGTGGTCGCCCTCACGACCGTAGTTGTCTTACTCCTGGGGATCGTCGTTGGTGTGGTCGCGTGGGGACTGCGACCTGAGAAGTCGTCCTCGCGCACTCCCGACGTTGCAAACAATATCCCGGCTCCAGAGACCCAGGCCGACGAACTGCCCAAGGTGGTGGCCGAACTCGATCGAACCGATCCCGGTTGGCGGCTGGACGAAATCGAGGCGAAACGCCCAAACATTCCCGCGGAAGAGAATGGAGCCCTGCAGATTGTGGAGTTTCGCAGGATCGTCAGCGAAATGACAGGCAGACCTGGATCGGAAGGGAACTGGCAGAGCCAGGAGATGGAGAAGCACTTTGAAGCCGTCAACTCGCTGGCTCCTACCGCAAGACTGCCCGCAGACGAGGCGGCCCTCTTCCGCAAGGAACTGGCCCGTATGGCCCCCGCGTTAGCCCAAGCCCAAAAGATGACTGGCTATGCGCGGGGACGATTCCCAACGGCCCACACGCGGGATGCCTTCTCGACCTTGGTGCCGGACCAGGCTACGGGCCGGCAGCTGGCGAAGATCTTGCAGCTTGACGCCTGGGTGCAAATCCACGATGCGAATCGCCCGGCGGCCGTGAAGGACTGTCTGGCGCTGCTCAACCTCGCTCGAGCGTACACGGATGAGCCCTTTGCCATTGTTCAGATGATCCGCATGGCGATCTTCCGCTTGACCATGCAGACGATCGAACGGATGGTGGCTCAAGGAGAATGTACCGAGGGGGAGTTGCTGGCGTTTCAGCAGGAGTTTGACCAGGCTATGTCCGTTCCCACGCCCGTGATTATGGCCCGGGGGGAACGCGGAGCGATGCACCACTTTCTCAGTTCGCTGGCAGCCGGCGATGTCTCCGACACGGCCACTCTGGAATTCGCGACGGGAACCAAAGACCGCTCGCAACTTCCAAGCGGAACGGAGATCCGCCAGATGCATTCCCGCGTGCTGGAACTATATACCCAACTCGTGAAACTTGCCAAACAGCCCCCCGAAAAACAATCATCCTTGATGCAAGCGCTGGACGAAAGGAGTTTATCTGCTCCCTGGGCGAAAATCCCCCTTGCCAGGTCCCTTCTCGTAGGTCCAGTCCACGACCCGAAGGGGAAGTTGAGGAGTGCCTTTGCCGGATCGGTCGAAGCCAACACGCGGCATCAGGCTGAACTCCGCAGCATGATCGCCGCTTGTGCCGTCGAACGCTACCGGCTGGCTCGCGGCGAATGGCCGCAAGACCTAGCCTCACTGGTGCCGACGTACCTGAAGGAAGTCCCCCAGGATCCCTTCGACGGCAAGCCGCTCCGTTTCCGCCGCACTTCGGATGGAGTGGTCTTGTACTGCCTCGGCTCTGACCGGATCGACCATGAAGGCAAAATCCGTCGCGACTATTCAAAGACCGAAGGGTTCGACGTCGGGTTTGAACTTTGGGATCTGACAAAGCGCCGACCCAGCGGGGGGAATTGAACTAAAAAGTTGCAATGCGCGAAAGAAGGTTCAGGAGGTGTCGACTACCGATTCGCTCTGTCGTCCTTTGGAATCGACGAGCGCATTAAAAAACCCCGCCGCTCACTTGCGTGATCGGCGGGGCCGGAACAGAGAAGAGGCCGTGAATCAACCAACCGTATGAAAATATGAATCCGTTTTCCGAGCACTCCATCCTGCTTCTCGCGTTTATCATATCAGGATTGCAACCCCTGTCCAGCTTTTTTAGAAAAAAACTTTGCCCGGCAAAAGGGCGAGGTTTCGGTTGCCCACTCGCGTGACTCGAGGGATCGGCCACTGACGAACTGGGCTTTTCTCGGATGGGAAGCCAGCGGCCAGTCATCTATAATCTCCTTTGCCAGGCGAGTTCATCGAGCCAGTTCTTCCCCCAGTTTGTGTCCTAATGCTTGAATTCCTAAGTGTTTGCGAACAGGCTGCGCGAGCTGGGGGCCAGGTCTTGCTCGACTGGCAGAATCGCTTCACGACCCGCGAAAAGGGGCTCCGCGATCTGGTCACCGAGGCCGATGTCGCTTCGCAGCAGGCCATTCGAGACATACTTCTGGGCCGCTTTCCCGACCATGACTTTTTGGGGGAGGAAGATGCTTCCTTCCCCGCGGCGATCAAGACCAGCCCCAAATCGCAGTATCGCTGGATTGTCGACCCGCTCGATGGGACCGCGAATTACGTCCATCACCTGCCCGCCTTTGCGGTCACGATTGCCTTGCAAAAAGCGGAAGAGACCGTGCTCGGGATTGTGTTCGACCCAATCGCCAACGAGCTCTACCATGCGGTCAAAGGGGAAGGAACATTCCTCAATGGCAAGTCCGTGCAGACCAGTGGCTGTACGTCTCCCGAGCAGGCGATGGTGGCGGTCAGCTTTGCCCCCAATGTGCCGCGAGGGTCGATTGAGATTGCCCGCTTTATCGAGGCCCTTCACTCCTGCCAATCCGTCCGTCGCCTAGGTTCCGCGGCTTTGAATCTGGCCTACCTGGCGGCGGGGCGGCTCGATGCCTATTGGGCCACGAGCGTGAAAATCTGGGATGTCGCCGCGGGGTTGCTCATGGTCGAGGAAGCCGGAGGAACAGTCAGCCGCCTTGATGGTGGCCCGCTCGACTTGAACAATCCCGAATTCCTCGCTTCCGCCAGCCAGCCACTGCAAGGGGAAATGTTGCAGATACTTTCCCGAGTTGCAGGGTAGGCTTCCAGCCTGCCCAGTTACAATAATCTCATGCGATGCGCCTTCCCCATTTCGCTCATTCTGCTCTTGTCTCTGTTGGGTTGGGCCAACTATTCCTTGGCGCAAAACCCAAAACAAGCGACCAAGCCTGCTCCCAAGCGCGCCGCGGACGATGTTTACCGCGAAGATGTCGTCCCGCTCGTCAAAAAGTTCTGCCTCGAATGTCACGGCTCCGAAAAACAGGAATCCGACGTCGCCTTTCACAAATACAAAACGGCCGAGCAGATTGCCCAGGACGAAAAAACCTGGAAGACCGTCATCGAGATGCTTCGCACCGGCGCGATGCCGCCGGAAGACAAGCCGCAGCCCAGCCAGGAAGAACGGGAGAAACTGGTCCGCTGGATTGAGGCGACCATTTATCACGTCGATTGCGATGCTCCCCCCGATCCCGGTCGCGTGACCATCCGGCGGCTGAACCGGGCGGAATACAACAACACCGTGCGGGATCTGCTCGGGGTCGATTTCAAGCCGGCCGACGATTTCCCTTCCGACGACGTCGGCAGCGGCTTTGATAACATCGGCGACGTCCTCTCGCTGCCACCCCTCTTGATGGAGAAATATCTGGCGGCGGCGGAGACGATTGCCGAGAAGACAATCCTGGCCACGCCGCCGGTGAAACTGGCGGATACGAAAAAGGAGGGAAATGCGTTGCAGGGCGATGGTGCCGCCGAGCTGCGTGGCGGTCGCTGGGCCATCATCTCCGCGGGCTCGGTAAAAGCCGAATTTACGCTTCCCCGTGCCGGTGAATATGCCCTGCGAGCCATCGCGTCCGGGGACAAGGCAGGGGGCGCATCCCCCGAACTGGAAATGCAGCTCGACAGGAAGAAGGTCAAGGTCTTTTCGGTCAACGCCCCGCGAGAAAAGGAGCGGCCCTATGAAATCCGCCAGCGGTTGACGGCAGGCAAGCATGAGTTGACCGCCCGCTTCATCAACGATTTCTACGACAAGGACATTCCGGATCGCTCTCAGCGCGACCGCAACCTGTACGTTGACAGTCTCGAAATTAGCGGCCCGCTCGACATCAAGCTGGAGGAATACCCCGCCTCCCACCGCAACCTCATCCTGGAGCTGCCCGGCGACAACGTCGCGGTTCGCGAAGCGGCGCAGAAGAACCTGAAGAACCTTCTCAGCCGGTCGTTCCGCCGCAAAGCAACCGACGACGAAATCAACCGGTTTACCTGTCTCGTGGAAGAGTCCGTCGAGAAAGGTGACTCGTTCGAGCAGGCGATGCAGGTCGCCCTCACCGGCGTGCTCGTGTCGCCCCATTTTCTGTTCCGCGTGGAACGCGACCCCAAGCCGGATGATTCCAAAGCCCAGCACGAGCTGGCCGACTACGAGCTTGCCTCGCGGCTCTCGTACTTTCTCTGGAGTAGCCTCCCCGATAACGTCCTGTTTGCCGACGCTACCAACGGCAATCTGACTGACGAACGGATTCTCATTCACCACGTCCGCCGGCTGCTCAAGGATCCACGCTCGGATGCCCTGGTGCAGAACTTCGCCATGCAGTGGCTCAACCTGCGACTGCTCGACGCCATCACGCCGGACCCCAAGGTCTTTCCCGATTACACGCCCGAGCTCAAAGCGGACATGCGGCGGGAAACAGAGTTGTTCGTGGAATCCATCATCCGCGAGGATCGCAGCATCCTGGACTTCATCGACGGGGACTTCACCTTCGTCAACGAACGGCTGGCAAAACACTATGGCATTCTCAGCGTCTTCGGCAACGACTTCCGGCGAGTTTCCATTAAGGACGGCAAACGAGCCGGCGTCCTGACGCAGGCCAGCGTGCTGACCCTCACTTCCAATCCCAGCCGGACCTCGCCGGTGAAACGAGGCAAATGGGTGCTGGAAAACATCCTCGGCTCGCCACCGCCGGACCCGCCGCCGGACGTCCCGAGTCTGGAAATCGCCCAGAAGGCATCGCCGGAAGCTTCGCTCCGCCAACAGCTCGAAATCCATCGGCAGAACGCCGTGTGCGCGTCCTGCCATAAGACGATGGACGCCATCGGCTTTGGCCTGGAGAACTACGACGGCCTGGGACGCTGGCGGGACAAGGACGGCAAGCTTCCCATCGATTCCGCGGCCAAATTGCCGAGTGGCGAGACGTTCCAAACCCCCGCGGAACTGGTGCAAGTGCTGAAGAAGCGGAAGCGGGATTTCGCCCGTTGTTTGTCCGAAAAGCTGCTGACTTATGCCCTCGGGCGAGGTCTGATGTATTACGACCGTTGCGCCGTCGATAAGATAGTAGATGCCGTGGAGAAGGACGAGTATCGCTTCTCCACGCTGATTGTCGAAATTGTCAAAAGCGAACCCTTCCGCAAACGCCGCGGCGACGGGGGAAAGCCCTAAGTGGGGTAGGCTTCCGGCCTGCCCAAAACGACGGAATCAAATCATGACCACCCGCCTCAGCCGTCGCACCCTTCTCCGTGGCCTCTCCTGCGCGATGAGCCTGCCGCTTCTCGACGCCATGCTGCCGCGGTCGATCCGCGCCGCCGATCCAGCACAGAACAAATCCAAGCCGCCGGTCCGCATGGCATTCATCTCCTTCCCCAATGGGGCCATCATGCCCGCCTGGCGGCCGGAAGGAGAAGGGACTTCGTTCGAGCTCAAGGAGACGCTCGCCCCGCTGAACGACGTGAAGTCGCACCTCACGATTATTAGCGGCCTGGCCCAGGACAATGGCCGGGCCAAAGGGGATGGACCTGGCGACCACGCCCGTTCCGCGGCATCGTTGCTGACCGGGGCTCATCCGGTGAAGACCTCCGGGGCCAACATCAAAGTCGGCGCTTCCGTGGACCAGGTCGCGGCTGCCAAGGTAGGATCGCAAACGCGCTTGCCGAGCTTGGAAATCGGCACCGAGCGGGGACGCGATGCCGGCGGTTGCGACAGCGGCTATGCCTGTGCATATTCGAACAACATCTCGTGGAAGACCGAGTCCACGCCGATGGCCAAGGAGATCAATCCCCGCCTCGTCTTCGAGCGTCTCTTCGGGGCCGCCAAAAGGGACAGCGAGGAGCAGGCCCGCAAGACACGCACACGGCAGAGCGTGCTGGACCTGGTGGCGGAAGACGCCGCCGCCCTCAAACAGCAGCTCGGACAGACCGACCGCCGCAAGCTGGATGAATATCTCACCAGCGTGCGGGAAATCGAGCAACGGATTGTGCAAGCGGAATCGCTCGCCCAGAAGGAGCGCCCCGATTTCAAAACCCCCGCCGGCATTCCGGACGACATCCAGGAGCACATCCGCCTGATGTACGATCTGCTGGCACTGGCCTTCCGCACCGACTCCACTCGCGTCGCCACTTTCATGCTCGCCAACGAAGGGAGCAACCGCAGCTACAAGAATGTCGGCGTGAGCAGCGGCCACCACGAGATTTCGCACCACCGCAACGAACAGGACAAAGTTGACCAGCTCAAGAAAATCGACTTGTTCCTGGCCGGCGAGCTGGCCCGCTTCCTCAAGAACCTCAAGGACATCAAAGAAGGGGAGGGGGCGCTTCTCGACCACTGCATGATCATGTACGGCAGCGGCCTCTCTGACGGCAACCGCCACAACCACGACAACCTCCCCATCGTCCTCGCCGGCCGCGCCGGCGGCAGCATCCAGTCCGGTCGCCACATCAAGCTAGAGAAGGAAACGCCCCTCAACAATCTCTTCCTCTCCCTCCTCGACCGCATGGAAGCCGGTGTCCCCACGTTCGGCGACAGCACCGGCCGGCTGAGCGAGCTGGATTCGTAGTTGCAGATGCCCTTGAACGTTGCGGGCAACTGGCTTTGAGTGCAGGCTTTCGTTATCTTCGTGGTCTGACTGGGCCTGAGGCCGTTTCTCTCCTTTCGAGCCGCTCACCAACGTGCTGTTTGACCGCAAGAATTTCGTGCCGCTTCATCTGGCTTGGATGCTGGGGACGCTGGCGGCGGCGATTGGAGCGGCCGTGTGGTACGGTTCTTACATCCGCGCCGGTCGACCGTGGCCTGGCGGTGGGAGCGTGCCGGGGCTGGTGCTGGGAATTGTAGCCGGCCTGATCATCCTGTTCGAATTCGCCCTCTGGCCGCGGAAGACTTCGTTCTTTCGCACCGCTCGCTGGCTGGGAAAGACGCAGACCTGGATGAAGGCCCATATTTGGCTGGGGCTCCTCGTGTTGCCGCTCGCCGCGTTGCACAGCGGAATGTCCTTCGGCGGAACCTTCACTTCGTTGCTCATGTGGCTGCTGCTCATCGTTGTCGGCAGTGGGGTCTTGGGCCTGGTGCTGCAGAATCTCCTGCCGCGGCTATTGATCGATCGCGTGCCGGAGGAAACGGTGGCCAGTCAAATTGGAGAAGTTTCGCGGCAGCTTGTCGAGGATGCCCGCCGCCTGGTGATTGAGGTTTGCGAGGGTGCCGAAGAGGAATTAGCACCGGCAGGAAATGCAGCAGCGGCAACAGGCAAGCAACGAGTCGGTGTCTCGCGGCACGTGGGGACGGTGGTTCCGCGGTCGCTCGTTCCGGAACTCACACGACCCGCCCGAACGACCGCGCCGCAACTCGTCTCGGCGATGCGGCAGGAGATAGAGACGTTTCTGAGAAGTGGCCGCAGCTCCTCTGGACTTTTCGGCTCGCGCACGAAGACCCAGCAGTACTTTGACGACCTGCGGGAAAAAAACCCAGGTACGGTACGGGCCGCCATCGACCAGATCGAATCCCTCTGTCGGCGGCGGCGCGACCTGGCCCTGCAAGAACGGCTGCAATTCTGGCTGTACGCCTGGCTGCTGGTCCATCTGCCGTTGTCGGTAGTGCTGGTCGTCCTTTTGATCGGGCATGTGTATTTCGCGTTGCAATTTGGCTAGAACGTAGTTTCATGGACGAGCCCCACACACGCCAGCGAGAAACGGCCCGTCAGCGGGCGCTGCGGATTCCTCTGGCCTATCACCGCGCGCGCGAAGCGGTTTGGTTCTGGCGGATGGGCCTTTCGCTGACTTGTTTCCTGGCCAGCGCGGTTTACCTCGGCTGGGTGCTGACAGGTGGAAAGTCAACAGCGATGCAGGTCTCGCCGGGGACTCTGGCTCGCGACCATGCTCGTTGGGATAGCGACTGTAAGGCGTGTCATACGCCGTTTGTGACGCAGCGCGCGGATGCCGACGGGATTCGTGCTCTTTCGCTTTCGCTGGCGGGGAACTCAGCGGATGCCTCGCACCGCCAGTCCGACGCCAAGTGCAGTGAGTGCCACAAGTCCGCCGGGACTCACCACGCCAATCAAGTCGTCACGGAAGTTGAAGCCTGTGCAAGTTGCCACCGTGATCATCAGGGACGTGACTTTCACATGGCTCGCATGGACGATGCACATTGCACGGCTTGCCATGCATCCATTGCCGGCCATCGCAGCCAGACGGGAAGCGCACCGGTCGTTAACGTCACCTCTTTTGAGCGAGTGAGTGCAGAGGCACCAGGCCATCCGGCGTTTCGCTCGTTGCAATTGACCGAAGATCCCGGCAACATCCGCTTCAGTCATCGCCTGCACATGACTCTTGGCCAGCTTTATCCAGGGCAGGAGACGCCGAAGGGAAAACACATAGTCCAGCTCGCCTGCGATGCTTGCCATGTGCCAGAGTCGGCAGGGAATGGCGCGTACATGAAGCCGATCAAGTACGAGCAGCACTGCCGAGGGTGTCATCCATTGTCGCTTCCAGAGAATCCCGGCGCCGCTGTTTCGCATGGACTGGCAAGCGAGCCACTTGAAAAAATGGTACGGGGACTAGTTTCTAAACTCGGCAATCCGCCCGAGCCCTCGCAGCCTCCCCGGACGATTCCGGGCAAGGCTTCCAGGATCGACGCCGCGATCCGTGAGCCCTCTGCGGAACTTGTTTTTGCCCGGCGCATGGCCGAGTTGCGCGAAAACAAGTGCTCGCAATGCCATTCTTGGCAGCCAGAGCAGCCGACGGAAGTTCAGCCGGCAAAGATTCCCGCGATCTGGCTCCAGCACGCCCGGTTCAATCACGAAAAGCACAAGAGCGCGGCCAAGTGTGTGGATTGCCACACTGCGGCAGCCGATAGACTTCCAGCGGCAGGTGTTCCAGGGAGGCTGGCGGATGATAACGCCGTGATGATTCCCAACATCGACAATTGCATCCGCTGCCATGCTCCCCACAACGAATCCGCCAGCGTGGCAGGCGTGGCAAACGCGCGGTTCGACTGTGCCGAGTGCCACAACTATCACCAGACGAAGCCCGAGCAGAAGCCCTTGCGGCAGAAGGCTGTTTCTGAAAACTCGCTGCTGCTCGACCACGACCATCTGCGGATAACGCTCGTCGCTGATCGGCCCTCGCAGCGACCAGCACCCGAGAAGAGACATCCCTTCGTCGGAACGCAAAGTTGCAGCACGACGGGCTGCCACGGAGCCAACGGCGAGCGAGGATCCCCGTCCGCTTTCACGCGATTCAGGGCCAGTGATCCACATGCAGGCGCATTCTTACTGCTCTATTCGGAGACCTCCCGCAAAATCGTTCATCGCCTCCGCGGAGCAGCTCAGCCGGAACCCAGCGACGCGGAGTACTTCTCGTTCCTCGACAAGAATTGCCTTGGTTGTCATGCAACCCCCACAGCCGTTCCAGCGCGAAAAAACGAGGCAGCCAGTTACTATTCCGGAGTGAGCTGCGAGTCGTGCCACGGGGCCGCCGCCGACTGGGAGTTCAACCACTTCCGGAAAGGCGCAAAGCCCCAGGGAATGACGAATCTCACTTCTCCAGCAATCGCCGCTCCAACTTGCGCCGAGTGCCACATCGGACCCAAGCAAATGGAGGGCAAGTCCTACGATGTCAATCATGACATCATCGCGGCCGGCCACCCGCGTTTGACCTTTCAGTTCGAGGCGCAGTTGGCAAATCTTCCGCCGCATTGGAGCCCGGCCAAGAACATCAAGTCCCACTTTGAAGCTTGGAAAGCTGGCGAGCTGGCAACTGCTACTCAGCAAGACAGGCTCAATAGCGCCCGCGACAAATTGGAATTCGCCAGCCAACGCTGCTTTGACTGTCATCATTACATCTCCACCGCCGTTCCTCCAACCCGACGCGCAAGTGGGGGAGCTTTGGCCAGTGCGAGACGCGACCTTCTTTCTCAACCTGCGACCACGACGGCAGACAAGAAGTTGCTCATGCGAAAGCTCCTCGATTCCACGTCGAACTCGTCGTCGTCGCGTGGCACGCGCTGGGAGGAGCATGTCGATCTTTCGCTCGGCCTCGCCGCATTTTCGGCAGACTTTCCCCGAGACACGGAACTCGTCACAAATGTCGAAAATCTGACAATTGATCTCGCTCATTCCTTTCGACTCGTGAAGCGCGATAGGAAGTCATGGGAAGAACAATTCTTCGCCGGTGGGCACTATGATTCGCCCACTTCTTTCGATCCCGATGACCCCCTTTTGAAACAAGTGCTTGCAAGAATTCGCGCGAGCCTCGCCGCCCCATGATTGTCCAAGAACTCCACAAACTCCAGACGAAGCACGGCTATCTGCCCAGGCAGGAGCTCGTCGCGCTCGGCGAGCGGCTGGCGGTGCCGCTGTACCGGATTCAGGAGGTGGTGAGCTTTTTCCCGCACTATCGAACGAGTCCGACGGCAGAGCTCGAGATTCATGTCTGCCAGGATATGGCGTGCCATCTGCGAGGGTCGGCAGGCGTACTTCAAGAATTGCGCGAGGCGGCGGCAGGACGAGAGGGACAACTAAAAATCTGCGGCGCTTCGTGTCTGGGCCGCTGCGACCGTGCTCCGGCGGCAAGAATCTATGAGCAGGGGAACGAGCACTCGGTCTACAACCTGCATCGCCGCAGCGCTCAGGAAATTATCGAAGCGGCCTCAACGCTCCTGTCCGGCAAGTCGAACCAACTCGTGGTGAACGACACGGACCACGCCTGGCCGCCGCCGCAGAAGGATTGGCAGATCGACATCTACGCCAGCCAGCCAGTGTCGGAGCGTTACGCCTCAATTCGCCGGTTCATCCAGGCCGGCGATAACTCCGCCGCCGTGCAAACCGTGCTCGGCTCGCTCAAGACTGCCTGGCTCCTCGGCCTCGGCGGAGCTGGAGGCAGAGCCTACAAGAAATGGGAAGAGACGCTCAAGGAGCACCAGAAGCGAGACGAGAAAGCATATGTCGTTTGCAACGGCGACGAAAGCGAGCCGGCGACCTTCAAGGATCGCGAGCTGTTTCTCCGTACGCCGCACCTGGTTGTGGAAGGAGTCATTCTGGCTGGGCTCGTCGTGGGCGCATCGAAAGGCTACATCTACATCCGCCACGAGTACGAAGAGCAGATTGCGGCTGTCCGTGAGGAGATCAAGGCGGCGGAAGCGGCTGGGACTTGCGGTGACAACATCCTCGGCAGCGGGATGAGCTTTCCCGTCGAAGTCTTCGTCAGCCCCGGCGGCTATATCTGCGGTGAGCAGACCGCGCTTATTGAAGCCATTCAGGACCAGCGGGCCGAACCGCGCAACCGTCCACCGGAATTGCAAACGAACGGCCTCTGGGACATGCCAACGCTGCTGTCCAATGTAGAGACCTTCGCCTGGGTTCCGGCCATCGTCGTCCGCGATCAGGGGAAGTGGTTTCAGGAGCAAGGACAAGAATGGAACCAGTGGACGCAGCTCACCGCGAATCTGGCGGCTGAAACGGGCGACCGGGGCTGGACGGAGGCATTCGGCAAGGGGACGCACTTCAAAGGACGGAGGTTCTTCTCCGTCTCCGGCGATGTCGAGCGGGCTGGTGCATACGAAGTCCCCATCGGCATCACGCTCGGCGAATTGATTGCCACCTGCGGCGGCATGCGCGGCGGTGAAGCACTCAAAGCCGTTGCACTCTCTGGTCCCTCCGGTGGATTTCTTCCGCGATTCATCAAGACCGAACACCTTTCCGCCAAAATCCGCAAAATGCTGCCGACGGAATTGAAGGCGTTCGACCTTTGCGAATTGCAGCTCGATATGAACTTGTTCAGGCAGTGGGGGCTGATGCTCGGTGCGGGAATCACCATCTACAGCGAATCGGCCGATCTGGTGGAGCAGGCTTACAGTGCCTCTCACTTCTATGCCCGCGAGTCCTGCGGCAAGTGCGTCCCCTGCCGCATCGGCTCGACCAAGATCGCCCAAGTTTCCAGTCAGCTTCGGGTGCGGAAGCTCACGCGGAAGCAAATTGACGAGCTGTTTCAGAAGGATGGCCCGCTGCTCGATTTGGCGGGAACGATGTCCTCCACCGCCATTTGCGGCCTGGGTCAGATTGCCGCGAACCCGCTCATGAGCCTGCTCCGTTACTTTCCTGACGAAGCCTACGCCTACGCCGCACAAAGTTAGCACAACCTCATGGCCGACGACCGCTACTTCGACGAACAGGCCCAGCGCTGGGAAGAAGAGGGGCTCTTCGCGCGCGACCTCGATGGCCAGCTCATCCGGGATGTCGCGCCGGAGGCGAGCGATTATGGGAATATGGTGGAGGTGCTGATTGATGGGCAGGCCGTGGTGGTGCCGCGGGCGGTGCCGACGACCGATGCTCAGGGGAACATCCTCTTTGTCGATGCCTCCGGAAAAACCATTCCGCGGCGGACGACCATCTACGATGCTTTCCGCCTCCTTTGCGGAACGGTGAGCCCGGAGAAGACGCCAACGCTGCCGCTCATTCCTACTCTCTGCCATGCCGAGCACCTGCATCCCGTCGGTGTCTGCCGCGTCTGTTCCGTCGAACTCGGGCGGCTCGAAGATGACCCCAAGAATCCGGGCAAAAAGATTGTGCGCGGCGGCGGCAAGCTGGTCCCCGCCTGCGTCCAGCCGGTGGAAGAGCGGATGGTGGTCAGCACGCTCCGGGCGAAAGACGAGAAGTCGTCGGGCCGCGTGAAATCCGCCCTGCGCGTGTTGCTGGAATTGCTGGCAAGTGAGCATCTGCCGGTATCGAGCGACCGACCCCCACTCGAAAAGAGCGACTTCGCCCGCCTCGTCGATTCCCTCGCCCCCCACCTGAACCTCCAGCCGCAACGTCTCGCCTTCGAACCTGCCAAAATCCATCCGCAAGACAACAGCTCCCTCCTCATCCAGATCGATCATTCCGCCTGCATCCTCTGCGACCGCTGCTCGCGTTCTTGCGCCGACGTGAAGCAGAACTTCGTCATTGGCAGGACTGGCAAAGGCTTCTCCGCCCGCATCGGTTTTGACCTGAATGACCCGATGGGAGAGTCCTCTTGCGTCTCTTGCGGCGAGTGCATGCTCAATTGTCCCACCACCGCGCTCACCTTCCGCAAGTCGATTGTCTCCGAGTGGTACGAAGAAGAACTGCAGAGGCCCGGCCGATCGGCAGTCACGCCGGAAGAGATGGAGGCCAGCGCACTGCTCGCCACGCTCCCTTTCCGCTATCGCCAGTGGAACCAAAGTTCCGTCGTCCGCTGGAAAGTCAAAGCCGGCGATGAGCTGTGCGCCCTCGGCGAGCATGGCTCGACGGCGTTCATCTTGAACAAAGGACGTTTCGGCGGCTGGCGGAGCGACCCGCGGTTGGCGAAGAAGAAGCAGCGGAAGGGACTGACCGGACTGCTCGCATCCTTCTTCGAGCCCAAGCAAGAACAAGCAATCTTCGGCCCGCCCGATTTCGAGATGACCGAGGCCGACCTCATCCTGGGCGAGATGACCTGCCTCAATCACTACCCGCGGACGGCCACGGTGCGAGCCCTGACGGACGGCGAAGTCTTCATCATCCGCCGCAACGTCCTGTTCACCTTGCAGCGGAGCCCCGCGGCCCGGCGGCAACTGGACGGCGTCTATCGGCAGCGGGCGATTACCAGCCACCTGCGGAGAGTTCCGTTCTTCGCCGCCCTCACGGCGGACGAGCGGAAAACCTGCCAGGACTTCCTGCAGGACCGCGTGAAGCTGCTGAACCTGGAGCCTGGCCAGGCCATCTTTCGCCAAGGGGAATCCGCCGACGCGTTTTATATGGTCCGCATCGGTCACGTGAAAGTCTCGATCTCGCAAAGCGGCAGCGAGCAAGTTCTCAGTTACCTTGGCCCCGACAAGCATTTTGGAGAAATTGGCCTGATTGCCGACTCGCCGGAATTTGCCACGGACATTCCTCCCGGCCTTTCCAGCCGCCGCACCGCCAACTGCACGGCTCTCGACGACGTGGAAATCGTCCGCATCGGCAAGGATGACTTTCGCGACCTGCTGCTGCGAGTGCCAACCTTGAAAACGCAGGTCGTGGCGGAAGCCCACCGCACGCTCGCCCGCCGTTCGCAAGCAGAGACCGCACCTCGCCCCAGCAGCCCGCTGCTCGCCGAGTTCTTGGACCAAGGGCTCTACAATGCCCAAAAACTCCTCGTCCTGGACCTCGAAGCCTGCACCCGCTGCGACGAGTGCACCAAGGCCTGTGCCGACACCCACGGCGGCGTCCCGCGCCTCATCCGCGACGGCCTCCGGTTCGACAAGTGGCTCGTCGCTTCCGCCTGCCGCAGTTGCACCGACCCCTACTGCCTCGTCGGCTGCCCGGTGGACGCCATCCACCGGAAGGCAGATCGCAATGAGATTCAAATCGAAAGTCACTGCATCGGCTGCGGCCTCTGCGCGGCCAACTGTCCCTACGGCAACATCAACATGCACCAGGAGGACGACGGCCCCATCCTCCGCAGCCGGGCCACCATGTGCGACCTCTGCCACGACATCGTCGCCCCCGAGGAAGATGTGAGCTGCGTCTTCGCCTGCCCCCACAACGCCGCATTTCGGATGAGCGGGGCCGAATTGCTGCAGCGCGTGACGCCCGTGGGGTAAGCGTGTTAGTTCAAATCCTTCCCGGCTTCGATTATCATTGGATTTCGTAACTCGCCCGAGATGTAGATGCCCCTGTCGACGGACCAATTCGCCAAAGCTGTAATCACCGCGGGGCTTTCGTCGGCCGACGAAATCAAGACCTTGTGGAATGCGTTGCCATCAGGCAAGCGCCCCAAGGACGGCGAGACGCTGGCCCAGGTATTAATCGAGCATGAAAAGCTGACAAAGTTCCAAGCGACGGAGATTCTCTCCGGCGGATCCACGCCACTGGTGCTGGGTGACTATGTTCTGCTGGAGAAGATCGGAGCCGGCGGCATGGGGCAGGTGTTTAAGGCCCGCCATCGCCGGATGAAGCGGCTGGTGGCGATCAAGCTGCTGCCGAGCTCGCTGACCAAGGACGAAGCGGCCATCAAGCGATTCGAACGGGAAGTCGAGGCTGCCGCCAGG
>SXGT01376952.1_pt1 | contig 26631 bp, 27 predicted proteins | sample 3176221 | NCBI WGS metagenome assembly SXGT01 (sample SAMN11356862, study PRJNA531348) | freshwater metagenome | isolation source: freshwater sample F1-120 | place: China: Fuxian Lake, Yuxi | collected 2017-12-25
AGGGTGGCGTCGACAAGCGCACGGTACTGCGGCTCGACCGCCGACTCGCGCCCGTCAAGGTGGCGGTGCTGCCGCTCTCGCGCAACGAGCAGCTCTCGCCCGTGGCCCGCGAGCTCGCCGACCGCCTGCGCCAGCACTGGAGCGTCGACTTCGACGACGCCGGCGCGATCGGTCGCCGCTACCGCCGTCAAGATGAGATCGGCACGCCGTTCTGCGTCACGGTCGACTGCGACACCCTCGACGACCACGCCGTCACGGTGCGCGAGCGCGACACCATGGAGCAGCAGCGCATCCCGCTCGAGGGTCTCGAACGCTACCTGGCCGGGGAGTTGCTCGGCGCGTAGCCCCCTGCAGCTGCGCTGGGCTGGGCGCGGCTCGCGTCAACAATTCAGGACAAACCTCTGGATGCTCGCGCTGCGAGTGCGCGCAAGGCAGGTTGAGCATCCCCATGTCCTGAGTTCTTGACAGCGCGTGCCCGGCACGCCCCGCGCTCGCCCCTCCCCAGCGACTGACTCGCCCGTGGGCCTGCACAGTCTCGGGCCCTAGCCGGGCAGCCAGCGCACTCCGGGTGCACAGTGTCGGGCGTGTTCTCCGCTCTCGTCGATGACATCCGCACCGCCGGTGGCGCCGCGGGCCGCGCCTACCTCGTCGCTCGCGGTCATGCCGATCGGCTGCTCGCCGCGGCGGTGCGCGCTGGCGCCATCACGCGCGTGCGCCGCGGCTGGTATTCGACCTGGGCTGAAGGTGACCCGCGCATGCGCGCGCTCCGAGTGGGCGGTCGCCTCACCGGTCTCAGCGCGATCGCCGCGTGGGGCGGCTGGGTTCGTGCCCCCGGTCGCCTGCGTGTTGCCGTGCCCGTCAACGGCTCACGATTGCGGTGCCCCCGACGACGTACGGTCGCCTTCGTCGAGTCGCCGCAGCGAGCCAGTGCGAGCATCCACTGGATCAATCAGCTGCACGACCGCGACACGTCGAATGGTGTCGTCGCGATTCTCGACGCCCTCGAGCACGCGTGCCTTCACGAGCGTGCGGAAGACGCCATTGCGGCGATCGATTGGGCGCGGCGCGCCGACCGGGTGGATGCTCTCGATCTCGCCGCGCTCAGCAACCGACTTCCTGCGCGCCGGCGTTGGTTGGTCGCGGCCTCGAGCGGGTCATGCCACTCACTGCCCGAGAGTCTCGCCCGCACGCGGCTCGTCGCAGCCGGCTTGCGCGTGCGCGAGCAAGTGCTGTTGCCCGACAACCCGAGCCCCATCGACTTGCTCGTCGAAGAGTCGCTCGCTCTCGAGATCGACGGCGACGAGTTTCATCGCGATCGATTCGAGCCCGACCGCGCCAAAGATCTGGCGGCCACACGTGTCGGGTTTCACGCGCTCAGGCCCACTGCGCGCCACGTCTTCAGGGAGTGGGCCGTGGTGCTCGATGCCATTCGGGTTGCTCTCACGGCCCGCGGAGTCGCACTGCCCAGCCCGCGCCGAGACCCGGCATCAGCATCCCGCGTCAACAATTCAGGACTGACAATCAGACGTCGTCGTCGCACCCGCGCGGTTCCGCGGTCGGTGAGCCCTCGACCGCGGCGACCACCACCTGCTGTCCTGAATTGTTGACCCTCAGCGCGCGCAAGCACCACCGGCCGGGAATACTCGAGGCGGCAGAGCGTTCACCTTCATGTGAGTAACCCCATCGACGTGCAGATCTGGTCCGACGTGCAGTGCCCGTGGTGCTACATCGGCAAACGCAAGTTCGAGGCCGCGGTCGAGCAGTTCGAGGGCGAGGTCAACGTGACCTACCGCAGCTTCGAACTCGCGCCCGACACTCCGGTCGACTTCGACGGCTCGCCCGTCGACTACTTGAGCCAGCGCAAGGGCGTCAGCCCCGAGCAAGCTCAGCTCATGGTCGATCGCGTGAGCGGCATCGCCGAGTCGGTGGGCCTCGAGTACCACTACGACCGCATCCACCAGACCAACACGGTGCTCGCGCACGAGCTGCTGCACTTCGCGAAGGCGAATGGCAAGCAGGTCGAACTCAAGGAGCGCCTCCTGCGTGCCTACTTCACTGAGGGCCGTCACATCGGTCGCGCTGACGACCTCGTCGAGTTGGCCGGCGAGATCGGGCTCGACCGTGAGGCGGCGGCAACGGCGCTTGCCGAACACTCATACCTCGCCGACGTGAAAGCTGACATGGCGCAGGCGGTGGCTTACGGCATCCAAGGTGTTCCGTTCTTCGTGATCGAGAGCAAGTACGGCATTTCGGGCGCGCAAGAGTCGGCGAGTTTCCTCGCTGCGTTGCAACAGGCCGCCTCCGAGCGCGAGACTGCGCCCGTCGAGGCCTCATGACGATGGATGCTGCGCCGAAGCCCTTCGCAATGCTCGGCGACCCCGCTGCCGAGGCGTGCGAGGGCGACTCGTGCCTGGTGCCCCCGCCCGCCGCGTCAACAACTCAGGACTAAGCGCTCGGCCGGGTGCGAGCAACCCGCACCAGCTCGGGCGTCGCACGACACCAGCCGCTCGCGAGTCCTGAATTCTTGACAACCCGCGCCGCAACCCCCGCGCCGCAACCCCCACCGCGACCCACCCGTGCGGGCTACCGCGGCGCGAGCGGCTCGCTGATGTCGGCGACAGTGGCGGAGAGCGCGGTGAGCAACTCATCCGCCTGTACGAAGAGCGAGTAGCCGTGCTCGCCAGCGCCGAGCGAGACGCGCCGACCCGTCATGCGCTCGTCGGCGAAGACCGGCCAGGCGGTCGTCGAGCCGAGCGGTGTGATCGTGCCCCGCTCGAACCCGGTCGCCTCGAACGCCAGTGAGGGGTCGGGCAACTGCAGCTTGTTGACGCCCACGAGCGCGCGCAGCTTCGGCCACGAGATCTGCCGATCTCCGGGGATGAGCGCGAAGAGATAGGTGTCGTCGCTGCGTTTCACGACGAGCGACTTCACGATGTCGGCGGGCGTCACGCCCAACAGCTCGGCGGCCTCATCGAGCGAGCGCGCTGCCATGCGCGGCACGAACTCCACGGCCAGGCCCAACGTCGAGGCCGCCGCGGCGACTCGCTCCCGGCCACCGAGCACTGGTTCTGACATCGCACGCTCCTCACCTTCTAGGCTCGAGTCCATGACCTCCAGCGCACCAATCAGAGCGGGCATCATCGGCTTCGGACTCGCGGGTCGAGTCTTCCACGCGCCGTTCCTCGCCACGAATCCTGCGTTCACGATCACGGCGATCGCCACGAGTGACCTCGAGCGGGCAGCGAGCGCGAGCGCCGCGCATCCAGAAGCCGACATCATGACGACGGATGCTCTCCTGCAGGGCGCCGGAGACCTCGACCTCGTCGTGCTCGCGTCTCCGCCCCACGTGCACCGTGAGCAGGCGATCGCGGCGCTCGAGGCCGGGGCCGCCGTCGTCATCGACAAGCCGTTCGTGCCGACGGTCGCCGATGCTGAGGCGATCATCGCCGCGGCCGATCGCGCGCAGCGGCCGCTCACCGTCTTCCAGAACCGTCGCTGGGACGGCGACTTCCGCACCGTGAGCCAGCTCGTCGCGAGCGGCGCGCTCGGCACCGTGCACCGCTTCGAGTCGACCTTCGAGCGCTTCGGCGCCCCCAAGCGCGATCAGTGGCAGGGGCAGATCACGCCCGCGCAGGGCGGCGGCATCCTGTTCGATCTCGGCAGCCACCTCATCGACCAGGCGCTCACCCTGTTCGGGCCTGCGACGCTCGAGGCCGCCGAGCTGCGCACCGTGCGCGAGGGGCTCGGCAGCGAAGACGACGCGTTCGTGTCGCTGCTGCACCACAGCGGCGTGCGCAGCCACCTCACGATGAGCCGCGTTGCGGCGCAGAGCGGTCCCCGCTTCCGCGTGCTCGGCGACGAGAGCGGATACAGCGTGTACGGCCTCGACGGCCAAGAGCCCGACCTCAAGGTGGGCCGTTGGCCGGGCAGCGACGGCTACGGCGAGACGCCGAAGGCGGCCTGGGGACTGCTCGGCGTCGACAACGGCGAGCAACCGCTCGTTCCCGTGCCCACCGAGGCGGGCGCCTACCCCGACTTCTACGCGCAGGTCGCGGCGAGCATCCGTGACGGCGCGCCCGTTCCGGTGGATGTTCGCCACGCGCTCGAAACGGTGCGCATCATCGAGCAGGCCCACGCGCGGGCGTCGCTCTGACCGAGGCCGCGCGCTCTGACACGCGCTCCCGGCGCGACCTGGGAGAATAGAACCCTCATGCCCACCGCCACTCTGCCCGCACCGCTCAGCATCGGACCGATTCCGCTGAGTGTGCCCGTCGTGCTCGCTCCCATGGCGGGCATCACGAACACGGCGTTCCGGCGGCTGTGCCGTGAGTACGGCGCGGGCCTGTACGTGAGCGAGATGATCACGAGTCGGGCGCTCGTCGAGCGCACGCCCGAGAGCCTCCGACTTATCTCGCACCACGAGAGCGAGACGCCGCGCAGCATTCAGCTCTATAGCGTCGACCCCGTGACGGCGGGCGAGGCGGCCGCGTTCCTCGTCGGCGAGGGCCTGACCGATCACATCGACATGAACTTCGGGTGCCCGGTACCGAAGGTCACGAAGAAGGGTGGGGGAGCAGCCCTGCCCTGGAAGCTCGAGCACTTCCGCCGCATCGTCGAGGCGACGGTGAAAGCCGCCGGCGACATTCCCGTGACCGTCAAGATGCGCAAAGGCATCGATGCCGATCACCTCACCTACCTCGAAGCGGCCAAGGCTGCCGAGGGCGCGGGGGTCGCGGCCATCGCTCTGCACGCGCGCACCGCCGCCGACTTCTACAGCGGCAACGCCGACTGGGATGCGATCGGCACGCTCAAGGAGACCATCACGAGCGTGCCCGTGCTCGGCAACGGCGATATCTGGTCGGCAGAAGATGCTCTGCGCATGGTCGAGCAGTCGGGGTGCGACGGCATTGTCGTCGGGCGTGGCTGTCTTGGTCGTCCGTGGCTCTTCGGCGACCTTGCCGCGGCGTTCAGAGGAGAGCAGCACAAGGCGATGCCCTCACTCGGCGAGGTCGGCGATGCCTTCCGTCGCCACGCCGAACTGCTCGTGGAATTCTTCGACGACGAGGCCAAAGCGTGCCGCGACATTCGCAAGCACGTCGCCTGGTACTTCAAGGGCTATCCCGTGGGCGGCGAGCTGCGCGCCAAGCTCGCGGCGGTCGAGAGCCTCCAGCAGATGGATGACCTGCTCGGCGAACTCGATCGCGATGAGCCGTATCCCGGCGCTCCCGCCGAAGGTCAGCGCGGCCGAGCAGGCACCCCCAAGAAGCCCTCGCTGCCCGATCGCTGGCTCGAGAGTCGCGAGCTCACGGGCGCGAGCCGCGCCGAGGTCACCGCCGCCGAACTGCACCACTCGGGCGGCTGAGCGTGCATATTCACGAGAGCCCGGGCTATGGTCCGGCCGATACTGAGCGCTGGATGCCCGAGCAGCACTCGAGCCGCCGCAGCGACTTCGCTCGTGATCGCGGTCGCCTGCTGCACTCCAGCGCCTTGCGCCGCCTGGCAGCGAAGACGCAAGTGCTGAGCCCCACGGCGGGCCTCGACTTCGCGCGCAATCGCCTCACCCACTCGCTCGAGGTCGCCCAGGTGGGCCGTGAGCTCGCGACGAGTCTCGGGCTCGACCCCGACGTCGTCGACACCGCATGCCTCGCGCACGACCTCGGCCACCCGCCGTTCGGCCACAACGGCGAACGCGCGCTCAACGACTGGGCGAGCGACATCGGCGGCTTCGAGGGCAACGCCCAGACCCTGCGCTTGCTCACCCGCATCGAGCCGAAGGTCTTCAGCCCCGAGGGTCGCAGCTTCGGCCTCAACCTCACTAGGGCGAGCCTCGACGCGAGCACGAAGTACCCGTGGCCGCAATCGCAGGGCATTCCCGACCCGAGCGGGCGCAGCAAGTTCGGCTTCTACGATGACGACGCCGAGGCCTTCGAATGGATGCGCGGGGGAGCGCCCGACCGCGTGCGCTGCATCGAGGCGCAAGTCATGGACCTCTCCGACGACATCGCCTACAGCGTGCACGACTTCGAAGACGCCATCGTCAGTGGCTACCTCGACGTTCCCGCGTTGAGCGCGCGGGTCGAGCACGACGCGCTCGTCGACGCGATGTTCGAATGGATCGGCGGCGAGATCAGCCACGACGAACTCATTGCAGCGTTCGACCGGCTCGACCACCTCGACGACTGGATCGACACCTGGAACGGTTCGCGCCGCGACCTCGCGCGCCTCAAGAACCTCACAAGCCAGCTCATCGGACGCTTCGCGCACGAGGCTGTGCACGCGACTCGCGCCGCGCATCCGAGCGGCTCCCTCGCGCGTTTCGGAGCTGACGTCGTGGTGCCGCGCGAGACGCAAGCCGAAATCGCGGTACTCAAGGGCATCGTCGCGGCCAACGTCATGTCGACGAACTCGCGCAAGCCCATCTACGCGCGCCAGCGCGCCGTGCTGAGCGAGCTCGCCGACGCCCTGTGGGCGGCGGGGGATGCTCACCTCGACCCGGGCTTCGCCGACGACTTCCGCGCAGCAGACTCCGACGCGGCTCGGCGGCGGGTCGTGGTCGACCAGGTTGCCTCCCTCACAGACCAGTCGGCGTTGGCCTGGCACCTCAGGCTCGTCGGCTGACAGCGGCAGCGCATCCCCGCGCACCTAGAATCGGCAGGGTGGCAGGCCGCATTCGACGCAGTGATATCGACGAGGTGCGGTCGCGCACCAACATCGCCGATATCGTCGGCGACTATGTCGCTCTGAAGGGTGCCGGCATCGGTTCGATGAAGGGCTTGTGCCCCTTCCACGACGAGCGCAGCCCAAGTTTTCACGTGCGACCGCAGGTCGGTTTCTACCACTGCTTCGGCTGCGGCGAGGGCGGTGACGTCTTTACCTTCCTGCAGAAGATGGACCACGTCACCTTCGCCGAGGCCGTCGAACGGCTCGCAGGCCGGCTCGGCTATCAGTTGCACTACGAAGAGGGCGGCCCCGCCGTCGATCAGGGCAACCGCAGCCGGTTGCTCGCTGCCAACGCGGCCGCCGAGCAGTTCTTCCGCGAGCAGCTGTCGACAGCCGCGGCCGAACCCGCCAGGCGCTTCCTCGGCGAGCGCGGCTTCGACCCGGCCTCGGCCGAGCGATTCTCCGTCGGGTTCGCGCCGAACTCCTACGACGCGCTGGGCGACCATCTGCGCGGCCTCGGCTTCACCGCCGAAGAGCTGCTCGCGAGCGGACTGCAGGGTCAAGGCGATCGCAAGCCCTACGACCGATTCCGCGGCCGACTGATCTGGCCGATCAAAGACGTCACGGGGCAGACGCTCGGTTTCGGCGCGCGCAAGCTGCTCGACACTGATCAGGGCCCGAAGTACCTCAACACGCCCGAGACGCCTGTGTACTCGAAGTCGAAGGTGCTCTACGGCCTCGACTTGGCAAAGCGCGACATCGCGCGCGGCAAGCAAGTGGTGGTCGTCGAGGGCTATACCGACGTCATGGCGTGTCACCTGGCCGGCGTGACGACCGCGGTCGCGACGTGCGGCACGGCCTTCGGCGGAGACCACATCACGATCATCCGCCGTGTCATGGGCGACATCGATAATCGCGACGTGCACGCGCTCGGCGAGGTCGTCTTCACCTTTGACCCTGACGAAGCGGGGCAGAAGGCCGCGAGCCGCGCCTTCGCCGATGAGCAGCGTTTCGCGGCGCAGACCTTTGTGGCCGTTGCTCCTGACGGTCTCGACCCGTGCGATTTGCGTTTGCAGCGCGGTGACGATGCGGTGCGGATGCTCGTGCAGAACCGCAAGCCCATGTACGAGTTCATGGTGCGGCGCGCCCTCGACTCCTTCGACCTTGAGACCGTCGAAGGCCGGGTTGCGGCACTCCGCTCCACGGCACCGATCGTGGCAGGCATTCGAGACGAGTCGCTCTCGGTCGGCTACACCCGCACGCTTGCCGGATGGATCGGCATGGACCCGCAAGAAGTGGGGCAGGCGGTGCGTGCCGCCCGTCGCTCGGCCCCGGCGCGCAGCGCGGCGAACACCGGCAGCGCACAGTCTGGCGGCGTCGCCGCGCAGGGTCGCGCCGGCGAGGGTGGGGCGGAGGGCATCCCGCCAGGAGGGGGCTCGCTCGCCTCCGGCGACGTCGCCGCCCCCACCATCGGCGTCGCGCAGTTGCCGAACGACCCTGTGACGAGGCTCGAGCGCGAACTGCTCATGGCGCTGCTGCAGCATCCCGGTGAGGTGCCGCTCGAGACGGCGCAACGCGCGCTCGCGACGAGTTTCCGCCAGCCCGCTCTCGCGACGGTGCGGGATGCCCTGCTCGCCGCGATCGAGGCATACGGCACGGCTGACTGGGCGCGCAAAGTCTCAGAAGAAGCGCCCCCCGCCTTCAGCCCGCTCGTGACGCAACTGGCGATCGCTCCGCTGCCGGTGCGCGAAGGGCAGGCCAAAGAGTACTGCCACGGCATCACGACCTCGCTTATCGACCGCGACCTGCTGCGCCGCAAGACCGAGCTGCTCGGCGCTCTGCAGCGCACCGATGCGGCCGCCGAACCCGAGCGGTATCGGGCACTGCAAGAGCAGCTCGTGCAGCTCGAGGGCGAACGCCGCCGGGTGCGCGGAGACTAGGATCGCTCGGGTGACAGACTCTGCCGTTCGCGCTCGCGATCTCACTCTGCGGTATCGCACCGGCTTCGGACACCGCGACGTCGATGCCGTCACGGGCGTGAGTCTCGACATCGCTCCTGGCGAGACGCTTGCCATGGTCGGCGACGCGGGCAGCGGCAAGAGCACGCTCGCTCGCGCGATCGCCGGCTACACCGATCGCAGTGTCGACCGTGGAGTGCACGTGGCGGGCGGAGCGCTCGAGGTGCTCGGCGTCGACGTGCGCAGCCTCACCCGTCGGCATGACGACGAACTCGCCCTGCGCGTCGGTTACGTGCCGCAAGATGCGGGATCGGTGCTCGACCCGCACCTCACGGCAGGCGAGAACGTCGCAATGCCGCTCTTTCAGCGCGAGCCGAAGCTGTCGAAGACGATTGCTGGCGGCATTGTCGCCGAGGCGCTCGACGCCATGCACCTCACTCTCGCCACGATGCCGCGATACCCGCACGAACTCAGTCGGGGCCAGCGTCAACGGGTCGCGATCGCGCGCGCGCTCGTGCTCGACCCCGAACTGCTCGTCGCCGACGAAGCGACCGCGGGCATCGATGCCACCGTGCGCGGCACGATTCTCGATCACCTCGCCGAAGTGCAACGCAGTCGCCGCTTCGCCGCGTTCGTAGTCAGCAGCGAGATTGGCGAAGTGCGCCGACTGTCACAGCGACTCGCCGTGTTGCACCGTGGTGTCATCGTCGGCATGGGACCGATCGACGACGTGCTGGCGGATTCGGCTCACCCCTACGTGCGCGCGCTCGCAGAGCTTGCAGGCGCGCGCGCCTGAGCGCAGCATCCGCCGTCAGAGAACCAACCCCACCGGGAGACAAGCCGTGACGACCGAGCCGACACGAACCCTCGAACCCGCGAATCCTGTGGTGATGCAGCAGCACCGAGACCCGCTCTCGGGCCACGGAGTGCTTGCGACGCGTCGTCCAGAGTCCGGCCCGATCGCCGTGCTGCCGTCGCCGAGCGAGCTGTTCACGTCGGCGGTCATCGCGGGGGGAGGCGAGGTCGCTCCCCTCTCGGAGGCTACGCGCGGACTCGTCTGGCTCAGCGAGCGACGTGCCGACGAGCTCGCGGTCGTGCTGCGCGACCACCCCGGCATCGGCTGGGTGCAGCTTCCGTGGGCGGGCGTTGATGGCTTCGCCGACGTGCTCGCGACGTTCGCCGACGGCTCAGGGCCCCTCATCACGAGCGCCAAAGGTGCGTACTCCGAGCCGGTTGCCGAGCATGCGCTCGTGCTCGCGCAGGCAGCGTTGCGTGAGCTCGGACCCAAGTCTCGTGAAGGGCGATGGCGGGCAGAGCGTACGGGACTCTCCCTCTACGGGCGCCGCGTTGTCATCGTTGGTGCCGGCGGCATCGCCACCGAGATCATCCGCTTGCTTGGCCCCTATCGCACGCACGTCACGGTGGTGCGCCGCTCGGCTGGCGAACTCGCGGGAGCCGACCGCACGGTGACGGTGGATGCCCTGCACGAGGTGCTACCCAGCGCCGAGGTGCTCATTCTCGCGGCCGCGTCGACGTCGCAGAGCCGTCACCTGCTGGGGGCTGCCGAACTGGCGTTGCTGCCCGAGGGCGCCGCAGTGGTGAACATCGCGCGGGGGGCGCTCATCGATCATGATGCGCTGCTCCATGCGGTGCGCTCGGGTCAGCTCATCGGCGTGGGTCTCGACGTGACGGAGCCCGAACCCTTGCCCGACGACCATGGCTTGTGGACCGAGCCGAGGTGCATCATCACGTCGCATTCCGCCGACACTCCCGAGATGACGGCGCCGTTGCTCGCACGCCGCATCAGCGAGAACGTGCGGGGCTTCATGGGCGACGGCCGATTCGTCGGCATCGTCGACGCGGCCGCGGGCTACTGAGCTTCTCGATCGAGAGCGAGCGCACACGAGGCGCCGTTCGATCCTGCTAAGCTAGACAGGCTGTTTCAGCGATCCTCGATAGCTCAATTGGCAGAGCAGCCGGCTGTTAACCGGCAGGTTCTTGGTTCGAGTCCAAGTCGGGGAGCCATTCCCACCACTCATCGCGTTGCAGAACGCGATGAGCGCCCGCGCCCTTGCGCGAGGCTCGGGCGAAGCCCACACCACGTCATCGTTTCGAATAGCCTGTGCTCCTAACCCTGCACGGGAGGACGGTTCCGCATGGAGATCTGGCTCGCCGAGCAGTGGATGCTCGCACTCACCGTGCTCGCCGGCGTCGTCGCGGCACTGCTGCTGCTTCTCATCATCGTGCTCGTTGCCTGGTTGCGAGCACGCGCCCGCGCCCGACGCATCGCGTTCGACCGCACGGCCGCAGAACGCCAGCGCATCGAACTCGAACTCGCCGCTGCCGAGCAGAACGGGCGGCTGCGCATCATTCGCGAACTGCACGAGGTCGCCGCCCACGCGCTCTCGGTCATCATCAGCCAGGCCGACGGGGCGCGCTACGCCGCGACGGCCGACCCCTCCGCGGCGGCACGCAGCGCCGGGGTCATCGCCGAGTCGGCGCGGTCGACCCTTGCTGATCTGCGCCGGGTCATGGGGCTCGTGCGCGAGGGCGAGGCCAGCACGTCGCCGCAGCCGCGGTTGAAGTCGACTCGCGAGTTATTCGCTGTCATGCGTGATTCAGGACTCGAGGTCGTGTTTGAGGAGTCAGGCGAACCCTTCGAACTCAAGCAAGGGGCAGAACTCGCGATCTACCGCATTCTGCAAGAGTCACTCGCGAACACTTTGAGCTACGGGGGCCCCGGCACCGAGGCTCGCGTGAGCTTTACCTGGTCGAACGACGGCCTGCACGTCAAGGTCGACGACGACGGCTTGCGCGCCTCGGCCCGGCGTGAAGGGCTCGACCCCAATGATGCGAGTGTCGTCGGCTACACGATCGACGACGACCTCAAGGCGCTCACCGATGAGCCGAACGGCCGAGGCATTCGTGAAATGCGTTCTCGAGCTGAGCTCTACGGCGGCCTCCTCACAGCCACGACGGTCCCCGGTGTCGGATTCTCGCTCTCCGTGGTCTTTCCGGCGCTGCGCTTCCATAACGGCGTGCACGGGGTGAATCTGGAGCGCTCGTGACCGCGTCGCGTCTCGTGCGCGTGCTCATCGCCGACGATTCGCCTGCGCAGCGCGCGGGCTGGCGCATGGTGCTCGAGTCGCAGCCCGACATCACAGTCGTCGGAGAGGTGGGCGACGGTGCCCGAGCCCTCCAGATCGCTCGGCGCGAACTCGTCGACGTCGTGCTCATGGATCTGCAGATGCCTCGGGTCAACGGTCTCGTCGCGAGCGACCGCATCGCGAATGACCTGGCAGTGCGGTCGCTGGGCCCAGCGCCGCGCATCGTGCTCGCCACAGCCTTCGATCTTGACGACCATGTCGCCGAAGCAGCCCGCGCGGGGGTCTACGCCGTCGTATTCAAAGACGTCGAAGCAGAGTCGCTCTGGGCGATCGTGCGCGCCGCCGCAGCAGAACCGGCCGCCACGGCGTGAGCGAGTCGGGCGTGTCCTCCGCGACGCCGGTGGAGCCGGATGATCGTGCCGCTCGCCGTGCGGCCTGGCGAGCATCCCTCGCCGTCGGCCTGGCCGTCTCCGCCTACGGGGTGTCGTTCGGCGCCCTCGCTGTCGCTTCGGGGCTCGACGTCTGGCAGGCCTGCGTGCTGAGCCTTGTGATGTTCTCAGGCGGGTCGCAATTCGCACTCATCGGCGTGCTCGCGAGCGGGGGAGTAGCCGCGGGGCCGGCCGCCATCGCTGGCGCCACGCTCTTGGGGCTGCGCAATGGGCTCTATGCCATCAGGGTCTCGCCGATCGTCGGCCCGGGCTGGGCCAAGCGATTGCTCGCTGGCCACTTGACCATTGACGAGTCGACAGCGGTAGCGACCGCGCAGCCGACGCTCGTCGGGCAGAAGATCGGCTTCTGGGCCACGGGAGCGATCATCTACGTCGGGTGGAACCTCACGACCCTGCTCGGCGCACTCGTGGGCAACCTCATCGGCGATGTGAGCTCGTGGGGGCTCGACGCCGCGGCCGCAGCAGCCTTCCTGGGGCTCGTCTGGCCGCGCTTGCGCGCACTGCAGCCGGTGGTGGTCGCGATTGCCGCGGCCATCGTCTGTGCCGTGTTGATTCCGGTGCTTCCGCCAGGACTCCCGGTGCTGGCGGCCGCTCTCGTCGCGCTCGTGGTCGGGCTGCCCGATCTGTTCGCACGTCGTTCTCACGCGCTCTCGAGTCCTCGTCCCGACGCGGCGGGAGGTGACGCATGACGATCTGGCAGATCATCCTGCTCGCGTCGATCGCCGTGCTGGCGATCAAGCTCTTGGGCTACCTCGTGCCGCCTCGCGCGCTCGAGGCGCCGCGAGCGGCCAGAACCGCCGAGCTCACCACCGTCGCCCTCTTGTCGGCGCTCATCGTCGTGCAGACCCTCGGCGCCGGGCAGGCGCTCTCGCTCGACGCCCGACTGCCCGCTGTCATCGTGGCGGCCGTGCTGTTCGCCGTGAAGGTGCCGTTCATCGTCGTGATCATCGCGGCGGCCGTTGTCGCTGCCGTGCTGCGGATGTCCGGCTGGGCGTGATCTCGCCCGGGGCGTGCGCGCTCAGGCGTCGAGGTCGTCGATGCCGGGCATCCACGATTGTCCTGGGCCGCCCCAGGACTGACGTCGAATCGCTTTGAGCGCGGCCTTGCCGTGCGGGTGGGCCAGCCGGTCGACGTACAGCACACCTTCGAGGTGATCGAACTCGTGCTGGAAGATTCGCGCCAACCAGCCCTGAGCGTCGATCTCGAAGGCCTTGCCGTCGAGGTCAGTGGCTCGCAGCAGAGCGCGCTCAGAGCGGCGGAGCGGGAATCGCTCGCCGGGCACTGAGAGGCAGCCTTCCGAGTCGAGATCGTCGTCCGGCTCCCCGAGCGGGGGAGGGCTCACGAGCAGTTCCGGGTTGATGGCGACGCCATGCCACCGCACGTCATCCTCATCGGTCCAGTCGTACACGAAGAGGCGCGCGTCGACGCCGACCTGAGGTGCCGCGAGGCCGACCCCGGGCGCCTCGTGCATCGTCTCGATCATGTTCGCGACGAGCGCGCGGATGCCCTCATCGATGGTCTCGACGGGGGATGCGGGGCGATGCAACACCGGCTCTCCGGTGATGCAGATGGGGAGCACGGCCATTCATCCAGAGTATCGGCGTGGCGAGGGGTAGATTGACCGGGTGCTGCTGGAGCTGACCGACTTCTCTGACGTGACGGATCAGATCACGCTCACCCCCTATCAGGCCATCGGCATTCCCATCGCGCTCGTCGCTGCAGTCTTCCTCTCGCTCGGCGCGCAGTTCCAGTACCGCGGTGTGACGAAGGTCGAGGCCTCGCACGGCAGTGGCGCGCGTGCGGGCCTCAGCCCGCGCCAACTCCTCCTGCTCGCGGCACGACCGTCGTGGCTCATCGGCACGATCATGCTCGGGCTCGCCATTCTGCTCCAGCTCACGAGCCTCGCCTTCGCGCCGCTCATCGTCGTGCAACCACTCGGCGTTGTCGCGCTCGTCATGACCGCCGTGCTCAACGCGCGACTCTCGCGCATTCAACTCGATCGCAAGGCCATCACCGCGATCGCGATGTGCGTCGGCGGGGTTGGAGTCTTCGTGGCCATCGCCGCGATCTTCGGCATCGAGCAGGAGATCGACAGCGGGCAGCTCATCACCGTGCTCGTCATCCTCGCGGTGATTCTGGTGGCGTTCGCTGCGGCATTCGTGCTGCTGCGCAAGGCGGCAGGCGCGATGTTCTACATCGTCGGCGCTGGTGTGCTGTTCGGTTTCGTGGCCACGCTCGCGAAGGTCGCCATCAATCGAGTGGTGAACGGCAATTTCGACTGGTTGACCGTGGTCGCGATCGTGTCGCTCATCGTGTCGGCCGCTGTCGGCAGCTATTTCGTGCAGACCGCGTACTCGGTAGGGGCGCCCGATCTCGTTATCGCCGGGCTCACCGTCATCGATCCGCTCGTCGCCGTGCTCATCGCCGTCATCGTGTTGGGCGAGGCCGAACTCATTCCATTCGGCTGGATGGTGCTCGCCGTGGGTTCGGGCGTGCTCGCGATCTTTGGCGTCATTCGACTCGCGAAGCATCACCCTCAGACCCACCGCTGACGCCTCCCGCGAGCCTGCCCCCTGTCTGCGGTAGCGTGGAGCCGTGCCTGACGACTCGCAGCAAGCTTCCCGCCCGCTGCGCATCCTCATCGGCGGTGACACCTTTGCTCCCGATGTGAATGGCGCCGCGAAGTTCGCTGAACGACTCGCCGCAGGACTCGTCGAACGAGGCCATGAGGTACATGTCGTCGCACCTCGCCCGGAAGACGGCCCCAACGTCACTCGCGTGGAAGAGCACGAGGGTCAGTCGATGACCGTGCATCGCCTGCGGTCGTGGCGGTGGTACCCGCACCCGTGGCTGCGTTATGCATTGCCGTGGCGCATCGAGCAGAACGCTGCACGCATTCTCGAGCAGGTGAAGCCTGATGTCGTGCACTTCCAGTCGCACATCGTTGTCGGGCGCGGGCTCGCGCGTGAGGCGGCGAAGCGCGGTATTCGCATCATCGGCACCAACCACTTCATGCCCGAAAACGGCCTGCAGTTCACGCCGTTCGTCGGAGCTCTGCGCGAACCCGCCGTGCGCATGGCGTGGCAAGCGGCAGGGCGAACCTTTGGGCTCGCGGAGGCTGTCACCACGCCGACGCGCAAGGCGGCTGACTACCTCGAGCGTTACACCGAGCTCGAAGGCGTGCACGCCATCAGCTGCGGCCTGCACATCGACAACTACACGCCGAACATGCAGCCGCGCACGGAGAACGTCGTGCTCTTTCTCGGCAGGGTCGAAGCAGAGAAGCACATCGAAGAACTGCTGCGAGCGGCGGCGAAGCTCGACCCCGCACTCGACGTCAAGGTCGAGATCATCGGCGACGGCGAGCAGCGCCCCGCACTCGAACGACTCGCCGCCCAACTCGGCATTCAGCACCGTGTGCACTTCGCTGGCCACGCGCCCGAGGAGTACTTGAAGCAGCAACTCACCCGGGCGTCCGTCTTCGCCATGCCATCGCGCGCTGAACTGCAGTCGATCGCGACGATGGAAGCGATGGCCTCCGGTCTGCCGGTGATCGGCGCGAACGCGATGGCCCTGCCGCACCTTGTGCACGACGGAGAGAACGGATTCCTCTACGAGCCTGGCAACATCGACCAGTTCGCGGCCTTGCTGACCCGCGTCTTCACGATGCCGCACGAGGAATTGCTGGCTCTCAAGCGTGAGAGCCTCGCGATCGTCGAAGGGCACGACATCACGCGCACGCTCGAGACCTTCGAAGCGCTGTACCGCGGCGAGACTGTCGTCGATGCCGATCGCGTCGCATCGACCGACGACTCCGACGCGGTCGCACCCTAACTCCGACGGAGAGCCACTCTGGGGGTCGCGCTCGGTAGGCTCTGCTGCGGAGCCGTTGTTCGCGGCCCCGGGGCGGTAGCTCAGCTGGTCAGAGCAGTGGACTCATAATCCATCGGTCACGGGTTCAAGTCCCGTCCGCCCTACTGACGACAGGGCATGGCCGCGCGGAAGGGGACACATGTCGACGGCTCCCACCTCACGCGAGTCACAGCGACGCACGCGGTTGCTCCTCGGAGCGGCACTCCACCTCGGCGTCGCCATCGCGCTCATCACGATTGCGGTGAACGGTGCTTCTGCGCTGCTGCCGGTGTCGCTCTCACTGCGCACAGCAGGTCATGGAGAGTTCGCCGTTGTCGATCTCGCCGCTGCGGCCGTGATCGTCGCGCTCATCGCCGTGCTGTGCAGGGTTTTCGCAGCGACGGCGTCACGCGAGTCTCACCAGCGCGGGCTTTGGTATCTCGAGTTCTCGCAGCTCTCCGGCATCACCGTGTTTCTCGTAGCGCAGCTCAACGGCATCACCGAGGCGGGCACGCTCATCCTCTGCTACGCCATTGCGGCAGGGCTCGTCGCGCTGTTGTGGGTGCAGTCACGCGCGACTGACGACCTGCGCAGGGCCGCGTGGCCGTTCTGCGCAGGCGCGGCGATCGCGGTCGTGCCGTGGGGAATTGTGGCCCTGTACCAGGTGACCGGTCTCGCCCTCGACGCTCCGCTGGCCCCGCTCGTGCGGGTGATGACGGTCGTGATGCTCGCGCTGTTCGCCGCACTGTGGTGGATCGAACGGCGCTGGCAGCTCGGCCTCGAGACCGACGCGCGAGCGGACGTGGTGCGCGCGGCGGTGACCGTCGCCATGACGCTCTCTCTGCTCGTGCTCGCGGTGGGGCTCGCGCGACCCTCCGCCCTGCTCTGAGGCTCAGTCTCAACGGGGAATCGCCGCCGAAGCATCGGTGTTGCACTGACGAGAGCCGACAGGATGGACACATGACCGAGAACGCCGCCACTGCCCCCACCGCTCCCGCCAGCCCCGCCGATCGCTACGCCGTCTTCCGAGAGCGGCGCGCACTTGCTGCTGTGCAACCGCAGGGTCCGCTGGCGCTCGTCAACACGCAGTGGGTCGGCGAAGAGCAGAGCATCTGGGGTGTGCCCGGAACCTGGGCGCCTGCGCCGGCGGGGGAGTCGGGGCTGCAACTCACGGCCGTTGCCGCCGACGGCATCGACGTCGATGGCGCGATCGTTGACGGCACGGTGCTCGTGCGCGGCAAGGACGACGCGAATCCGAGCGCGATCCGCTTCGATGAGCACAGGACGGGGTTCGTGATCGCGGGCGAAGACGGATCATACGGCTTGCGCGTGTGGGACTCCGAGAGCGAGGCGATCGAGAACTTCGGCGGCATCGACGCTTTCGACTACGCCCCCGACTGGGTCATCACGGGCACGTTCCGCGAGATCGAGGGCGGCACGACCGTCGGCTTCGAGCACCTCAAGAGCGACGGCCACACGCGCGATGAAGTTGTTCCGGGGGAGATCCGGTTCGACTATGACGGCGTCAGCTACGACATCGCGGCCTTCAAGTCGGGGCGGGCGCTGCAGCTCGTCTTCGCCGACGCGACGAACGGCGACGACACCTACAGCGTCGGTCGCTTTCTGTTTCTCGCCCCCAACCCCGACGGGTCGATCACACTCGACTTCAACACGGCGGTTCTGCCGCCTTGCGCTTTCAGCTACAGCTTCAACTGCCCCTTGCCGCCCAAGCAGAATCGCTTCCCCTTCCGCATCGAGGCGGGCGAGAAGAACGTGCTGGCGAAGGACGGCTCGCTACTGCACTGATCGTCACGGTCACCGCGGTGGATGCTGCGCTCCAGACTGCGCGGTGATGTCGCCGCGCACCGGCAGACTGAGAGCATGCGCATCGTGCTCGACCGACGACCCGAGGGCGTGGCCATGGTCGACGAGTCGGGCAGCGCCACCCTCGTCGGTGAGGCGGAGCTCGCCGCCGCAGTGGCGGAGCGCGAGGCCGAGCATCCACGTTGGGTCTGGACCGACACCGCGCAGTGGTACCCGTCGTTGCTCGCGGCAGGAGTCCGAGTCGAACGCTGCCACGACCTCAAGCTCCTCGATGCCCTCCTCGCGCTGAGGGCGGGGCGTTCGCCTCGGCGCGACTGGGGTGCACCACGAGCAGTCGCGCGCGGTGACGCGCTGTTCGAGCTCGACGATGACGCGCCGGCAAGCCATCTGCCAAATCCAGGGGAGGTGCTCGCAGCGCAGTTGCGCGAGATCGCCGCGCAACCGAACCCGCGCGATGTCACCGTTCTCGCCGCTGCCGAGTCGGCGGGGGCCCTCGCCGCCGCCGAGATGCAGCACTGCGGTCTGCCCTGGAGCGTCGAGGCTCACGATCAACTGCTCACCGAGGCGCTGGGGCCGCGCCCCGCGCCGGGAGCTCGACCAGAACGGCTGCAGCGTCTCGCCGAGCAGGTAGAACAGGCGCTGGGCATCGGCAGAGTCCCCATCGACTCCGCCGCCGAGCTCGTCAAGGCACTGCGCCGCGCGGGGCTCGATGTCTCGAGCACGCGATCGTGGGAGCTCGAGCAGATCGACCATCCCGCGATCGCACCTCTGCTCGAGTACCGCTCGCTCTATCGCCTCCTCACGGCGAACGGCTGGAACTGGCTCGACGAGTGGGTGCATGACTCCCGCTTTCGCCCGGTGTACGTGCCAGGGGGAGTCGTGACCGGCCGATGGGCGACCGATGGCGGCGGCGCCTTGCAATTGCCCAAGCAGGTTCGATCGGCTGTCGTGGCCGATGACGGGTGGATGCTCGTGGTCGCCGATGCGGCGCAACTCGAGCCACGCATCCTCGCCGCGCTCGCGGGCGACGACGCAATGGCGCGCGCAGGCGCCGGGGTCGACCTGTACTCGGGCATCGTCGCGAGCGGGGCCGTGGCATCGCGCGATCAGGCGAAGGTCGGGATGCTCGGAGCGATGTACGGCGGCACGACGGGCGAGAGCGCTCGGGTGCTGCCGAAGCTCGCGCGGGCATTTCCGCGGGCCATCTCGTACGTCGAGGCGGCCGCACGCGCGGGAGAGCGCGGCGAGACGGTGTCGACTCGCCTGGGGCGCACGTCACCCGTGCCGCCGGCGAGCTGGCGCGAGCGGCAGGCGGCGGCGAGCGCGGAAGGTGCGTCGGAGTCAGACGCGCGAGCGGCGCGCACGGATGCACGGTCGTGGGGTCGCTTCACCCGCAACTTCGTGGTGCAGGGCACAGCGGCGGAGTGGGCACTCACGTGGATCGCAGGCGTGCGGCAGCGGCTCTGGCGGCCCGAGCGCGGATCGCTGCCGAGCCAGCCTCACCTCGTCATGTTCGTGCACGACGAGCTCATCGTCCACTGTCCTGAAGACGATGTTGCCGACGTTACTCGTGCGCTGCAGGAGGCGGCAGCGGAGGCTGCGCGCGTGGTGTTCGGTTCGACACCGGTCACGTTTCCCGTCACTGTCGCGGCGGTTCGTCGCTACAGCGAGGCCAAGTAGCAGCGGTCAGGACGCGGGGTGCGCGTTCTCCGCTGCGCGGCGACCTCGACGTCGTCGGTCGGTGCGCAGCGGCCACGGCTCGATGGCGGGTAGCGAGTCGAGCCACGCGAGGGCGGCAGAGCACAGCAATCGCGCCGCGTGTTCAGCGGCTCCCTGCGCCGCGCCGCCAGTGGGGTCGAGCACTTCGTGCGACACGCCCTCGCGTGGCGACCAGAGTCGGCGGTAGTTCGCGACGAGCGCCTCTGCCTGGTCGCCGGGGAGGGAAAGGGCGAGCAACACTCGCTCGACCATTTCGTGCCAGTCGGCGAGGTCGGGCTCGGTGAGGTGCATGCGGGCCTCGATCGCCCCCTCGTCAGTGAGCCCGTAGAGCGGAAGACCGTCGGCGGTGGTGCCTGCGTCTTCGATGAGGCCGTCACGCCGAAGACGGTCGAGCGTCGAGTAGATCTGGCCGACGTTGAGTGGGGCATCGCGGCGAGTGCGTTCGATGACCTCAGCGTGCAGTTGATATCCGTAGGCGGGTCCGAGGGTGAGCACCGCGAGGAGGGAATGCCGCAGGGTCATGCCTCCAGACTATGCCGAGTATGCATGCGTAGTGAAGTGTGGAATCACAGTCTTGTGATTCCCGGCGTCCTAGGGAAGAATGCGGGGTGAGCGGGAGACCGCAACAATCGCATACGCCGCACGCTCCGTGCACCAGGTCGATGGGGAAGTCGCACCTGAACCGGACGGAGTGAATTGTGTCGAACGACACCGTGGCACCAGTACAAGCTCGCGGAGTGCTTTTCGTGCACTCCGCTCCTCGCGCGCTCTGCCCGCACATCGAGTGGGCAGCAGGTCGCGCTCTTGATCGCGCCGTGAACTTTGACTGGATCGATCAGCCCGCTCTCAAAGGATCGCAGCGCGCCGAATTCGTCTGGGAAGGCGAGCGGGGCACCGGCGCCAAGATCGCGAGCGCACTGCGAGGCTGGGAGCACTTGCGCTACGAGGTGACGGAAGACGCTGGCCTCGGCACCGACGGCGGTCGCTGGATGCACACGCCCGACCTCGGCATCTTTTACGCCCAGACCGATGTTGCTGGCAACACGGTTGTTCCTGAAGATCGCGTGCGGTACGCCCTCGAGGTCGCCGGTTCGAACACGCTCGAACTGCACCGCGAGCTCCGGCTCGCGCTCGGTCAGGCGTGGGATGACGAACTCGAGCCGTTCCGCCACGCCGGCGACGGCGCGCGCGTGGTGTGGTTGCACCGCGCGGGCTGAGCAGGGCATCCACCCCGCCGAAGCGTTAGTCGATCGAGCGGAACGCGACGACCGAGTTGTGCCCGCCGAAGCCGAACGAGTTCGAGATCGCGAGCAACGGGCCGTCTCCGAGCGCCCGCGGCGACGTCACGACGTCGAGAGGGATCGCTTCGTCTTGGTGATCGAGGTTGATCGTCGGCGGTGCCGTGCGTTCGTGCAGCGCGAGCACCGTGAAGACTGCCTCGAGTGCGCCGGTGCCGCCGAGAAGGTGGCCGGTGGATGCCTTCGTCGCCGAGACGGGAATGCTGCCGACGCGGTCGCCGAACACGCGCTTGAGCGCCTCGAACTCGGCGATGTCGCCGACGGGCGTCGACGTGGCGTGGGCGTTGATGTGCGACACGTCATCGGGCGCGGCGCCGGCCTGCGCGAGAGCGGCGAGCACCGCGCGTGCGGCCCCCGAGCCCTCCGGATCAGGAGCGGTGATGTGGTACGAGTCGCTCGTGACAGAACCGCCCGCGAGCTCGGCGTAGATTCGAGCGCCGCGCGCGAGCGCGTGCTCCTTCGTCTCGAGCACGAGAGCGGCGGCGCCTTCGCCGAGCACGAATCCGTCGCGGTCGACGTCGTACGGCCGCGAGGCGGCTGCGGGGTCGTCATTGCGCTTCGAGAGCGCCTGCATCGAGGCGAAGGCGGCGATCGGCAGTGGATGCACGACCGCTTCGGTGCCGCCGGCGACGACCACGTCGGCCAGTCCGAGCTGCAGGTGCTCGAAGGCGTTCGCAATGGCTTCGGTGCCGGAGGCGCACGCCGAGACGACGGTGCGGGCACCGGCACGAGCGCCGAGGCCCATGCTGATCGCGGCGGCGGCGGCGTTGGGCATGAGCATGGGAATCGTCATGGGAAGCACCCGACGCGGGCCCTTCTCCTTGAGCACGTCCCACGCGTCGAGGAGAGTCCAGAGTCCGCCGATGCCGGTCGCATAGTCGACGAGGATGCGTTCTGGCTCAACGTCGGGGCTGCCTGCGTCTGCCCACGCTTCGCGCGCCGCGATGAGTGCGAACTGCGCCGAAGGGTCGAGCCGCTTGATCTCTTGGCGTTCGAGCACCTCCTCGGGGCGAACCTTGGCTTGTGCGGCGAAGGTGACGGGCAGCTCGTGCTTCTCGACCCAATCGTGAGCGATCGTGCTCGCGCCCGACTCGCCGCGCAGCAGGGCATCCCAGCTTTCGCGTGCGGTTCCTCCGAGGGGGGAGGTGGCTCCGATTCCGGTGACGACGATGGTGGTCATAGCGGCAACTCTTTCGATGGAGGGGTGGTGCGGCTCGGGCGGCGGCGCCGTGGGGCGCCGCCGCCCGAGCGACATCGGTTCGGCGGGATCAGCCCTGCGCGTTGACGATGAAGGTGACGGCGTCGCCGACGGTCGTGAGGTTCTTGACCTCTTCGTCGGGAATCTTGACGTCGAACTTCTCTTCCGCGTTCACGACGATGGTCATCATCGAGATCGAGTCGATGTCGAGGTCGTCCGTGAACGACTTGTCGAGGGCGACCGAGTCGACCGCGATACCGGTCTCGTCGTTGATGAGCTCGGCCAGACCGGCGAGTACCTCTTCGGTGGACAGTGCCATGTTCTTCTCCTTGGGGTGTCGTATGACCGAGAGCCATCCTAGAGCGCAGGGCTCGCGGGCGACTTCAGGCCGGGGGTGTCGGGGGGATCAGGGCAAGCGAACGACCTGCGCTCCGAAGACGAGTCCTGCACCGAAGCCGATCTGCAAGGCGAGGCCGCCGCTGAGTTCGGGGTGCTCCTCGAGCAATCGGTGTGTGGCGAGCGGAATCGACGCTGCAGAGGTGTTGCCCGTGGTCTCGATATCGCGCGCCACCATGACGGTGTCCGGCAGCTTCAACTGCTTCGCGAACTCGTCGATGATGCGCATGTTCGCCTGGTGTGGAATGAATGCGGCCAGTTGGTCAGATGTGACGCCGGCGGCGTCGAGAGCCTGTTGGGCGACCTTCGCCATCTCCCAGACCGCCCAGCGGAAGACCGTCTGGCCCTCTTGGCGCAGCGTGGGGTATTCGCCGTCGGGATCGTCGAACGCTTCTTTGAAGGGGCGGTCCATGCCGACGGCATCCCACTTCGAACCATCGCTGCCCCACACAGTGGCGGAGATGCCGGGAGTGTCGCTCGGGCCGACGATCGCGGCACCAGCCCCGTCGCCCAGGAGGAACGAGATCGTGCGATCGGTGGGCTTCGCGAAGTCGCTGAGCTTCTCGGCGCCGACGACGAGCACGTACCGGGCGAGTCCGGCGCGGACGAAGGCGTCTGCTTGGGCGATGCCGTAGGTGTAGCCGGCGCACGCTGCCGAGACGTCGTAGGCGGCAGCCGGGGTCGCGCCGACGCGATCAGCGAGCAGCGCGGCGAGCGACGGGGTCTGCACGACATTGCTGATCGTTGACACGATCACGGCGCCGATCTCCGTCGGGTCGATGCCCGCCTTCGCGATGGCTTCGCGAGCTGCCGCTTCGGCGAGGTCGACCGCCTGCACGTCTGCCCCCGCACGCTTGCGGGTGATCACTCCCGTACGCTGACGAATCCATTCGTCGCTCGAGTCGATCGGTCCGGCGATGTCGTCGTTCGACACCACGAGTTCGCCGCGCGCAGCACCGACCGAGTAGATGCGCGTGAAGGGCGAACCGACGGCCTGCTGCAGAGTGGGGGTGGTCATGCGGTCTCCAGCAGTTCTCGAGCGGCGACGAGGTCGTCGGGGGTCTTGATGGCCACGGTCGGCACGCCCTTGAGCGCGCGCTTGGCGAGCCCGACAAGCGCTCCCGCGGGGAGCAGCTCGATGATGCCCGTCACGCCGTCTTCAGCGAACGAGGCCATGCACGCGTCCCAGTGCACGGGCGAGGAGACTTGCCCGACGAGCAGGTCGACGAAGGTGGGGCCCGAAGAGACGACCGAGCCGTCCCGGTTCGTGTAGAGCCGCAGGCTCGGGTCAGCAATCGTGACCGTACTTGCCGCCGCGCGCAGACGATCGACGGCGGGCGCCATGTAGCTCGTGTGGAAGGCCCCAGCGACCTGGAGGGGGATGACGCGCGAACCGGGAACCGGATCGGCGGCGAGAGCTTCGAGTCCTGGCAGCTCGCCGGCGACGACGGTCTGCCCGGCACCGTTGAGATTCGCGGGCTCGAGGCCGAGTTCCACCAGTCGCTCGGCGAGGGCTTCCGCGTCCCCACCGAGCACAGCGCTCATTCCGGTGGGTACTGCGGCAGCTGCCTCAGCCATCGCGAGTCCGCGCTCGCGCACCAGCCGCAGGGCATCGGCGTCATCGAGCACTCCCGCGATTGCGGCGGCGGCGAACTCGCCCACCGAGTGACCGGCGACGGCGCCGACGCGGTCACCGAGCCCCTCGAGCAGCACGGAGGCGCTCAGCAAGCTCGCGGCGACGATGAGGGGCTGTGCGATCGCGGTGTCGCGGATCGTGTCGGCGTCAGACACCGTTCCGTGCGCGACGAGGTCGATGCCGGCGGCCTCGGAGTAGCGCTCGAGCTGCGCGCGGTGGGCAGGGTCTACGAGCCACGGTTCGAGAAAGCCCGGAGACTGCGAGCCTTGACCAGGCGCGACGACGACAATCATGGTGTCCATCCTCCCAAGGGGGTTCGACGGGGTGGGTTGGGGAAGTCGTGCACAACGCTACAGGTGGCTTGTGCGGCTCCTACAGCGCGGGGGGAGTCCGACGGGGGTCGTGCGATCAGCGCCGCACCGGGCTTTCCGGTTCGGAGATCGAGCCCACGATGAGGGCGGTTTGCAGAATGAGTGCCTCACGCGCGCCGGTCGCATCCCAGCCGATCACCTCGCTAATCCGCTTGAGGCGGTATCGCACCGTGTTGGGGTGCACGAAGAGCTCGCGCGCCGTCGCTTCGAGGCTGCGGCCGTTGTCGAGGTATGCCCAGAGGGTGACGAGCAACTCGGGATTGTGGGCTTTGAGCGGCTTGTAGATGCGGCTGACGAGCGTGCCACGCGCGAGCGGGTCGCCCGCGAGAGCGCGCTCGGGCAAGAGGTCATCGGCGAGCGTTGGTCGTGGAGCGTTGCGCCACGAACGCGCGACAGCGAAACCGGCGAGCGCAGCTTTCGCGCTCTTGCCCGCGTCGACGACGTCGGGCACTTCCGGGCCGAGCACGAGGTGTCCGGCACCGAACGAGGGTTCCAGCGCCTCGGCGATCTGCTGAAAGGTGTGGCTCGGAGCACTCGACTGGTCTTCGCCCTCCGGAGTCGCGCGTCCGATGACGACAACGAGTCGATTGCCCTGCACGCCAATGAGCACGTCGGCGTTGACGTGACGCGCCGTGCGCCTGATCTGGTCGACGTCGACGATGCGCGGCGTCGTGCCGACGAGCACGCAGACTTCGCCGTGACCGTTCCAGCCGAGGGCGGCGATGCGGCTCGGCAGCTCGTTGTCGTACTCTCCGCTGAGAATCGAATCGACGACGAGCGCCTCGAGCCGGGCATCCCACAGTCCACGGGCCTCTGCGGCGCGCGCGTACACGTCGGCGGCCGCGAAGGCGATCTCGCGCGAATAGAGCAGAATGCCGTGCCGCAGCGACTCGTCGCGGTCGCGCACGCGTTCCTCGACGACCTCCACGACCACGCGAATGAGCTGAAGAGTCTGCTGCAGGCTCACCGAGCGCAGCAGTTCGCGAGGCGCCGAGCCGAAGACGTCAGCCGCGATCCAGGGCTGCGACGTGGGGTCGTCGTACCAGCTGATGAACGACGAGATGCCCGCTTGCGCCACCATGCCGACAGCTGACCGGCGGCTCGGCGGCATCGTGCCGTACCACGGCAAGGTGTCGTCGAGGCGCTTGAGCGTTGCCGTCGCCAAATCTCCTGAGATGTTGCGCAACCACTGGAGGGTCTGCGCCTTCGTCAGCTCTGCCACCGTGCTCCTTCATCGAGTCGCGGGCGCCCTCCCGTCAAGGGGGCGCCCGCAGACCGCGCTAGGACTCGCCGCCCACTGAGCCGGTCGTGCCGGCGGTCACGTCGTAGAGACGGTACTTCTCGATCGCGGCGGGAACCGCGCTCGCGTCGACCGCGCCCTGGCGAACGAGTTGCTGCAGCGTGCGCACCACGATCGACGGCCCGTCGATCGTGAAGAAGCGGCGAGCAGCCGCGCGGGTGTCGCTGAAACCGAAGCCGTCGGCGCCCAAGGTCGCGTAGTCACCGGGTACGAACTGGCGAATCTGGTCGGGCACCGCGTGCATGAAGTCGCTCACGCCGATGAACGGGCCCTCAGCACCCTGCAGCTTCTGCGTGACGTAGGGCACCTTCGGCGCCTCCGTGGGCCGCAAGAAGTTGTGCTCGTCGATTGCCAGGCCGTCGCGACGCAGCTCGTTCCACGACGTAACGCTCCACACATCGGCGGAAACGCCCCAGTCGTCTGCGAGAAGCTGCTGAGCTTCAAGAGCCCACGGCACAGCGACGCCCGAGGCGAGCACCTGGGCTTTCGGGCCCATCGCCGAGCTCGGGTTCAGCAAGTACAGCCCTCGCAGCACACCCTCGACATCGAGCCCTTCGGGCTCGGCAGGCTGGATGATCGGCTCGTTGTACACCGTGAGGTAGTACATGACGTTCGGATCGGGGTGGGTGCCGCCGTACATGCGCTCGAGTCCGGCGCGCACGATATGGCCGATCTCGTAGCCGAACGCCGGGTCGTAGGTGACGACGGCCGGGTTGGTGCTCGCGAGCAGCGGCGAGTGTCCGTCCGCGTGCTGCAGCCCCTCACCCGTGAGCGTCGTGCGGCCCGCCGTGGCGCCCCTGATGAACCCGCGCGCCATCTGGGCGCCGGCGGCCCAGAAGGCGTCGCCGGTGCGCTGGAAACCG
>SXGT01793764.1_pt1 | contig 26611 bp, 21 predicted proteins | sample 3176221 | NCBI WGS metagenome assembly SXGT01 (sample SAMN11356862, study PRJNA531348) | freshwater metagenome | isolation source: freshwater sample F1-120 | place: China: Fuxian Lake, Yuxi | collected 2017-12-25
GGGAGAGGGAGAGGGAGATCGAGTACCTCTCGTCTACTCCATCGCCCGCATCAAGCTTTTGTGGCTCGTTCCAATTCTGATGATCCTCTGGACGAATTCGCACGGTGGCTTTCTGGCGGGTTATTGCGTGTTTCTGGCCTACTTGGGGCTGCGCAGTTTGGAACTGGTGTTGCGGCAAGGATGGGGGGCGACCGGCCTGCTCAAGCGATTTGCCATGTTTGCCGCGGTTGGCGGCCTGGCCACATTCATCAATCCCTACGGACTTGATTTCCACCTCTGGCTGTTTGACGATCTGCGGGTGCCGCGGCCAGAGATTACCGAGTGGCGTTCCCCGAACCTGCTTGAAGCCCAGAACATGCCGTTTGTGCTACTGGCCTGCACCTGGCTGGCGACGCTTGTCATCAGCAAACGCCCCAAGGACTTCACCCAACTCGTCATTCTCGGACTGATCCTGTGGCAGTCGCTGGTCCACCTCCGCCACATCGCGTTCTTTGCCATCGCCCTCGGTTTTTGGCTGCCGCCGCATCTGGATTCATTACTCCAGCGGTTCAGAATCTCCAAAGAAGGCGAATCGCCAGCGGATGCTCTTAGCCCTATGTTCTTGCGGGTTTCGTGGGTCGGACTCGCGGCAGCATGGCTCAGTTGCGGCGTCCAACTGTTTTTCCAATGTCGCGAAATCAAGGTGGAGCAGGGGAGCTATCCCGTTTCCGCAATTCGCTACATCGCCGGCGAGAAACTGGAAGGAAAACTCTTCTGCACCTTTAACTGGGCACAGTACGCCCTCGCCGCCCTCGGTCCGCATCAGCCGGGCGAGAAGGGGCTGCTTGTTCACGTCGATGGCCGCTGCCGCACGAGCTATTCGCAGCAAATGCTGGACGAGCATTTCGACTTTGTGATGGGAAATGTCGGTCCCGAGATGCGCTACCGCGGGCCGGTGAACAAATTCAACCCGACGATCGCCCTGCAGCGTGGCAATCCCGATCTTGCCCTCATCTCACGCTTGCAATCGCCCAGCGTGAACGTGATGCAAGGGCAGGGGACCGCCTGGGTGCTTCTGTATCAAGATGAGCTCGCCCAGGTCTGGGGCCGAGCGACCAGGTATGCCGACTCCACCAGTCCTGATTTCATCCCGCCGGCCCGCCGACAGATTAGCGACGCGAAACAAGGGGGTTTTGCGATCTGGCCGGCGATACCCACAGGGCACGAGCCTGAAGCGCATCCGAAGAACAGCCTTGCCATCTCGCAGAGCAATCCAAAATGATAACCGACCCATTGACCCTGGAACGCCCCGACTCGCTGGAACCGCTCATCCTCGACGATGCTTCGCTGGCACCGCTGGAAGCGATCGCGCGAGCCGAAGCGCTTCTCGACCGGGCCGAAGTACTCACTCGCCTGCTGGCGGACGACGACGGTTACGAACCGGCGGAACTCAATTTCGAACTCCCATTCCGCTTCAAGTTGTCGGTCATCATCCCCGTCTACAACGAGGAACGAACCATCAGCCGCGTGCTGGCCAGGGTGAAGGCCTTGCCGCTGAATACCGAGATCATCGTCGTCAATGATTGCAGCAAGGATGGGACGAAGAAAGTGCTGGATGACCTCGCCTTCCCCCTGCGGCTGGAGGTGATTCATAAGCCGAAGAACGAAGGAAAGGGGGCGGCACTGCGAACCGGTTTCCGTCACGCGAGCGGGGACGTCGTTGCCGTGCAGGACGCCGATCTGGAATATGACCCGCGAGATATCCTGCCGCTGCTCCAGCCGATTCTCGCCAACGAAGCCGATGTGGTCTATGGCTCGCGGTTCCTCAGCGAGAAGCCGAAGCATTCGTCGTTCATTCATCGGCTGGGGAATGGAATTCTGACGGGAACGTCGAACCTGCTGACGGGGCTCCGATTGACCGATATGGAAACCTGCTACAAGGTCTTCCGCCGGGACGTGCTGACGAAGTTCGAAATCCAGCAAAACCGTTTCGGCTTCGAGCCCGAAGTGACCGCCAAACTCGCCCGCCGCAATTGTCGCATCGTCGAACGGCCGATCCACTATGCCGCCCGTAGTTACGCCGAAGGGAAGAAGATCGGCGTGAAGGATTTGGTTAATGCCCTGTGGTGCATTTTGCGGTATGGGATCGCAGATTAGTCTTGATTCGACGCTTCAAGAATGCGTACCGGAGCAGGCCACCAAGCCGCGTCACAAACGCCCCGATGGCTCCTCCCTGTACCGTTGCCACGATGAGATACGGGGCGACGAACGGCCAGTCTCGCCACCAATTCCAATAGTCCATACGCCGCAATGATTCGCCGAATTCAATTACCAGGGCAAGGCACGAAAGCGAGCCAACGGCAGCTCCCAGGATGATGCCGCTGTTCGCCGGGAACCAAGGTTTGCTGCGCGAACCGAGAGGCAAGAGCACGGCCAGCAGAGCTGCCGCCAGAGCGAGGATGGTAGGAACGTTCCTGGCACGTTCGATCACCTCGTTCAGGTGAAACGCCGACATCAGATAACCGCGGCGGAGCCCATAGAACAGGGCGATCAGCGTCGTTGCATGGAGCAGAAATCGCAGCGAGAACTGAAAGCTCGGGACGAATTTTCGGGGCGGCGCAGCCATGAACTCTCATTCGCTACGGCAACCGAAATTATTCCCGACTGGCATGAAATCGCTCCACCTTCTGCCTCACCCCCGGCACCAGCCGCAGCGCATTTTCCTGATACACCTTTTTCAGCACCTCCTCCGGCAGGTGGACGCCGTAGATGTTCCAAAATCCCTGCGGTGGAAACTCTTTTTCGCTGTAAGGAAAATACTCGTCCTCGGTTTCCAAAAACCGCCAGTACAGCCGCAGGCGCTGCTCGGGCCAGGGGCCGTCCGTGCCGAACAGAACGCGGTCCTGATACTTGAGCAGGAACTTGCGGGCGGAGACCGGCTGGCGGCCGAGCTCGCCGATGCGGCTGGCGATTTCGACGTGGAGATTGGGGTTGTCGTCGAGCCACTGGGAAACGGCCGCCAAGTCTTCCGGGTTGTTTGCCACGTGGGCGCTGATGAAGGTCGTTTTGGGATGCCGCTTGACAACTCTCAGAAAGGCGTCGAAGACTTCCGATTGTTTTGGGAACTGCGGGCCGAAGAAACTCCATTCCGGATGGCGGTGCAGCTCTTCCCAGCGTTCATTTTTCTCGTCGATCGGCAGGAAGAAAGCCGCGGGATCGGCGACGTGGATGAGCACCGGCAGACCCAACTCGCCGCAGACGTGCCAGATGTCGTCCCAACGAGGATCGTCGATCTTGAGCAGCGAGCCATCGGAGTTTTTGTATTCCAGGCCGAACTGTTTGAAGATTTTCAGGCCACACGCCCCTTTCTCTTTCGCGAGGGTCAGTTCGCGAGCCATGCGGCGGGCGAAGTCCGGCCGCTGGCAATCCCAAGTGGCCGGGTCGTCCCCTTTGCCGGCCCCTTGCCAGTCGAGATTGGCGAAGATGGCAAAGCGGTTGGGATACTTGGTCCAAAGGAAATTCGCGTGCTCGTCGAGCTTCTCGCCTAGCTGGCCATCGAGACTGACACACAGAGCGATGTTGTTTTCGTCCATCGTCTTAACGAATGCATCCAGCTCTTTCTCGCCTCCTTTGAGCTTGATGCGGAAATGCGTATGGACGTCGATGACCGGGAACTTCGCTTTCGTCAGCCGATGCTCGGGCACCTTCAACGCCGGCTGCGGACGAAAATTCTCCAGCAACAGATTCCGCCCTTCGCGGCCATCCAAGGACTGCGCCACGGCCTGACCGGCCAGAAGCAAAAGAAGGAATAGAGCAACGGATTGAACACGGATGAGCACGGATAAAGGCATAGGAGAAGGAGAGAATGAGAGATGGAAAGTAGTGGATTATGGGAACGGGCTGCACCAGCGCTGCTCCTTCCCACATCTTACCCTTCCGCCTCGGCCCTATCCGTGTTCAATCCGTGGCCAGATTCATCCGCAGCAGACTTCATTGCGCTGGCCAGTCGTAGGCTTGTCGGAGGGCGTCTTGCACCACGCCGGTCACTTCCCGCAGGCGGACGGGTTTCGCCAAGATACTAAAGGTCCGCTGCTTGCGGGCTTCTTCCCGGATGACATCGTCCAAGGCGGCGGAAATGAGGATGCAGGGCAAGAGGGAGGTAAGCTGTGTCTCGCGGAGGCGGCGGATGGTATCGAGTCCGCTCAGCCGGGGCATGTGCATGTCGAGCAGGACGATGTGAATCCGCTCGTTTTGAATGATTTGGAGGGCTTCTTCACCATCCCCCGCCAGATAGGTGCGAAACCCCCGCGGCTCGAAGACTTCGCGAAGCGTTTCGCGAAAATCCCGGTCGTCGTCCGTGATCAGGAGGGTGGGGGTATCGAGTTTCATATCGAAAAGGTGGTGACGGAGTACCGCGTGCGCCACACAGTATGCAATTGAGGTGCCAAGGGGTTCCAGTTCAGGAAAAGACACTTCCGCTCCAACCGACCCTGAACTTGTAAGGCCTTACCACAAAACTACTTCTATCAAACGCAAAAGCAACTGCAAAGTCAAACCCAATTGTTGCTTTTCCCTCTCCCGCCTGCTTTACTGGCAGGGACGTTGACGGCCCTGTCTGGCTCGCCAACAAGTTTTCAATTGTAACTGGGGCCTGACGTCCCCCGTTCGCTTCTTATCAGGGTCATCCTTTATGTTGCGATCTTGTGCCCAGCGCCGGATTCTTCTCCAGGTTGTCGCCTCGCTTGTTTTTGTTGGTGCCACATGGCATGCACCGGCCTTTGGCTGGGATCCACCCGGGCCCACCGACGCTGATCGCGAGTTGGCGGAGTTCGACTTCAGCCAGTTTCGCACACCGGAAACCGCAATTGCCGCGGACGGAAAAACCGTCGGCGCGTCCACCACGATTTCCACCGGCTTCCTCGGTGTCTATCTGGAACAAGGGGAAGGGGGAAAGCTGGTTGTCGCCGAAGCGGCCCTGGAGTCCCCGGCGGCAACGGCGGGAGTGCTGGCGGGAGATGTGGTACAGAAGATTGAGGGGCAAGAGTTCGCCTCTCCCGCGCAATTCCGCCAGTGGATTCATTCCCAGCCGGCGGGAAAATCGGTCAAGCTCTCGCTCCTTCGTGGCGGCCAGCCACTGGAACTCACCGCCCAACTCACCGCCACCAGCCGCCCACTGAGCGCCGGGAATACCACGCGCCCCAGGGCGATCATGGGAGTGCAAATCGAAGATGCCAAGGAAGCAGCCGGCGCGCTCGTCAAAGAGATTATCACCGGCTCCCCCGCGGAGAAGGTCGGCCTCAAGGCGGGTGACATCATTGCCCGCATCGATGGCGGCGAAACCAAGGACTCCAGCGGGTTTCGGGAAAGGTTGTCCGGCAAGGCTCCCGGCGACCTCGTGAAACTGCTCGTCAAGCGAGAGGCGGAAGAGAAGGAATACGAGGTTCAGCTCGCCTCCTCCGAGCCGCCGCGCAATTTCGACCCCACTCGCGGCAGCGCAGCTTGGCGGCGTGACCTCTACAACCTGGCCGTCGTGCTCGTTCAGTTCCCGGACGCCAAGCACAACGAAAAGATCCCCCGTGACGCTTGGGAGCAGGCCCTATTCAGCGATGGCCGCTACATCGATAAGAGCGTCACCGGCCAAACTGTCTACGGCAGCGTGAAGGACTACTACCGCGAGCAATCCTACGGAAAGCTGCGGGTGGAGGGAAAGGTCTTTGACTGGGTTGAAGTCGGCAAGCCGCGCAATGATTACACGACCGGAACCAACGCCAGCAACAAGGGCATTTTCCTCGGCGAAGCCCTCGACAAAGTGCTGGAACGGGACGGAAAGGACGCCCTTCGAGATTTTGACGGCGTGTTCTATGTCTACGCGGGAGAGCGGGTCCGCACCAACCGCGGAGGACTTTACTGGCCGCATCGGGCCAACTTCAACCACGGCGGCCGGCGGGTGCAGTATTTCATCTGCCCCGAGGGCGGCAACAACATCAGCGACATCAGCGTGATTTGCCATGAGTTCGGCCACATGCTCGGCCTGCCCGATCTCTACGCTCGGCCCGAAAATCCCGGTTCCGAGGGGATGAGCATCTGGTGTGCAATGTCCAACCAGGCCCCCAACGGACGACCGCAACACTTTAGCGCCTGGTGCAAAGAGCAGCTCGGCTGGATCACTCCAACCGTGATTGACCCGACCATCAAGCAAAAGCTCTTGCTTGACCCGGTCGAAACAGGTTCCAAACAATGCTACAAGATTTTGCTCCGTAGCGACGGCAGCGAGTATCTGCTGCTGGAAAACCGCCGCAAACTGGGCTTTGACGCCAGCCTGCCGAGCGAAGGGCTGCTGATCTGGCGCGTCGTCGGCAACCGGCCGATGCTCGAGGAATCCCACGGCATCGAAGGCCCCGCCGGTCCAGGCTCATTCCGCGATGCGGTGCCGTACCCATCCAGAGCCAACAACTCGTACACCCCCTACACCGTCCCTTCCAGCCGCTCGCAACTCGGTGGCGGGCTGCCGGTACACATCACCAATATCAAGGAGCACGCGGACGGGCGAGTGACGTTCTATGTGGGGTATGAGTTTGAGTAGCCGCACGCGGCCCGCGTGCTGGCTTCTGATTGGCGACGGAAAGAAAGGAAGCCTACACGCGAGGCCGCGTGTGGCTACGACAGTTACAACGCTTCCCAAATCACCTTCCCGTCATTCACAATCTTCACCGGCCGCCCTTCGGGGGTGAGGAACTCTTCCTTGGGATCGATGCCGGTGAGATGGCACATCGTGGCGGCCAGGTCTTCAGGGCCGTGGGGTTTGTCGGCGGGGCGTTCGGCCCGGTCGTCGCTGGCGCCGATGACGCGGCCCCCTTTCACGCCGCCGCCGCCGAGCGCAACGGTGAAGGACGGACCCCAGTGATCGCGACCGGCGTTCTTGTTGATCCGCGGCGTGCGGCCGAATTCGCCGGTGACGATAACCAGCGTCTTGCCCAGCAGCCCACGATCGGACAGATCGCGGAACAGCGTCGCCAGCGCCGGATCAAGCTGCGGCAGCAGATCGCGGCGGAGGACGGAAAAGTTGTTGTCGTGCGTGTCCCAGTTACTGTGCTCCACGGTCACGCAGCGGACGCCCGCTTCAATCAGGCGGCGGGCCATCAGGCAAGACTGGCCGAGTGTGCCGCGGCCGTATTCGTCCCGCAGCTTGTCGGGCTCGGCCTGCAGGTTGAAGGCGGCCTTGGCCTGCGGCGAGGTCATCAACTCAAAGGCCTTCTGGCGGAAGACATCGACAGTCTTGGCGCGAGTGTTCGCATCCAGCTCGGCGGATTTTTGCAATTGGTCCACATGCCGGAGCAGCTCGCGGCGGTTGTTCAGGCGGCCAGCCGAGAGATTGACCGGCGGAACCATGTCCGGCACGGCAAAGTCCGGGGCGGCTGGATCGGCATCAATGGAGAGCGGTGCGCAGGTCGCGCCGAGATAAGCCGCCCCGCCGCTGTTGGAGAGTTGCGGCAGGCAGACATAGGGTGGGATGGAACTGGCCGCACGGTCTTTGGCCTGGCCTCCGAGCTTCTTGGCGATAATCGATCCAAATGACGGCCGCTGGTTGTTGGGGGTGAGCGATGGATTAAAGCCGGCTGTCGGAAAGTAACCAGTCAGCATGTAATGGTCCGCCGGTCCGTGGTCGCTGTTCTTGTGCCCAAAGCCGCGGAGCAGGCAAATCTTGTCCATCTGCTGCGAGAGCTTCGGCAGGGCATCGCCAATTTCGATCCCCGGCACGTTCGTTCCAATCGGATGAAAGTCACCGCGAAACTCGGCGGGAGCATTGGGCTTCATATCCAGCGTGTCGATCGTCGAGAGCCCCCCCTTCAAGAAGAGGTAGATCACCGACACGCCGGTGTCCTTCACCCCTCGCGCCCCGGGAGCCGCTTCCGCACGCATCAGCGACGCCAAGGACAGCGACGAGCCAAACATCCCCGCCACGCCGAGCCGGAGAAAGTCACGGCGAACGAGGCCGTCGCAGAAGGAGGGGATGGTGGTCATGGGTGGGACTTCGCAAGGAATGACGAAATTCGAATGGCGAATAGCGAATGGGAATTCCCGGTGCCGGTCGCCTTGCTCCTTCCCATTATCGTATAAGCGGACGTTGATACGCCAGAGCGCTTGGGAGAAAGCAAGAATTCTGATCGCCTTTCCCTCCTTACTTCGCCAGCACTGCCTTCACCGGCGCATCTTCTCCCTTTTCCGGCAGCTTCTCGAGGATGTCGAGCAGGACTTTGTCAGTATCCAGCCCCTCGGCCTGGGCTTCGAAGTTGAGGATGACGCGGTGCCGCATGGCGGGGAGATAGACGCGGCGGACATCCTCGAAGCTGACGTTGTAGCGCCCTTCGAGGAGGGCCCGGACCTTGGCGGCTAGGGCGAGAGTCTGTGCGCCACGAGGGCTGGCTCCCCAGCGGAGATATTGATTGGTGACTGGGAGGGCGAAGGGGCCGTTGGGATGCGTCGCGAGCGTCAGGCGGACAATGTAATCCTGCACATGCGTCGCGAGAATCACTTCGCGGATGAGCTTCTGCCACTTGCGGATTTCCGAGCCGTCCATCACCTTCTCGGGCTTGATGACGATTCCCTTAGTGGTCCGGTCCACCACGGTCGCCAGTTCCTCGCGCGAGCTGTAGCCGACCACGAGCTTGAACAGGAAGCGATCAAGCTGGGCTTCGGGCAGCGGGTAGGTCCCTTCCTGCTCAATCGGGTTTTGCGTCGCCATGACGAAGAACGGCTTTTCCAGTTCGTAGCGGACGCCAGCAATGGTGACCGTTCCTTCCTGCATCGTTTCCAGCAGAGCGGACTGCGTCTTTGGGGTGGCCCGATTGATTTCGTCCGCCAGGCAGATCTGCGTGAAGATGGGGCCCTTTTGAAATTCGAAAACGCGGCGGCCCGCCTCGTTCTCGTTAATCATGTTCGTCCCCAGGATGTCGCTGGGCATGAGGTCCGGAGTGAACTGCACCCGGTTGAACTTGAGATCGAGTGCTTCGGCCAGCGTGCGAACGAGCAGCGTCTTACCCAGTCCCGGCACCCCTTCCAGCAGGCAGTGGCCGCCGATGAACATGCTGGTGAGGACGCCATGCACAATGTCGTCGTGCCCCACGATGACGCGGCCGATTTGTTCTTTGACCGAAGTGTAGCGACTGCGAAATTCCTCCGCCTGCTGCTGCATCGACTCGCCGATACTCATGGGGGGCTTTCTGAATGACGAAGTTCGAATGACGAATGACGAAGGGGATATCTTACACTAACCCGCCGCGCAAGCGAGGGAGAGCACCCATGCCTCGCATACGGGTCGGGCCATGCCTGTGTCCGTGCGTGCCGAGAGCAGTGTAATGACGCCGACGGGGGCCTCTTTTTTCAGGCCGTCGCGAGTTGGAACAGGCCCCGGAAGAACTGAATGCCGCCAAAAATGGCCGGCCCCCAGGCGATGATATACATCCCACCCCCGGACTCGGAAGCGATGGCATAGGTCACTATGGTGGCGACAATGCCCCCGATGCAAAACAGCGCGCCGATGCCCATGTTCTTCATGCCCGCACTCCGCAGGGCGCTCGTCTTGACCTGAGCCAGCTCGCGGACGACGGTGTGGGCCGATTGTGGATCGAGGCCCTGCTGCATCAACTCTTGCTCGACCGCGGGGCCGTTGGCCCCAGAGGCCATCCGCTGGGCCGCAAAGTTATAGATCGCTTCAATCGTTTGTTGCGTGGACGGATCACCTTGGCTCATACACGGCTCCGAAATAGACGGAATGGGGTGGCTGAACTGGGTCCAATCTCGCAAAGCGGCGGGGGAATTTCAAGCGGTTTTGGCACATTTCATCCAAAATCAACTTGTTGCGCGCGCCTGGAAGCGTGAAAATGAGGGCGAGGATCTCATGCTCTCCCGCGGCAAACTTGTGCAGGACTGGAACCGCCGTCTGGCGGCTGCCGAGGCCGATGGTGCCAAGAAACACAGTCTGAAATGGCTGTACCAGATGCGGGTCCGGCTCTACCGGTTCTTGCTGTCCTGCTATCGGCAGGGGGACTGGCGGGCGGATGAGCCATCGATTTCCACGGAGGATACTTTTGCCGATGCTTCGCACGGTGAGACCACAACTATTCTCGACTGTCCCCTCGACGGTAGACCGGCCAAACATGCCGGCAAGATGCTGGCTGTTCTCAAGTCGGTGAGCGCTGCCCAGGACCACCCGGCTGAAACCGGCCCACTACTTGGTGGCATCGCGGCCGATGAATGGGTGATCGTCGTTTCGGCGCGAGATGAGCTCCGGATGGAGCGTTGCCAGGATCTGCTGCGGCAGCACGGCATTGCGTCAACATGGACCCTGCAGGATGAAATCACGGTGCGGCTGTTTGACCTGGAGCGGGCCAGGCGACTGATCCGCACGTATCAAGAAACTCTGAAGGTCAGAATACCGCTGCCTCTCGATCTCCCACCGCGGCAGCCAGTTGCGGCAGTTTCACCTTGGCCAGTTTGCCAAGCCGCTCTCATTGCTGCTCCGATTTCTGCCGTCAGCCTCTTGTTGCTCACCCAGTGCCTACTGGTGCTGATGCGTGAGCCGTTGCTGCAAGGCCCCTACATAGGAAGTTGGCTGGCGATCTGTTATTTCGTGAGCTTGGAGATTTGCGTCCTCCGCACATTTCTACGAGAGGCGCGTCGGCGAGCCGAACGCCAGCAGGCGAGCAAGCTGGCGGAGAGAGAGAAGGAGTTACCCGCCCGATTGAATGATGGCTAGAAAATGCAGGGCAGGCTGGAAGCCTACCCCACGGTTACCCCACCAGCCCCACCTTCCCCGCAAACATCGTCTGGGCCCGATCTGGCCCCACCGAAACTACTTCCACCGGCTTGCCCACAAGTTCGCTCACCCGATTCAAGTATCGCCGCGCATTTTCCGGCATAGCGGCCAGCTCGCGGATGCCGGTGACGTCGATGTTCCAGCCGGGGAGCGTTTCATAGATCGGCTGCACGCGGCGGAGGTCGTCAACGTGGCTGGGAAAGCGGGTAGTCCGCTGGCCATCCAGATCGTAGGCCGTGCAGATTTGCACCTCCGGCAGATGGCTGAGAACGTCCATCATCATGACCGCCAGGCAATCGACCCCTGAGAGCCGCGTCGTGTAACGAACGGCCACCGCATCGAACCAGCCGCACCGGCGAGGGCGACCGGTGGTGGTGCCATACTCGCGGCCAATCTGGCGGATTTTTTCGCCGGTGGGGTTGTCCTGCTCCGTGGGAAACGGGCCGCCGCCAACCCGCGTGCTATAGGCTTTGCAAACACCCAGCACTTTCTGGATCCACTTACCTGGCACTCCACTGCCACCGGAGACGCCGACGCCGGAACTGTTGCTGCTCGTCACATAAGGAAACGTGCCGTGGTCGATGTCGAGGAGTGAGCCCTGGGCTCCTTCAAACAGCATCCGCTTGCCCGCTTCCGCAGCATCCAGCAGGTAAGCCGTAGTATCGCCAACAAACGGGCGCAACTTTTCCGCATAGCCGCTGTACTCGGCGAAAATGGCTCCGGCATCGAGCGCCACATGGTCAGCGCCGCTGAGCCCCGTCAGCAGCCGATTCTTGGCCAGCACAATGTGCTCGATGCGGCTCTTGAAATCGGGGCGCAACATGTCCCCCAGTCGAATCGCGTGGGCCCGACCCACTTTATCCCGGTAGCAGGGTCCAATGCCGCGGAGCGTGGTGCCGATGCTCTCGCCGGCCGGAGCGACGTTGAGAAGTTTGTCTTCTTCAATGTGCCAGGGAAAGACGACATGCGCTCGATCCGAGAGCAACATATTTTTTCCGACTGCAACTCCCTGCGACGTGAGCGACTCGATCTCCTTCAAAATGGTTGGCGGGTTGATGACGACTCCCGGCGTGACGACATTCATCACGGTAGGGGTCAGAATGCCGCTCGGCACATGGTGCAGCTTATACGTCTTATCCCCCACGACGACGGTATGGCCGGCGTTGGCCCCACCCTGATAGCGAACGACAATTTCGAAACGCGAGGTGAGCAGGTCCACCAGCTTTCCCTTCGCTTCATCCCCCCACTGAAGGCCAATCACGCATGTACCGGGCACGGAAGCACCTTGTTGCAAACGGTCAGAACAGAGTCCAAAACAGGCAAACTCCCCATCGTAGGCAGGCGGACGCGGAGTGGTCAATGAGCCAGAACCGGAGGATTACGCGACCTGGAATGCATTTGGCAATTACACCGCGGCCAGAGTCTACGCCACTCTCGGCAAGTCATGGAGTGACAAGCTGATTTCGAGCCTAGGTCGGTGCAAAGTCGGTCAGAGTCAAGTAGATTGTGCTGAAACTACAATTCGGACGAAAGCGAGTGGCCAAGGCATCGCATCATCGGGAGATTGAAAGCGTGGACATTGAGCGAAAGGGAGCCGAGAGCTCCCAAACACAGGCCATCCGCGCGTCCGCCGAAGAAGCGGCTGATCCGCGAGTGGACCTGGCGGTGCAGCGGACGGAGTTGGCCTTGGACCGGACGCAGCTCGCCTGGGTGCGAACCGCGTTTACGCTGATCACGGCCGGCTTTGCTATCGACAAGGGTGGGGACGCCCTGCACGAGGCCCGAGTGCTGGCAGGTACGAACTGGCTCTCGACCAGTCATTTTGGCGGCATCTCGCTGGCTGGTGCTGCAACCGTGTTTCTGCTGATTGCTTCCGTGGCGTACTTTCGCCAGTCCCGTGACCTGGCTCGTCTCAAAGGAACAGAGCCTCCGTGGTTGCCCCCCGCGCTGCTCATTTCGCTGCTTGTGATTGTGCTGGGCGGCACCTTGTCGATACTACTGCTGGCTTGGAGTTGAGCAATCCAATCCTTCTCGAGATGGTGACGCGAATATGGAAATTGACAAATGGGTTGGCATTTTTCCATTGTGGGCCGTATTCCTGCTGACTCTGGCGATCTGCCTTGGTGCGGCGGAAGCGGGAGCCATGCTGGCGAAAGCGGCTCTGTGCCAGAAAGATGGAAAGGAGCCAGAAGCCCCTCTGGCTTCGCTCGTGGGAGCCATGCTGGGCCTGCTCGCGTTTCTTCTGGCGTTCACTTTCGGCATGACTGCAGCACGATTCGACGCTCGTAAGGAGTTAGTCCTGGAAGAAGCCAACGCCATCGGCACCACCTATCTGCGAGCCGGCCTGGTGCCAGAGACCCAAGGATTGGAGATCCGGCGGCTACTTCGGAAGTATGTCGAGATTCGCTTGTCCGCCACGCCGGAAAATTTGCCTCAATCGCTGAGCGAATCGGAAGCGATCCACGGGCAATTGTGGTCACAAATAAAGTCGCTGGTTCAGGAAGACATGGACTCTGAACTCCGGAGCCTGTTGATTGCCTCGCTCAACGAGGTGATTGACCTGCATCAAAGTCGCCAGACGGTCGCATTGGAGTACCGCATCCCAGGCTCGATTTGGCTGGGAACATATCTCTTGGCGATGTTGTCATTGTTGGCTGTCGGCTATCAGGTCGGCATGTCGGGATTTCGGCGGCTATGGGGGACGCCGGTATTGGCCGCAGCTTTCGCGGTGGTAATCACAATGGTGGCCGACATCGACCGCCCTGGCGAAGGGCTGATCCGCGTGAGCCAGCAGCCGATTGCCGACGTGCAAAAAATGATGCTGCGTAGTTCGCCATAAGGGCAGTCCACCCTCCGAAAAATGTTGACACACCTCGATACCCCCTCTACCCTAATGATCGAGGGAGATAAGCCGTATGTCGCGGGGGTCCGTCACGCAATTTCTGGCTGATGCGGAGCGCTCGGGCGTCTTTGCATTGGGGAGATCCCAGGAGGTTACGGCGCTTGTCGCGGGCGATAGTTCGTTGTCGGTGGAGCAGGTTGCGTCCCGGATGGTGGAGCGCAACATCCTGACGGTTTTTCAAGCCGAGCAATTGCTGGCCGGCCGCGGTAGCGAATGTCTGATTGCTGGCCGTTATCGCGTCCTGGAAAAGCTTGGCGAAGGGGGAATGGGGACCGTTTACAAGGCCCAGGATACAAATCTGGATCGCGTGGTTGCGATCAAAGTTTTGCCCGCCGGCCGGCTCAGTGATGCGGATGCCATCGCACGCTTCCAGCGAGAGGCCAAGGCGCTGGCCCGCCTCTCGCATCCGCACATCATTCAGGCCTATGACAGCGGGTCCGATCAGGGCCGGCACTTCCTGGTGATGGAGTTTGTGGAAGGGCTGGGCTTGGACAAGGTGCTGCGTCAGCACGGGGCGCTCGCGCCAACCGTCGCTGCGGATTTCGTCCACCAGGCAGCCGTGGGCCTGGAGCACGCGCACGAAAAGGGGCTGGTGCATCGGGATCTCAAGCCGGCCAATCTGCTGGTGGCAGGCGTCTTTCCACAGCTCGCTTCGAAACCGCCGGGATCGAAAGCCGCGCCGGCCGTCGTGAAAATACTCGACCTGGGCCTCGCCCGCTTCTTGCAGGATCAGCTCGGCGACCGGCAATTGACGCAAGAGGGAGCCGGGATGGGGACGCCGGATTACATGGCTCCGGAGCAGTTCCGCGACGCCCTGAATGCCGATGTCCGCTCCGATATCTACGGACTGGGCTGCACGTTGTACCATCTGATCGGGGGACAAGTACCGTTCCCCGGTTCCTCGTTCTCCGAAAAGGCCCTGGCCCATGCCAAGAAGGAGCCGATACCGCTGGAGGAGCGCTGTCCGGAGGTGCCGGCGGGCTTGGCCGTAGCGGTTTCCAAGATGATGGCCAAGCACCCGCAGGAGCGGTTTCAGACCGCCGGCGAAGTCGCCCTCGCCCTGGCTCCCTTTGTTGCCGGGAGTTCGCAATCCGTCGTACGGCTGAAAGCGACCGGGCAGTGGCAGCAGCTCTCGGCGGCCCGGCAGGCGGCGGGCAAGCGACCGCTGATTCTGGCGGTTAGCGCGGCGACGATCATCACGGCGATAGTTTGCGCGCTCTTGGCCTGGCCGTTTATGTTCCCGCCGGTAACGGTTGACAAGCTTACTCCGTTGACGAAGGTGCCTGCGATTCCATCAGTGAGTGAAGTCGCTCCGCCGAAAGTCGTCACGATAGAAAACGGATTGACCGTGGCCAAGGATGGAACGGGCCAATATACGACCCTTAGCGAAGCTCTCGATAAAGTGAGTTCCGGCCAGACCATTCGCGTACTCGACGAGGCCGTTTACAAAGAGCTGCTCAACATCAATCGACCGGCCAATCAGACCGGAGTCATTCTGGAGGCGGCGCGGGGCGCCACGTTGCAATTCCCGGCAGGGACCATGGGAATCAAAATCGTCAATGTTCCTGGGGTGACGATCCGCGGCTTTCATTGCACCAATGAAGCGGACATAAAGTTTTTCATTGCGGTCAGTGGGCATTGCCAGGGGCTGCGGCTGAGCTCCTTGCGGATGACCCCAACGCTGCCGACCATTTGTAGTATCACGCTAGAGGGGATCACGCCGGGCGGTGACCAAATTGTGGTGGAGAACTGCACCTTCCAAGGCGGCAGCGGCGGCGTGCGGGTGAGCGGATTCATCGCGTATACCCAGCCTGGACCCTGCGGCACGATCCTGATCCGCGACAACACGATTCTGGACTGCACCCAGGGAATTCTGCTGGTGGGGTGCCTCAAACAGGTCTGCGTGGTGGGAAACCGCGTGGGTTATTCGATGGCGGGGATTCAGCCTGAAAACCTGTTGGCCGGAACTGAGAATATCTGGATCGCCAATAACACCTTTGTCGAGTGTGGGGCTGCCTTGCGCTATTGGGACAACGCCAGTTTGCCACTCGCGCGTAATAACATTCGCATCAGCAACAACCTGATGCTCAAGAGCACCAGCTTCGACATGATTTTTATCGACAGCGGCGGAGACCCGCAAAATCATCGCGGCCCCGGCGATGGGAAGGCGCTGCATCTCGCGTGGCAATGGGGAAACAACTGGCGAGAAACACCCGTGGTCGTTGGCACGGACGACCTTGCCAAGAGCTGGATCCCCGTGGCCCCTGCCGATCAGCGCCGGGACGAGATTGTCGTCCTGAGCCGCGATCCCAAGGCCGCGGATTTTCTGCAACCGGCCAAGGATTCCCCACTGGCCACGGCCGGCGCGGGTGGCGACTTGCCGGTCTATGTTGGTGCTGTGCCGCCTGTCGGAACGACGGCGTGGGACTGGGGCCAAACGTGGAAGGCACTGGAGAAGGCGATGACCAGTGAATGAGCCGATATAACTGCTACTTAGCGGCGAAGAAGTTCAGCTCTGCACTTCAATGATTGCCTTCAGTCCCTCGCGGTAACTGGGATAAAGGAGCTTGGGCCCAAGCTCGCGGAAGATCTTGTCCGGTCGGATGCGCTTGTCGCTGCCGGCGCGGAGGGCAGCGGGTGAGTTCGGATCGGGGGGCAAGAATTGCGGCTCGGGGGCACCCAGCAAGCGGGCCAGTTCGCGGTAGTAGTCGGCTCGTTGTACGGGGGAACCATCGGAGACGCAGTAGAGATTGGGAACTTGGGCCCGCTTGTCGGCGAGGAGGACGATGCGGGCGGCATCGTCGACGTGAATCAAATTCAGCCAACCTGTCGCCGGGGCGTCTATCGGCAAGCCGGCTTGCAGGTCGGCAGAGCGAGGAATTCGTCCGGGACCATAAATCCCTGCCAGGCGGAGAATGATGCCACGGCTGCCGTGAGGATGGGCTTTCAGGACTTGCTCGGCGGCAAGGGAAGCCTTGCCTCCATCGCGGGCCGGCTGGGGCGGAGTCTCTTCATCGACGAATTCGCCGGCAGCCTTTCCATAAACTCCGGTCGAGCTGATGTAAATCCAGCGACACGTTTGGCTGCCAGCGGAGTTAAAGACTGCACAGCCAAGTAGGTTCGCCAGGCCGCCCGCGTAGACCTGCTCGATGGGTTGCGGTGACTGACGGTCGTAGCCAACGGAGTACAGGATGGTCGAGACACCTGCTGCGGGCAATAAGGAAGGAGACAGGTCACGAATGTTGAGAATGTCCGCCACGACGGGGAAAAGTCCTTCGCGTCCCAAAAGCTGGGCCTTGTCCGCCGACCGGGTCAATACCCAGACCTGCTCCCCCGCCTCCTGCCACAGCCGGGCGACCCTAAGCCCCAAGTACCCGCAGCCGACAATGAGTTTTGCCACGAGTATTGCCAGCGGGAGAAAGTGTCGAAATTGCGAAACCAGCACCTATTGCCCTTGGGAACAGGGCAAACGTAACATTTCGGTAAGGTTAGTGTGCCTGCCGAGGCCCACCTGCATATCATATTCTAAGGAACACGGAAGGTTTGACGCCTGCGGTTAGCTTGCGGGCGAGCGGGGCGTCGCCAGTCCGATAAGAAACTTGGCGGACGGGCCCCAATAATTGAAGCACAAAACAGAGGTATTTCCAATTTGAATCGAGTATGATTAAGGGCTGTCCCCGCCAATCAGGGTTGAAAGGCCGGGCGGCTGCAAACTCAGCACTCGGAGTAAAGCAATGCGAAGGACTGTCACGGCTTGGTGGTTTTTCTCCCTTCTCACGATGGCGGCTCTCGCCCTCGGTGGAATTCGTGGGAGCCAGGCTGAAGAAGCGGCCCCTACCCCCCCCACTCCTCCTGCCGTTACACCGGCGACGATGGCCGAAGCGGTCAGCGATGGCCTGAGCAAAATTCTGATGGGGGGGGCTCCGAGCACCGTCGCCGACTTGAAGGCGATGCAGGAGCGGGTACAGAAACTCAGCGACAAGCTGATGCTAGCGACTGTTGGTGTCCAGGTCGGCCAGGCGCAAGGTAGCGGCGTCATCGTTAGCAAAGACGGCTATGTTCTGACTGCCGCCCATGTTTCCGGCAATCCTGGTCGGGACGTAACTTTTATCATGTCCGACGGCAAGACGCTCAAGGGCAAGACGCTCGGCCTGAACCGGACTATCGACGCGGGGCTGATGAAGATCGCTGAGGGGAGCGATTTTCCCTCGGTCGAGATGGGACTCTCGAACATTCTGAAAGACGGTCAATGGTGCCTGGCGACTGGCCATCCCGGTGGCTATCAGCCGGATCGCAAGCCGGTGCTAAGGATGGGACGGGTGCTGCTGAGCGATAACTCCACCATCACGACGGACTGCACGCTGGTTGGCGGGGACTCCGGCGGTCCGCTGTTCGATTTCGACGGCAAAGTCATCGGCATTAACAGCCGCATCGCCGGACCCATCAATGCCAACATGCATGTGCCCGTGAATACTTTCAAGGACACCTGGGACCGAATGGTGAAAGGGGATGCTTGGGGCCACCTTCCCGGCAATGCCCCGTACCTTGGCGTCAAGGGCGATGCTGATTCCAAAGAAGCCAAGATAGCCACTGTCTTCCCGGATACTCCGGCGGCCAAGGCTGGCGTCATGGTTGGCGACCTGATCATCTCCGTGAACGAAGTGGCCGTGGCGGATTACGTCGCCTTTCAAAAGATGATCAATGACCATCAACCGGGCGAAGAGTTGAAGCTGAAGATCAAGCGCGGCGACATGGATGTGGAAATCAAGGTGAAGCTGGCGAAGAGAGGTGGCTAGACGAGGGCTACTTCGATTACACTTTGGAGAGAGACTTGTTGACTTGAACAAGGAGCGATGACTGTGAAGATGATGCGACTGGCTCTGGTCCCCGCTTTGTTTGCCGCTCTCCTTTCCATCACTGGCGCGGTGTCCGCCCAGGCGGATCGTTCGCACAATCGCGTGCTTGCCGCGTTTCGCGACGTGGTCAGCGAATCGTCCAAAAGCACGGTCCAAATCACGTGCGACGGGCAAAAGTCCGCACTCGGGGCGATTGTCGACGCCAACGGCTTTATCCTCACTAAGGCCAGCGAAATCAAAGGCAAGATCGAATGCCAGTTGCACGACGGCCGCAAGCTGGAGGCTCAACTCGTCGGCCGCGAGCCGAACATGGACCTGGCGATGCTTAAGGTGGATGCCAAGGATCTGCCCGTGATTTCCTGGCGGGAAGCGGACGCTCCCCCAGTTGGCAGTTGGTTGGCGACTCCCGGTTTGCATAAGGATCCCGTGGCGATAGGCGTGGTGAGCGTCTCTGCCCGCAAGATTTCTGCCCCCTTCGGATACATGGGAGTGATGCCCGAAGACGACGAAGCCGTCGCTCGCATCGCTTCGGTGAGCCGCGGCAGTGCCGCCGAAAAGGCCGGCCTTCTGGCCAAAGATGTCATCACCAAGATCAACGGCAAGGAAGTCAAAGGTCGTAAGCAATTGGTCGATACCATCCACGGCTATCAACCTGGCGAGACCGTTGAATTGATTGTGCAGCGCGGCACCGAGGAATTGAATGTTCGGGTCACGCTCATGAGCTTGTCGCAGATTGCCCATAACGATCGGGGCCAGCCTGACCGAGCGGAATTTCAGAACAGCCTGGGGGGCGCGCTAAGCGATCGGCGGGCCGGATTCCCGCTCGCCATCCAGCATGACACCGTGCTGCGGCCTTCGGAATGTGGCGGTCCCCTTGTCGATCTCGATGGCAAGGTCATTGGCATCAATATCGCCCGTGCCGGCCGCGTGGAAAGCTACGCCATTCCCGCCGCCACCGTGAAGAGCATCCTCGCGGACCTGATTTCCGGCAAGCTCTCCCCCATGCCCACTGCGGAAAAAGTCGCTGACAAACCGGCCATTCCAACCGCGGAACCGGAAAAGAAAGTGCAGTAGCGTCTGCCTTGCTCCCTTGGTTAGAGGGCCGGGGCACTGACACTTATCCTTGTTTTTGCGCGTCCGCGCTATGCCTCTCGGCTTTGACATCCTGCACGAAGACGAAGCCTGCCTGGTGGTTGCCAAACCTGGTGGACTGCTCACGCAAGCACCGCTGGGGATTGATAGCTTGGAGGTGCGGGTTAAAAAGTTCCTGCGGGAGCGGGACCAGATCGAAGGCGATGTTTATCTCGGCGTACCGCATCGGCTGGATCGGCCGGTGTCGGGGGTGCTGGTGTTCGCCAAGCATCGGAACGCGGCCCGCAAGATTTCCAACCAGTTCGAGCTGAGAAAAGTTGAGAAGACCTATTGGGCTTTGGCGCAAGGGGACGTGCAGCCGGCGTCAGGGACGTGGATTGACTACCTGAAGAAGGTCGAGGGGGATCCGCGGAGCGTCGTGACGGACGCAAGCGACCCCGAAGGGCAAAATGCGATTCTGCATTACAAGGTGGTTGCAAAGGTGAAAGAGTTGGGCGCGGGTCTCCCGACCCCGCCCACAGGTCCGACCGTAGGTCTCATGGTCGGCAGAGAGGAGACCTTCGGTCAAGCGTTTCGACGGGGTCAGGAGACCCGCGCCGAACAAAGAGTCACGCTTCTGGAAATCACGCTCGAAACGGGTCGGACGCATCAAATCCGCATCCAGTGTGCGTCCCGAGGGCATGCGCTCCTGGGGGATGAAATGTACCGCAGCCCGCATCACTTTGGACCGCCAACGGATAATGAACGCGAGCGGATGGTGGCGCTGCATGCCCGTAGCTTGTCGTTCTGGAATCCGGTCTCCCGCGCCGTGATGAATTATATCGCGCCGCTGCCTGAGTATTGGCCGACGGTCGACTTCACGCCGCTCGAGACCTCATGACCTCGATTCCCGGCTGCTTGGATTGATAGCCAAACTGACGGATGTCCTGTTCGTAGAGCTTTCCAACTTCCGCCGCGAGGTCGGGCGTGTAGAACCAGGAATACTCCGGATAGCCGGCGAGAGTCCGCAGCTCGCTCAAAGGAGCATCCGCCAGATTGCGGAGCACGGCTGCGTCTCGCCGCGTCTTGTTGGCCTCCGGCAAATCGCCGGAGACCTTCAGCTTCCGGCAAAGAGTGTGGAAGTCGTCCACCAGATATTCGAAGCGTCCCAGAAAGTCGAGAGGCTGCGAGCCCAGAAACAGATGCTGCGGACGCCAGTGCAAATCAAGAGTACGCGGATTCCGCTGCCGAATCTCGGCGACAAATTGCCGAAAGGTGAGCGTCTCGCGCCACTGCTCGGAAGATGCCTTGCCCGACGAACAGAGCCAACCTGCGGATACCCGATGGATGGCGCGGCTCCACCACAGCCGCTTGGAGTGCTCGTCCGCAAACTTCTGAGCCGGCGACTTCCACGGCACAAATTTGTTCAAATAGGCCGAAACGAGTCGATCCCACGGATTTCGGACAAAGGCAAAGCGAAGCAACTGGCGATCCTGCAGCCAGCGGCTCTGGACCTCGGGAGGCTGTGCCTGAAGTTCGTAGCCAGCGCGGATGTGAGCATTGGGATCGATTCCCCTCGACGCGCCACTTCCCTCGGCCAGTTCGATAACCCAAGATTTTAGCGCGGAGCAGGCCACTTTCTCAATGGGGATGTAGAGAAACTGGAACTTCTCGCAAACAACGAAGTGGTTTTCCGGCCAGCGCATCGCGGTGGTTCTCTCTAACGTGGGAGCTTCAGGCCGCTTTTCCCCGGACAAGTAGCTGCTCGGGCAGATTGCGTATAAAACGGACCAGCGAATAAGCGACGCCGATATTACGAAGATTGCCCGTGGCTGCGTCGGCAAGCAAGGGCTCGAGGATTGCAGGCAAGCGCCGCGGGATTTCGGCGAAAGGCCACTGGTGATCGAGCACTCTCGTGAGGGTGGCGGCACATCGCTCCGCGGACAGCGAGCAGTTGCCGGTGGCGAGTTGCTCGGTGGCATCTACGGTTTCCTCGGGACGATTCGTCAGGGAGAAAACCGCCCCCGGCAGCCTATAGTTCGCCAGGCCGTAGCATAGGACTGGCAGGCGCTGCGCAAGCGCCTCGACCCCGCTCGACGAATTGACGCAGGCCACCGCCTTGCACCTGGTCAAAGCTTCCCTTAGCGACGCCGATTGGTCCCAAGTGCCGCCAAGTGCTTCTACTTCCCTAACGAGGCTTGCATCCGGCGACGCTAACGGATGCGCCCGCACTCGCACCGGCAGCGCGGAGTGGCGGCAAATATGGGTTACAAACTGGCGCATGTTTGCAAACCAGGGAGACAACTCGGTAATCTGCGTATCGCCGTCGAGCTGCATCAGCACCAGCAGATCTCCCTGCTCGCGAACTTTCAGCAGCGTCACCCCGACAGCGTCCAGCGCCTCACTGGCCCAACTGGCTCTGGCGTTAATCCCCGCCGGATCAATCTGCACGGTCCCTTTTTGCGGATGCCAGCCAAGCTCCACGAACAGGAGCTTCGCCCCCATTTGCTTGAAGCGCGCCAAGGAGCTCGCATATTTGATGTGAGTGCCGTTGAACAGAACGGCCAGGTCGCAAGGAAACGGATGGCGCCAATAGGGAACACGTCCCGAGAGCGGCCCCCGCCAACGGAAGACGTCGTGCCCCAGGCTGCGGCAAGTTTCGGCAATCAGGTCGAGCGCCGGCCGCACATTGGCGTCTTTGCGCGCTTCGACGAGAATTGTGCTCATGGGACACCGCTAGCGTTGGCGGCGAATGGTATCCCAAGAAGTACTTACCAACAACGTCAATTCAGCTACTTCCCGCTCATATCGCAGCTCAGGCCGCCGGCCGCGGGGACGTAGCAAGTGCGGGCGTAGTCCATGACCATGCGGTGGGCCGAAAACCGCCAGGCGAGCGTGCTGATCGAGTTCATCATCCGCTTGATCCACTGCCGCGGCAGGCCGTCCACGTCCCGCTCGTAGTAGATGGGAACTACCTGGTCCTCGAGCACATCGAACAGGGCTTCCGAGTCTCGCTTGTCGGTGATTTCGTCGTTGGCGTGGCTCTGGCCGTGGCCGATGGCGAAGCCGTTGGCCCCGTCATAAGCCTCCGCCCACCAGCCATCGAGGATGGAGAGGTTGAGTCCGCCGTTGAGCACTGTCTTCTGCCCGGACGTGCCCGATGCCTCTAGCGGCCGGCGCGGGTTGTTCAGCCACACGTCCACTCCCTGAATCATGTGCCGGCAGACGTTCATGTCGTAATCTTCGACGTACACAATCTTGCTAGCGAACCGCGGGTCTTTCCGCAGGGAGGCAATCTGCTGGATCAGTTTCTTGCCGGGCTCGTCCTTGGGATGGGCCTTGCCGGCATACACGAATTGCACCGGCCGGTTCTTGTCATTGACGAGCGCCGCCAGGCGGTCCGGGTTGGTCAGCAGCAACGTCGCCCGCTTATAAGTGGCGAATCGCCGCCCAAAGCCGATGGTCAGCACGTTAGGGTCGAATAGATTGCGGGCCGTCTCCACCACTTCGTCGCTCTCGCCCCGGCGGCGGCTTTGGCGGCTGAGGCGGCGGCGGACGAACGCCAGCAGTTGATTCTTGAGAGCGTTGTGCGTTTCCCACAACTCACCGGGATCGACGTTGTGGATGCTCTGCCAGACCTCTGGCTCACCCATCCGATAAATCCAGTTGGCCACAAAGTGCCGGTCATAAAGCTGCAGCATCTGCTGGGCGAGCCAGGTGGGGATGTGTACGCCGTTGGTGATGTGGCCGATGGGAATCTCTTCCTCCACTTTCCACGGCCACAGCTGAGCCCACATCCGCCGCGAAATGTGCCCATGCAACTGGCTGACGGCATTGGCCCGGCGGGAGATCTTCATCCCCACCACCGTCATGCAAAACGGCTCCGCCTGGTTCTGCGGCTCCACGCGCCCCAGCCCCATCAATTGGTCATAGCTGATGCCGAGCTGGTCCCGCAGCGGGCCGAGATGCTCCTCCACTAGTTCGCCAGGAAAGCGGTCGTGTCCCGCGGGGACGGGGGTGTGCGTCGTGAAGGCGGTTTGCCGGGCAACTTCGCGCAGGGCGTCGCTGAAAGACAAGCCGTCGTCGTGCATCCGTTCGCGAATGACTTCCAGCGGGCCGAAAGCACTGTGCCCTTCGTTGAGGTGGTAGACGCCGGGACGGATGCCCAATGCACGCAATGCCTTCACGCCGCCGACCCCCAGAACCAGCTCCTGGCGGATGCGGATTCGCTCGTCGCCGCCGTATAGCCGGCTGGTAAGCTCGCGGTCTTCATCGCTGTTCCCATCGACGTTGCAATCGAGCAGGTAGAGCTTGACCCGACCGACCTGCATCACCCAAACTTTGGCGAAGAGGGCCCCTTTGCGGGTCTCCACGCGAACCGTGATCGGTTTGCCGTCGGGAGAGAGGGCGGCTTCCATCGGCAGGCTCTCGACTTTGGTGTCGAGATTCTCTTCCGTCTGCATGCCGGCGTCGTCAAGCTGCTGCTTGAAATAGCCCTGGTCATAAAAGAGTCCGACCCCCACCAGGTTGACTCCCAGGCCGCTGGCGCTCTTCACATGGTCGCCGGAAAGCACCCCCAGACCGCCGGAATAGATTGGCATCGATTCGTGCAGGCCGAACTCGGCCGAGAAATAAGCGACCGGCTTGTTCCCCAGCACACCCGCGTGCGTCGCCGCCCAGGTCTGCTTATTGGCGAGGTATTCCTTCAGCCGCCGATGGGCGTAGTTGATGCGGCTGTGCATGACCATTTCGCTGGCGCGGGTGGCCAGGCGATCCGGCGTGAACTCGCGGAGGAGGGAAACGGGATTATGGTCCAGTTGCCGCCACCGAATGGGGTCGAGGTCGCGAAAGATGCTCGTAACCTCGGGGTGCCAGGTCCACCACAGGTTGCGCGAAAGCGAATAGCACTTTTCGTAAAGTGCCTGAGCCGAAAGCTCGCCCGCCATGGGAGTGGTGGATTCAGGCATCGCGGGGATTTCCACAGGAGACATCGGGAACTCCTTCTCCGCCGGTTTTTGGTGCGGCTATCCGCCAATGCGGCCCGCCGCGTGATACTCGCTTGTTATCGACATTGGAGAGACGATGTCAAGAGTTTGGACACCATTGTCGCCATAATCACCTGATAATGCCCCCTTAAAGGAAGAAACACGACCGTTAGACAGTGCCGAATGGGAAAGCTGGGTAGGCAAGCCCATCCCGCTTCGTGCGAAATGTTTTTCTTTTCGTCGTCAAGGGATCAGGCATGAATTGCAACGTCGGAAGGAACCGCCCAATTGTGAACTCTTGAAAATGACAGGACAGGCTGGCCTTACAGACGGGTGTCGTCTGACGAATTGGAATACACGGGATATGTTCAAGTTAGTCCCTCGGTGGGAAGTGATACCGTTGGCGTCTAAAACAAAGTCATTTGAGAACAGATTCGTCAACTGAAAAACCACTATTTCCTTCCTCGTTCCGTGCCTGTCAGCAATCCACGTCGTTGCCTATATTGTTAAATTGCCCGCTTCGCATCTTTAGCCACAAACTCTCGTCGAATGCCCTTACAGGACTTCATTTCGACCCTCGACTCGCTTCAATCAGGCGCGACCAAGGCCTTCGGCTCCGCCCAGGATGCCGATGCGCTGGAGGCAGCGAGGATTGAGTTTTTGGGAGCGAAGAGTGGCCGGGTGAAGGAAGCCCAGAAAGGGCTGGGTACCGTCGCCAAGGAAGATAAGCCGGCGGCGGGGAAGCGGTTCAATGAGGTGAAGGTGGCGGTGGAGGCGGCGTTTGAGGCGGCTCAGGCTCGCGTTTCCGCATCACCGGCGAAGAAACCCGGTGAGCCGCTGTTTGATCCGACGCTGCCGGGGAAGAAGTTCCGCATTGGCAAGCTGCATCCGGTTTCGCAGACGATTGAAGAACTCAAAGAGATCATGGGGAGGCTCGGGTTCACCGTGGCGGATGGGCCGGAGATTGAGGACGAGTATCACAACTTCGAGGCCCTCAACATTCCGCTGGAGCATCCGGCCCGGTCGGCGAGCGACAATTTTTATCTGGCGGTCGCCGGCAAAACAACCGGCGAGCCGCTGCTCCTTCGCAGCCAGACCAGCACGGTGCAAATCCGCGTGATGGAGAAAACGAAGCCGCCGGTCCGCATCATCTCGCTCGGCCGCGTCTATCGCCCGGACGAGGCGGACATGACGCACTACCCGATGTTCCACCAAATGGAAGGGCTGATGATCGACCGGCACGTGACGATGGCCCACCTGAAAAGCGTCCTCCGGATGTTCGCCACCAGCTATCTCGGCCAGGACGTCCATATCCGCTTCCGCCCCTCGTTCTTCCCCTTCACGGAACCGAGCGTGGAAGCCGACATGCGATGGGGTGACCGCTGGATGGAGTTCGGCGGGGCCGGCATGGTCGATCCCAACGTCCTCGCAGCCGTCGGCTACGACCCCGAAGAATTCAGCGGCTTCGCCTTCGGCCTCGGCGTCGAACGGCTCTGCATGCGTCGGCACGACCTGAAGGATATCCGGGATTTGTATACGAATGATGTGCGGTTTTTGCAGCAGTTTTAGTGGCGTAGGGTGCATGAGCGCAGCGAAATGCACGCGTCGTCGACTTTGGCTCCAGGGAAATATCCTTCGCATAAAGAATATCTATCACGCGTGCATGGCGCTTCGCTTATGCACCCTACTTTTGAATCCCCATGCTCGTCTCCTGGAACTGGCTGAAAGAATACGTCGATCTCGCCGGCCTCAAGCCCGAGGAAGTGGCCAATCGCTTGATGCTGGCTGGCCTCAACCTCGAGTCCATCAAGGACGCCGGCAGCGATGTCTGCATCGACCTCGAAGTCACCAGCAACCGTCCCGATTGCCTGGGGCACATCGGCGTTGCGCGGGAAATCGCTGTCCTGTTCGAGCGGCCGCTAAAACTCCCTCTCCCCTTGGGCGAGGGCCGGGGTGAGGGTGTAGTGCCTAACAACTCTAAGAGCAAAGACCCTCACCCTAA
>SXGT01211085.1_pt1 | contig 26586 bp, 18 predicted proteins | sample 3176221 | NCBI WGS metagenome assembly SXGT01 (sample SAMN11356862, study PRJNA531348) | freshwater metagenome | isolation source: freshwater sample F1-120 | place: China: Fuxian Lake, Yuxi | collected 2017-12-25
AAAATTAGAAGATATGTATATATGTATATATGTATATTTAATATAAATAATCTTTAATTATAGGTATGGTAAAAAAGCAGTTATTTTATCCTTCGGGATTAATGAATTTTATACGTTGTGATTTAATATGTGACTATTTAGATTTATATGATGATATTAATAAAAATGAAGATAAAAATAATAAGGAAAGTTCATTTGATTATATAATGAATGGTGGTAAGGAATATGAAAAACAAATTATTGAGCAAATATATTTAATGCATGACCCTTATACCTATCATATTTTAAAATTGGATAAAAAAGGTAAAACGTTAACAAGTTTATATAATGAAACTATTGATATCATACAAAGTTGTAAATATGATGTTATATTAGATTCAATCCTTATGAATAATGACAATTCAACATATGGATATCCTGATTTAATAGTTTCAACAAGATGGATAAATAAATATATTACAGACAAGATTGTTAACGATGACCCATATACATATTATATTATTGATGTTAAAAATTCATCAATTAGTTTAATAAATGGTGGATTAAATATGTCAATGAATAAGGTTTATGAGTGTTATAAGTATCAGGTATATATTTACAAAGAAGCATTAAATAAAATACAATTACATAAACCTAAAAATAATTATGGTTTTATTCTTGGTAAAAATTACAAATATCAAGAAAATAGAAGATATGTAAATGTATTTAATCCGTTTAAAACGTTAGGTTTGATTGATTATAACTATCAACCTGAAATTAATGTTAATTATGAAAAAAATATTTGTGATGCGATAAATTATAAGAGAAACATTAATAAAAAACATGCTAATAGTGTTATTACGAGTATGAATGGACATAAAATTAAAAACAGTTCCAAGGGTATTAGTAAAAGCCTTATCAACATGAAAAATATTTATCATAAAAATCATGGTAATATTAAAAAAATGTTAGCATACAATAGTAAAGAAATTACAGCATTTTACAAATGTGGTATTAAGCAACGTGATATTGCTAATAAACATAATATCTATGAATATGATGATAAAAGATTAACACCTGAACTCTTAGGATTTATGCCGAATAATGCATATTATAATATAATTAAATGTATGTTAAAAGGAATACATTCTAATAAATTAATTACAATACCAAAGAATAATAACGTAAATAATTGGAGAACAATTGCACCATATGAATTCTTTGTTGATTTTGAAACATATAATGTACAAGTATTTGGTGAAAAAGATATTAATAAATTATATATGATAGGTGTTGGATATTATGAGTGTGGAACATGGAAATATAAGTGTTTTAAGTTTGACGTAGAACCCCGACTGACCCAAGATTATGAATACAAATTAAAACAGATAATTGAAGATTTTGTTGATTTTATTAATTCATTTAACATATTAGGGATGGATATTGGAGAATACTATAAAAATGTTAGATTATATCATTGGTCTCATATTGAAAGAACATTATTTAAAAAGAAAACTAATTTATTATGTTTAAGTGGTGAAAAATACAATTTACCATGGTTTGATTTATTAATGGTATTTCGTGATAAACAATATCCAATTATAATTAAAAATTGCATTAGTTTTAAACTAAAAGATATTATTAAAAAGTTAAATGAATATAATTTGTTATCTTTAAAATGGGATGAATTAGATGATGGATTACTTTCATCATACAAAGCACATAATATATATGAGAATGCAATATCACCATTTGATTATATGCAAGACATAACAATAAATTCAAAGATTAGTGAACTAAATTCTATAATTAAATATAACGAAATAGATTGTAAAGCAGTATTCTTATTATTACAACTTATACATTCATATGTATAAATATAGTTTTTGTAAATGTCATTAGAGCATAATTATAAAAAAATTAATAATAAAAATGTTTTTATATTATATAAAAATGAATATAGACATTTTATATAAAGATAATATTATTGGTGGAAAAAGTATAAAGAAGGCATCTATAAGCAAAGGGACGGATAAGAAGAAGGCATCTATACGTAAAGAAAAGGAGAAAAAGAAAGATGATGGGAAGAAGGATGATGGGAAGAAGGATGTAAGAGAACCTAAGAATATATATGAAACCCATGAATACATATTAGAGCCGATAAAGATAATATATCAGGCACGTAATAATAACAATAAGAGGATATACAATATATATATATATGTTGGCGAGTTAGGTTTAAAATACAAGGATATTTTTAACAAGATAAAAGACTTGGATATATACAATACATTATTAAAGGTTTCAAAAGATGAAAATAATAGATTAACAAAAGGTTTTGGAGAATATTGGGTAATAAAATTGTTTAATAAATATCATGTAAGTGCATTTATTAACAAGATAGAAAAGGTAGCAAGTATAAAGAAGGAAATTATTAATAAATATGGCGAAACATGGGTATCCAACTTTATAAAAAAATTTAAAACAGATGTAGTATTTAGAAAAGTTAATTATTCCTATTCAGAATTAATAAATGTTAGGTTTAAGAATAGTATGGGTAAAAAGTTAGAAAAGTTGGAATTAGAAAAAGAAGATATTGAAGATTTAGATTTTGCTAATGAAATGTCTAATAAATCTTCAAATATATTGTATCAAATGCAACAATTAGGTGAAGAAGGTGGATATAGAGGCGGTGGCGGAGAGGAAGGTGGATATGGAGGCGGTGGCGGAGAGGAAGGTGAGGATGAAGATGAAATAGAACAAGATATAGATATGGATACAATAAATGATTTAAGTGAAGGTGATGGTGTTGTTAGTGGTGAAGATTTAGACTATGATGAAATAGAAAAATTATATCAAACGGAAGAAGTAGATAAAAATGTTGAGGAGACGAAGACATTAATAGATGATATTTTAGATGATGATATAGATGTAAAGCAGAAGAAATATTTAATAGATTTTAATAATTCAAAAGATGAAGATATTGAAAATGAAAATTTAGAACAAGTATACATTAAAAATTTTGTATATACTTTTTATATATTTAAGGATGATAACATTAAAACGGTTAAAAATAAAATAACATGTTCAATTAAAAATAATTCTAAATTTGGTAAATATGGGTATATAATTCCATCCCGTATGTATATGTGGGCAGAATATATTGTAAAGGGAAAAATAGATAAAATTGCAATTGGACATCGTTGGATGAAGAAGAATGAATTATTAAATATTGATATAGAGCCGACTGATATAGGTAATTATGAAAATTTAGAAGGTAATTTAAAAAAGTTAAAAGATACAATGAAAAGATATACAGGAAGAATAAGAAAAGAGGATGAGGAAAATAATATATTATATGATTACAATGAGTATATTTTAAATGATGAGATCTATCTAATTGATATATATAATGAGTTAGGACTAAATTATAATCCATCACAGGAGAAGATAGATAATGTTATTGATACATATATTAAGATATATTTTCCAAAGATAAGACAGGATGATATTAAAGGGATACTTGATTATTTAAACGGTGATACTAAAATAGAACTAGGTAAAATACAACATATATTTAATACAATATTTAATGATATGGTGTTAGAGAAAGAGATTATGGATTTAGTTGAAACAATTAAAATAGGTAATCGCAAAGATTATTTAGAATTATTTTCAAGTGGTAATTTTATAACACAATCTGATATACATGTACATTTAGATATACGAGATGAAGAATTAGAAAAAGAGAATTTATTAAATAAGACAAAAATAGGACAAATAGGTTTATTTAGTGGTATTTTAATACCAAGATTAGATTTATTTAGAATTTTCAATAATTTTATACCAGATAATGATTATCCATTTATTCAATATCAAGTACCTGATGGACAGATTATATTTAAATATTACGATGCATATATGGCAGAATTTACAAAAACAAATAATAATGTAGAGATGATAACTAAATGGTTTGAAAATTCTCCATATGGGATATCGTTTAAAGTAAGATTAGAAAATGATAATTTTATGGCTATAAATATAAATGATATTGGTAAGGTTGAATATAAAACACAATGGAAAGAAACAGATTTTGCAAATATTTATGATGTTATAGACACTTATGAATATGTAAAAGATTTAGTAGTTAGAATAAATAAAACATTGAGATATCATCCACATAATATTTCAATTAGAGTACCAGATAATTGGGAATTTAATTTTGCATTTATTAATTGCATTCAAAAATTTAAATTGCCTGATAATAAGATTATTAATCATAATGATTTATCTGAATTCTCACGATACTTTTTTCCATACATATCACTTGTTATTGATCCTCCTAAAAGAGTTTCAAAAGGTACAGTTAAAGATGAAAAGGGTAAATATGGTACTTATTTGCGTTATAAACGTGATAGTAAATATGATATTATATCCAAAGTAGAACAACGTATTTTAACCTATTTAAAAAATTCTGATTTAAATGATGATGATATAGCAGATGAAGTTGCTAAACAATTTAATATAACTGTTTTAAAAGCAAAAGAAGAAATTGGTAAAATTAAAACCAAAATTCCTAATATTGCTAAAAATAAGAAATTTGGTAAAGGTAGTGATATTATGCCAAAAGTAAAGGTTCCAGGTATTGGAATTGATATCCAAGGTAAGATACCTGAAAAATATAAAATAAGAATTTCAGGTGCAAGAAATCAAGACCAATTAGAACGCATTATATCCTTCATGAACATATTAATTTATTTATATGCAGAAACATATATTAATAAAAATCCTAAAATGCAAATTTTAAAGGAAAAGTTAAAGAAATTAACGAATATTGCTAAACGTCGTTCTAAAGTAGATGGTATTGTAAATTATGAAAAAGATGTTAAAGATATTAAGCAAATGTCATTAATTGACAAAAAAAGATTGGGATTTAAACCAGATAAAGGGCATAATCAATGGTCAAGAGCCTGTCAAAATTCTGGTAATGATAAAAAACGTAGACCACAATTGAATGTTCAAAGTACTATACATGAACTAATCAAGAAGGGATATGTTTTAAATAAAAAGACAGGAGAATATGAAAAGAAGATTTTGATAGCATCTGGTAAAAAGAAAGAAGAGATTATTTTAAAGGCATTACGTGTTACCATAACAGATGAAGCAACAAATATGCCAATTGATGGATATTATAGTTGTAATCCAACAGATAATGGTAGTCATGCATATGTTGGATTTTTAACAAAAAGCAATAACCCATTTGGTGAATGTATGCCTTGTTGTTTTAAGAAAGATCCATTAGCAAAGAAACAAAAAGATAAGATAGAATTCTATAAAAGATGTTTATCAGGTGAAAAGAAAGATACAGAAGAAGTATCAACGGTTGGTGTTGGAGATATTTTATATATATTGCAAGATACAAATAAGATTCAAGAAGAACGTTTAGGTTATTTACCAAAATATATAGATTTAATAACTAATTTTCAATTTAATACCAAGAAAAAAATTAAAAATCATTATTTACTAAGTACAAGTGGATATTATTTTAAAATGGGTATTAAACAAGAAGATTATTCATTTTTAAATACATTATCAATTGTATTAGGTATTAATATAAAAGAGATAAAAGATATAATTATTGAATTCTTTAAGAAAGATACAGATGAAATGTATTACACTTCATTAAATGATGGAGATATTAAAACAGAATTTAAGATAAATGATTTTATAAATTTTATTCGTGAATCTGAGCATATAGATTATTATTATTTAAAAGATATTATTAAAATAGAAGGTTTATTTACAAAGAGAGGTATATTACCTTTTACATTTGTTAAACATACAACAATTATTAAAAAAGGTATTGAGAAAGAAAAAATAAAAGAAGATTTTATATTAGATATTGATGAACAAATATTAATAGATAGTAAATATTATTTATCATTATTTGATACAAAAGATGTTTTAATATTATTAAAAAGCGATAAATTTTATTATCCAATTGTTAAAGTGTTTAAAGAAAGCGAAACTGCTAAAGAAATACGTATTAAAAAAATATTTTCAGAAGAAGATGTAGAGTTAGTAAGTGAGGTTAGAAAATTTTTAGAGAGAAGTATTATTGATATAAGTACAGATTTTTTAAAAACGAATGTTTCAGCAAAAGATGCATATAGTATACTAAAAAACATCAAAAATAAGGATTTTGAGATTATAGGACAAACAATAGATACAAGATATAAGTGTAGATATTTAATAACTAAAAATAGTACAATTATACCAGTAGTACCATCGGGAATTATATTAGATATACCTATAATATGTTTTAATGAGAATAATAATATTAATGATTGTTTTTCCAAAATAAAATTTAACAATATTGATACAATGAATAAATATTTAGAAGAAGTATACAAAATAAGTAATAAGTTTATTAATGTTAAACCAATTGGTTTATTTTATGATTCAATACATAGTGATACAGTAAATATTATAGGTATCATAACTTCTAACAATGATTTAGTGCCTGTTGAACAAGTAAAAATTTCATTAAAAGAATTAGAAGATAATAAAGTATTAATACAAAATAGACCTTTATATCACAAATTAGACGTTAAATTAGCAACATATGATAAGGAAAATGTTGGTGTTATAGATGAAAGAATTAAAAATATTAATTTAAAGAAATTTATCAATGAGAGTTATGAATTATTCAAATTTGAAATTAGTAATTTATTAAATTCTAAAAAATACAGTAAAGAAAAACAAGAGTTAAAAGATTTAATAAATAAGAAGGATATTGATAAAGTAGAAACATTTATTCTTCATTTGTGTATATCAAAATTAAATGATAAAATTATTAGTAAAAATAATATAATTGGTCCTGAATTGGTTACAATTGTTAAAGATATGCCAAATGTTGACAATTACAAAATTAATAATCAGCGTATGATATGTAATGATTTAGACCAAAATAAATGTATTGCAAATAATCATTGTACATGGACAAATTCTAAATGTTCATTTGCATTAACTGATGTAAATTTATTTAATTTTATTAGAAAGTTATCATATGAACTTGTTGAAATTGAAATTAGAAGTTATGAAATATTTAGAGAAAAACGTTATTATATTTCAGATATTGTTGATTATAATAATTTTACAGAAAGACAAGGCCAAAAAATTATTAAAAGTAATAGTACAAATATTAATAAATCATTAAAAGAATTATTTAATACGGAACATATTCCTAAAATAGGTAAACGCCATATTTCTAAAAAAGTAGAAATAGATTTACAACAATTACAACTTGAAAATCCATTAAAAGATATTAAAGATGCTTATACTCAGGTTATCATATCATATAACTATAGTATTTTAAGAGCATATATAAATGGTTATTATTGGAATAAACATGAATTATATACATCTGATATTAGAAACTTGGGGTATTATAGTGAAATGCAAAATGAACTTATTAATTTATTTAGATCAATGATTATTGATTGGTTAAATGTACCAAATAATGTAATGATTTTATTAGAATGTAGTGATAAAGAAAAAGAAATAATTAATAATAAGATAATGTTTATTAATAATATTGAAAATAAAAATAAAGACAAAGTAAAAGGTATTATGAATACAGAAAATAGACTTGTTATAAATAAATATATTATCGGTTTAATAGAAAATAATAAAGAAAATAATATGGGATTATTTGAATTACTTGTTATTAATCATATACATAATATACCTATTGTTATACTTATTAATGGTATTGTTAAATATTATATTAATAAAGGACATATTAATAAATATAACAGTAATGATGAAGAAAATGAAAAACTATTAAATTCTAATAATATTTGCATAAATATGAATTTTGGTTCTAATTTAAGTTATCCAAGTGTTGTTAATGTTATTTACTATAAACTTTAATTTACTATAAACTTTAATTTACTATAAACTTTAATTTACTATAAACTTTAATTTACCATAAACTTTAATTTACCATAAACTTTAATTTATCATAAACTTTAATTTATCATAAACTTTAATTTACTATAAACTTTAATTATATTTCAAGTGTAAGGTTAGTATCTATTTGTTGCACACAAACTTTTTTAGTTTTATAGTTACTATTGTCATTTTTTTTATAAGTGAATTTACTCATATGATGTATATTACAACATTTACCCTTATTTATACAATTATATTTAATATATTCCTTATCACTTATTTCCCCCACATAATTTGCATATAATAAACGATGTAATGCAATTTTCTTTTTATTATAATAAAAATTTATATATACTCCCTTATTTATATTTTTATCATTAGTTATATATCCAGTCCACAAAGAACATGTATTACCAAATATAGATACTTTTAAAAATTTACTAATACGCTGTATATCACAATAACTTAATTTTTTATGAGATGTAATATTTTTAAGTTGTTTAATAAATAATTCATTTAATATACTATTATTATTTATTGATTTTGTTAATAAATTATTGTTTTCTATACTCCCCCCGCTCCCCCCGCTCCCCCCGTCACCGTCCCCATCACCGTCCCCGTCACAAACCCCACCGCTCCCCCCATCACCGTCCCCGTCACAACCATCACAGCCCCCACCCCCACCGCCTCCATCACCGTCACATCCATCATCGTCATATTTATCATGATTTCCCCCTAAAATATATTTATTATTTAAATCATCCATTGTACTTAAAATAATAGAAGAAAATATATTTTATATTATAGGGGTGATATAATAATATAAAAAAAAAATAAGATAAACGTATTATTGAAAATTTTTAATGCACTTATATAACTATATATAAAAATAAGATAAACGTATTATTGAAAATTTTAATGCACTTATATAACTATATATAAAAATAAGATAAACGTATTATTGAAAATTTTTAATGCACTTATATAACTATATATAAAATAAGATAAACGTATTATTGAAAATTTTTAATACACTTATATAACTATATAAATTATGACAACATTCACTTTATAAATGTATTGATGTAATGATTATTCGTTATAACAAAATTATTTTCTATAAATTTTATATAAACTGTTAAATTATAATGAATATTAAAGATATACATAATTTAAATTTGGGTGGATTTCCTGCAATTATAAAAATAGATAATTTCATAAATAAAAAAAGAGAATTTGAAAAAACAAATAAATCAACCACTAGTATTACTAATTTATTAAGTATAGATAATATATTTCAAAAATAATTAAATTTATATATAATAAATATAATTAAAACAAGTTATAATTTATGAATAATATAATTAAATCAGCATTAGAAAATTATGATAATAATCAAGAAAAAATATTAAAAATGTTAAGAGAAGTATATTATTTAAAATTAAATACAACCTCTCGTATTAAATATATTACTTTTTATGATAAAAATAAGAAAAAAATTTTAGAATCATCATATCAATTAGCAGGTATATATTTAGAAAATAATAGTATATGGAAATGGGGATGGACGTTACCTGGACGTAATAAAGATGAAACAAATTTATCAAGAAAAGTATTAGATTATGCATTTAATCTTGATAATTATAATGAAATAGAATTACGTTCACAACTAATAAATTCAACAATACCTATATTAAATAATATGCAAATGGATATAAATATTTCTATTATATCATACATAACTAAAATACCATTTATTTTTAAATTACCGCTTATTACAATAATGAATAAACAAGAAGATAACTTATATGAATATAGCAATTTCTTTACAGAAAGTACTAATAGAAATAATAACATAATTGTTTATATGTACATTTTAGACTTTTCATTATAATCTTGTACTTCAATCATAAACAGTTTAAAAATTTAAAATTTATATATATGTATATATAAATGTATCAATTATTCTTTTATTCTTTCATATGCTTCCTACTTTATATACAACGGTTTTTATATGCACGTGGACCAGCAATAATAAACACGTATATACCAGATAATAATTTTAATGATTATAAAAAAAAATATATTGTCAAAAATATTTTTAAATCTGTTTTGTTATTCTTCTTATTCTTAATATGTACAATTCCAATAATTGATGGTTTTATCTTTAATAATTGGTCGTGTTTATCTTTTCATATTATAGGCTCGTTTTATATGGCAGTAGATTTAGGAGCAATGATATATGTAAAAGGATTACCAAGAACTACCATCATCCATCATACATCTGTATCAATTATGGGATTAATAAATATTATGTTAGATTATAATGTAAATGGATATTATCGTTCTTTCTTATTATATGGATATTTTTCATGTATACCTTTTTTAGTAAACTTTTATTTAGGTTCACGCTATATTATTCAAGATGAACTAATTAAAAAGAAGGTTGCTTATTATAGTTTTATCACTTACACACTATCCCTCATTCTAAACATATTATGTGAAATTGTTTTATTTTATAATGTTCCTTTTAATTATACTATAATCATATATTTAGTAATATTATCAACAATTTTTAATGACGATATTGTTCTTATAACCTTCTTATATAATGAATCAAAATAGTTATAGAGTTATATGCCAATTTTAGTAAGTAAAAGTGTTGTTAATGGATTTTTCCATTTATAGTTATAAGTTAATGACAATTTTAATGTTTCTAATAATGATTTTGTTAATTGTAAGCAAATAATATTATTATTATGATTTTTTATAATAGCATATCCATTATATTTTTCGTATGTTTCATCAATTGCTTTTACTATATCTTCCAAATCATAAACTTTTACATCATTTATTGATATAATTATATCGCCTTCACTTATAACATCATTAACAATTATATCAGAACCAGACAAAATTGATGAAATTATAATCTTACTTTTTTTCTTAAATTTTTTAACATCTTTTCCAATTATTGAATTATACTTATTTTTGTATAAATATACATGGTCAATATACATATTCATTATAACAAGTCCACCTAATACATAATAAGAAACAGGTTCTATATTAGGAATACCTGTTTTAATTGGATATTCATAACTTAAAGCATATGTAAATTTATTTATTTTCTTTAATTTATAAGACCAATAAACTAAATTTAATTTTGTTCCTTTTGCTAATCTTATTAAAAAGTTGTCAATTCCTATTTTTTCATTTGTCCATTCTACTTTTATTTCACCATAATTATCTATCTTATAACCATTTATCTCTAATAATATATCACCTATAGAAAAAGGTAAACCGCTATCGTTATACACCTTCTTAATATATATCCCAGTTGTATAACCATCAATATTTTTAACATTATTTGTACAATAATTCCATAAATTTTCATCAATATTATTACATTCTACTAATAAATCACATTGTCTAATCACTTTATTTTTTAACATAGTATCTTTCAAATTTTTAAAAAAATTAATTGGTATTGAATAACCAATATTATCAGTATCAACAGATGTAATTTTTGATGAATTTATAGCAATAACTTTTTTATTAGTATTTATTAAAGGACCGCCCGAATTACCAGAATTTATTGGTGCATCTATTTGAAATAAATAATCTTCAATACCACTTATAATACCATTTGTATATTTTACAGTGTCTATGCCTAATGGATATCCAATAGCATAAACACAATCTGTAGGTTTAACTTTGTCTGAATCACATAATTCTAAAAAAGAATCTGATTTATATTTGACTGTTTTAAGTAAAGCAATATCTAATTCTGGAAAACATGATACTAATACTATTTCGTGTTTTTCTTTTCCAAGTGATGGTATTGTTATATATATTTTAGTTGCATTCTCAATAACATGATAACATGTTAAAATATACTGTGAATCTATAAAAAAGCCAGTTCCTATTGATTGTGAGTTATTTGTATTATTAAATGGTTTACCCCAATCAAATATTATTGAATCAGTAAATATTCTTATTATTGCTTTAATATCTATATCCATTATATATATTATATCCTCATAAAAATTATATCCTCATAAATACATATATCCCATAAATACATATGCATTTTAAAGATACTATTAGTACTATTAATAAATCAAAGGAGATTATATCAAAAGTACCATGGAAAAATGATATACACCATTCAGGATTAACTTTTCCCATTTTTGTATGTAATGAACAGTTTATAAACAATGACCACAATGAACGGCCTATAAATAATCACCAGTTTATAAGCAATAATAAATACATTAAAATAGGCTCTAATCATAATTACAATTACAAATTTAAACTAAATACAGATAATATAACTAATTTAATTTTTGAATATTTTTATAATAATGTTAGTAAGCGAGTCATATTACATGATACATCAATAGTTGATTATTTAATTAGTGTAAATTTGGATGCAAATAGTCACCTTAAAATCTATACTCCCTATGAACTCAATGCTAAAGGTATTGTTAATATATACGATATAAACCGTAATAAATGCGATATAAACCGTGATAAATGCGTTATAAACCGTAATAAATGCGATATAAACCGTGATAAATGTGATATAAACCGTGATAAATGCGATATAAACCACAATGAATGCAATATAAACCACAATGAAGAGATTAGTGAGGGGGCATTAGAGGGGGCATTAGAGGGGGCATTAGAGGGGGCATTAGAGGGGGCATTAGAGGGGGCATTAGAGGGGGCATTAGAGGGGGCATACGATAAAATCTACATTATAAATTTAGAACATAGAACAGATAGAAAAGAGGCTGTTATTAAACAATTAGAAAAAGAGGGTATGATGAACTACGAATTTGTAAATGCAGTTAATGGTACTGATAGTGCTATATTAAAAAAGTTTAAAAAAATAAGGAAGAATGGTTCTAAAATTGGTACACCTGGACACTTGGGTTGCTTATTATCGCATAAGAAGGTATTATTAAAAGCAAAAGAGGATAATGTTAAACAGTTTATGATATTAGAGGACGATATTATATTAAAAGATGGGTTTATAAATAGGTTGAATAGTATTTCTTTACCAGACTGGGAATGTATTTATTTAAGTGCGCCATTAGAAGAGAAAAAATTGTTTTTTAATGGTTGGGCTAAACATAGTAAGTATTGCACAACACATGCTATGATAATAAAAGCATCAATTATTGATTATTTGTTAGACCTAATAAAAAATTGTGATGATTATATTGATAGAATTTATTCTCATACTCTGCAAAAACATAAAAAAACGTATCTATTAGATGATATAGTTTTAACAAATGATGGCAATGATACCAATACATCAAGAAAAAATAAAAAGTTTTTGTATATGATAAAGAACTATAACCATACTCTCCCATAAAGAATATAAGGATTATAATTGTTTATATGTATATATCATGACAGAACTAAATTATAAAAAGTGTATATGCGAATATGTATGGATTGATGCATTTGGTGATATGAGAAGTAAAGTTAAGGTAATTTATACAAAAGTTGAATGTAATAAGCCTAAATTGCTTATTCAAGAGTGGTCATTTGATGGTTCTTCAACTGGACAAGCAACTGGTACAGATAGTGATGTAATATTAAAACCTGTTGCTATATTTAAAAATCCTTTTATTACATATCAAGAATTTACATTTTTAGTATTATGTGAATGTTATAATAAAGATAAAACACCTCATATTACAAATACACGCAGTAAATGTATTGAAACGTATAATAGATGTAAGGACGAGGAACCTTTATTTGGTATTGAACAAGAATATGTACTGTTTCAGTGTGATCAGCCCCATCAGCCAGATAAGCCAGGACAGCCCCAACAGCAAGATAGGCCCGGACAGCAAGATAGGCCCTACGGCTGGAAAGACCCTTCAAATCCAGGCATAGGTGGTCAAGGGCCTTATTATTGTAGTGTAGGTGGTGATAGAGCATTTGGAAGAAAAATATCAGAAAAGCATTTACAATTATGTTTAGAAGCAGGTATTGAGATATGTGGAACAAATGCAGAAGTTGCTGCGTCTCAGTGGGAATATCAAATAGGGCCATTGCCACCTTTACAAGTATCAGATCATTTATGGATGTCGCGTTATATTCTTATGCGTATTACAGAAGATTATGATTGTTATGTATCATTTCATCCAAAACCGTATAAACATTTGGGGGGCCATGAAGGGCAGGAGGGGCAGGAGGGGCAGGAGGGGCATGAGGGGCAGGAGGGGCAGGAGGGGCAAGGGGGGCAAAGGGGCTGGAACGGTTCAGGTGGACATACAAATTTTAGTACAATTGCCATGAGAAATGAGGGAGGAATAGAGCATATTATAAAAGCATGTGAAAAATTAGGAGAAAAGCATAGTGAACACATTGAAGTATATGGTAAACACAATGAAGAAAGACTTACTGGATTACATGAAACAAGTTCAATTGATGGCTGTACATGGGGATATAGTGATAGAGGTAAAAGTATAAGAATACCTTTGCAAGTAGTTGAAAATAAATGTGGATATTTAGAAGATAGAAGACCAGCATCAAATCTTGATCCATATCTTGTAACAGAAAAGATTATGAATACTACCACCTCCCAATGCACCTAATAACAATACGACCACCACCAACCAACGCACCAACCAACGCACCAACCAACACACCAACCAATGCACCAACCAACACCCAATACGCTCATAGGGTGGGTGACGGTTATACTACTAATTTAATAATCCAAAAATCATTATTTTCATTTTGAATTTCATCATTAATAATAAATATGATATTTTTAGGAATGGTTATAGCAGTATTATTATTAAGATTAATTACATCGGTTTCATTTACTGATATAATTTTATTATTTTTAAATATAGTAAAATCATCTTTATCACATAAATACAATTGTTCTACTTCACTGTTTTTACATAAATTATTATAATATAAATATTTTGTAAAATTTTTAATACCATTAAGATTAAAGTACATGTTTTTGTAAATATTATTTCTCATTATTTTTATATATTGATAATTAATTTGGGTGCTGTTATTTATAATATTTATTAATTGTTTAGGAGTAATATATTTATATGGACGTGCATTAATATATCTTTTTTTTATATTAACTGATTCAAAATAATCATAAAATTTTGTATCATCGCCTTTAATTTTATTATCATATTTAATCCATGCATTAGGAATGTTATAAGCATCTGAAACAATTAATCCATGCAAACTAGATGATATAATATATTTACATGATAATATTTCATTAATAACTGCTTCAATATTACTATTTAATAAATTAATAACGTGTACTTCCTTACCATTATCATTTTTATACATATTAAATACATTATTATAATCTATATAATGTGGAATAATGCCCAAATTATATTTTTTATCAACAACTGGATTATAAAATAGTGGCATTAATAAACCAGGATCACCATATTCACAATGTAATAAATTATGTTGTTTATTAAAATTATTGTATGTATAGGGACCTCTTACTGATACAATTAATCCGTTTAAAAGTTGTTGGTCTTTATCTCTTATACCAGAACCATAAACAATTGTATTATTATTACAAAGTCTAATTATAGAACCAGTACTAATAATTTTAGTTCCAGTATAATTATCATTTGTATACGTTATTAATGAATTATTACAATACTTATTATTAATATATGGTGTTATTAAATCTCCAAAATTTAACTCTTTATTAAAATAATAGAATTTGTAATTTATATTGATATCTAAAGGATAGATAAATTTAGGAAAATAAGTATAAATAAACTTTTGATTAAAATTAGTATATAATGATTCAATCCATTTAAACCTAAAATATTGTTGCATTGTATTATTATTAAAATCAATTGTATCATCTTCCTTAATCCATGGTTTATTTAATCCAATAAAATGAAATAAGTATATATTGTTTGGACTTGTTTCACCAAGTGCATTATAATAATTATAATATGTGCTTTTAACTTTAATCATATCTGGTTTATTTAAATAATATAATGTAAATAATGAATCATCACCACATAACTGGTTACCCTTATCAATCATTACTTTATATAATTTAACAATATCATTGAAAAAATTATTATTATTAACATCATTGCAATTAAATATTATAACTCCACTATTAAAACGATATCTATTAAGTATTTTTCTATTAATAATATTACTAATTGAATTAATAGACTTTTTAATTGGGGTAAAGTTTTTAATTAATATACCTGATTTAAATGCTACAATATTTTTAACATATTTAAAATTAATATCAAGTATCTTATTAGTATAAACATCGCCATCTATATATACGGCGTGACTATAATCATGTAATATAACAGGTCCATAAAAGATGTAATAACATTCTATTGGATATTTTTTATTACTCCTATCCTCAAGATTAGTAAAATAATTACTTAAATCAACAATTTTAACGGTTATGTTGTGATTATCACACAAACTAATATTTTCACTACTTATATAACTACTTATAATATATGCATCGTATTTCTTATTGTAATATTGAAATTGTTTTAAGGCAACTATAGCATATCTAACATAATTATCATCACATGTTGTATATATTGCATGTTTATAACTAATATTGCTTATCTTGTTTCCCGAGTTTATATTGCTTATCTTGTTTCCCGAGTTTATATTGTTTACCGTGTTTATATTGTTCATGTTATTCTATATATATAGTAAATATTTAAAAACTGTTTTATAGAGTATATATTTGCTATTATAAATTGTGGAATGGATAACAAATACCAAATAAATGCATATATTCATAGTTTATAATAAATATAATAAATATAAGAGTATACGGGGTATAAAGGGGTATAGGGATATGGTAAATAGTGATTACATGTTAGGAATAGTTGGAAATGGCTTTGTTGGTAAGGCAATGCATATGTTAGGATGTAGTAGTATTCATATAAAATGCTATGATATAAATCCATCATTATGCGTACCTATAGGAACCAGTATGGCCGACCTATTAGATTGTCATGCAATATTTATATCAGTACCAACCCCGATAGATGGAGAAGGTAAAACTAATATGAAATATGTTGATAATGTTGTTTTTAGTTTAAGAGAATTACAATATAATGGATTTATAGTTATTAGATCAACTGTACCTATTGGAACATGTGATTATTACAAATGTTATTTTATGCCTGAATTTTTAACAGAAAAAAATGCAACTAATGATTTTATAAATAACAGTAATTGGATTTTTGGATATCATGATGATGAAATAAAAGGTGATTTTATTAATTTAATGAATAATATAATTTACACTGCATTTATATGCAATAAAATAAAAAGCAATAAAACAACATTTATGCATAATAGAGAAGCAGAAATGGTAAAATATTTCCGTAATACATTCTTGGCAACTAAAATATCATTCTGTAATGAAATATATAACTTGTGTATGAAAAAAGGTATTGATTATGATAGAATGGTGAATATTGCATCAGATGATAACCGTATTTCAAAAAGTCATACATCAGTACCTGGCCATGATGGTAAATTTGGTTTTGGAGGAACATGCTTTCCAAAAGATATTAGCAGTTTACATATGCAGATGGAAGAAGAGAATGTTCCACATCATATTATAAAAGCAGTAATTTATAGAAATAATAATATTGATAGAAGTGAAAGAGATTGGATGAACGATTTTGGAAGAACTTATGACCCTTAACCTCATCCCACCTCTGCCATCGACCTGTCCTTCACCGCCCTGCACTGCACAACCGCCCCTCACTGCACAACCGCCCCCCATTGCACATAGCCTTTACAAGTATTTTTATTTATAAATAGATATGATTATAATATAAATTATAATTATAATGAAAGTTGCTATTTTTACAAGATTTAATGATAATAGGAATATAATTGAATTTATGAAATATCATTATAGCATAGGTATAGATAAGATATTTATATATAATGATGGTTCAATCAATATAGAAAAATTGTGTCAAAAATATTTTCCCAAGACAAAGGATAATAATTATAAATATCCATTTGATATATTTACATTTGATTGGATTAAAAAGAATGATATAGTCACTTTAAATACAAGTAATAAGTTTTATGAATCAGTTATTAATCGTATTAACAATTTGGGTTCTATAGACGGGTTAAGTAATATAGACGGGTTAAGTAATATAGACGGATTAAGTAATATAGACGGGTTAAGTAATATAGACGGGTTAAGTAATATAGACGGGTTAAGTAATATAGACGGGTTAAGTCATATAGACTATTTAATTCATATTGATACAGATGAATACATAACATTGCAAAAATTTAATAATATTCATGAATTAATTAATCATTATAAACCATTTGATCAGTTATATTTAAATTGGGTTTTTTTTGGAGGAAGCAATATATACAAGGTTATTTACAATGATAATACTAAAAATAAAGATTTGTTTCAATTAGAGCCTATATTGCATATTAATAAATTAAGCGATGATAGAATATCATCAAATGACATTAAATCTATTGTTAATTTTAAAACTTGCATATCAGCAAGAAATCCACATTATTTTAATAAATTTACAGTAAGTAATCCAATAGTTAAAGATATATTCAATAATATTCAGCCATTATCATCAACAATACAATTAAAAGGACCTGATGGAAATATATGGAAAAATGATTCACTCAATGAGTTGCCATGTTATCTATCACATTTTATATGTATAACATGTTATGATTTTTTTTATAGACGTTATCATTATAAACATGGTTATAGAACAGGTAGATTAATTGATGAATATAAAGGTGAAGTAAACATTAAACAATTTTTAAAATATAATATGTTATTTATAATTAAATGCTCATTATTAGCATTATCATTAGAACAAATAATAGATATAATTAGTAAGAACAATAATTATAATTGTTATAGTAATAAAGAAAAATTAGGGGAATTTATTTACAAAATATCATCATTTTATAATAGCCATAATAAAAATATTATTACTAATAACCATTTTAAAAAGTTTGTTGATAGTAATAAAAAGTTTTTATACAGTGATAAAATAACAATCAAAATGATACAAAAAGATTTATAAATGTCGTTTCACATCACTTCTAAATGTCACATCACTACAATTTGCAAATTTTGCTTCAATTTATATATATATTTAATTTATATAAATGAAAATTGGTATTTTTACAAGATATAATGATACAGATAATATAATAGAATTTATGAGATATCATTATAGTATTGGTATTAATTATATTTTAATATATAATGATGGTTCAAGTACCAAATTGGATGAATGTAAAAAGCATTTTTCTAAAAAAATGTTTAAGATTGTATATTTTAAGTGGATAGAAAAAAATGATATTCATACATTAAACTATTCAAGACAATTTTATGAAAATATTTTAAAAATATTAAGGAGAAAAAATGTAGATTATTGCTCCCATATAGATAATGATGAATATATTGTATTACAACATTTTAATAATAATATTCACAATCTGGTTAATCACTACCAACCATTTGACCAAATATATTTTAATTGGATTTTTTTTGGTGATAATAATATATACAATGCTTCTAATTTATCCACTTTATTAGATAAAAATAATAAAAGTGAAATGTTTATAAGCAGTGATGAACCTAAAGTAGTTGTAAATGTTAAAACTGCAATTTCTGCATCAAGTCCACACTTTTTTGATAGGTTTAATAAAGATAGGAATAGTATAATTAATAAAAATGTATTTAATGAAAGTGGGGTGCCTCTTACAAATAGATATATGCCCAGTAATAATCATCAAAGTATATATAAGTTACCAGCATACATTGCACATTTTAGTATTATAACTTTAAAGGATTTTTATAATAAACGTTTTAATCATATATCAGGTTCACGATTAGCAAAACCAAATTTTAGTAATATTAATTTTAAAAAGGCAGTTAAAAAGAATTATATTTTAATATATTTGCTAACAATATTAAAAATAAAAAAAGAAGATTTTATTAATATGACCATTCTTAGTCATATGGCAACCATATCTATAATAGAACCATTTTATACAATGATTGATTTATATTTAAAAAGAAATAGGAATGATAGTACTAACACAACTTTCAATAAATTTATTAATGATAATCCTGAATTGTATGCTAATCAAAAAACACATATTATAAATATAACAAAAGATACTATTATAAAAATGATTAATAAAATAACTATAAATACATCAGCATCTACTGACCCAAATATAACCACAGCATCCACTAACCCAAATATAATTATATTAAAACCAGATGCAATAAAAACAATTTTTAATACAATCAATAATTCAACAATTAATGAAATTTTAGAACATGGATTGTATACTCCTAACCACGACCTAAGGCATTGTCAATAAAAATGCATATTTTTCTGCAGTTTCATTCATATGTTTATAACGGGATGAACCACCAAAATGTCCTTGTATCATTTCTACTTTTATAATTTGAGTATTTTTAATTAAAAGATTATGTTCTCTAATTTTTGCTACCCATTTAAGCGGTTCCCAATATTGTACACGCGGATCATGTAAACCTGCAGTTATATACATATTTGGATAATTTGCATTTTTAATGTTATAATATGGACAATATTTATTCATATATTCATAATACTCTTCTATCATTGGATTACCCCATTGTGTCCATTCTTCAACAGTTAATGGTATAGTTGGATCAGACATTGTATTTAATACATCTACAAATGGTACACCTGCTACAACACCTCTAAATAAATCAGGTCTTAATACAGTACATGCACCAACTAATAGACCACCTGCAGAACGTCCTTCAATTGATACCTTATGTTTATCACCGTACCCACTCCCAGTTAAATATTCAATAGAACTAATAAAATCTGTAAATGTATTCATTTTATTCTTTAATTTGCCTTCTTCATACCAACTTGTTCCTAAAAATGAACCACCACGAACATGTGCAATTGCATATATCCAACCTCTATCTAATAAAGGTAATAATTCATAATCAAATTCAGGTTCAACTGTATGGCCATAAGAACCATAACCATATACATATAAAGGACAAGATGATAACTTGCTTTCAAACTCCTTTTTATATACAATTGATATAGGAACACCAATTGCTTTTGTATTTGTACTTGTACTCATAGGAGCATACAATCTCTTACATACATAATTATACTCGCAATACTTTGGAATATCTTTTTTATAAACTTGTTTGAAAATAAAACCATTATTTATAATATAATAATTTGCCTGGACTGGGATTGTAAATGTTTTATTGCAGTAATCTAATGCGGTTGATAAATCATGTTCATAATATGTTAATGGATTGGTCATTGTTTCATATGTTAATGTTATAATATGTGTATCATAAATTAGTCGTTCTAGGCCAAGCGTGTAAACAGATGTATGTCCTGTAAAATTAAGTTTGTAAAAATCATGTAAAAATAATATTTTATTATCGTTTAATGATATTACTTTTATATAATTAGGATTACTAAATTTAATAACATTTATATATTTACAGCCCATAACCAACATTGTAAAAATAAAATAATCTTTTAATATAATCATATCTTCAATATAACTACATGGAAATGGTAATTGTTTAATATATGGCACCCATATCCATGCATTTTTAACAGTTGCTCTCATAATCTTCCAATTTCTACAATTATCCATATTGGTCTTGATGTAAAAATAATTATCATGATATTCTACTGTATACTTCTCATTTTCAACTATATCCTTAATGAGTGTAATACCGCCCTCGCGACCGTCACCCCCACAACCACCCTCACCTCCGCCACACCTAATAAAATATACTTTATTTGAATCATACGTTCCTGTACTAATAAATAAATACTTATTATCTGATGATGTGTAGATACTAACGCTGAAATTATCATTTTCTTCTTTATATACTAATATATTTTCAAGCGTTGTAAAATTATAAAGCCATACTTCACATATTCTATTGCTACTATCACTTTGAGTATAGTATATATTATTATGTTGCATCCATACATATGTACCATATAACACTTTTGGTATAGTTGTTGTAATAACATCTTGATTTTTATCTAATGTTTTTATACATATGCTATATTGCTCATTGCCTTCAAAATCATAGCAATAAGAATAGTATTTTTCATCTAATGATATATCAAAATTTTGTACATCACATTGATCATGACCTTGTGCAAATTGATTAACATCTAACAATAATAATTTTTCTTGCGTATTTACATTAAGTTGATAATAATACGGATATGGTTCGCCTTCAATCATATGTTTATAATACTTATAATTATGTGATACATATGAACTTGGATATGTATTAAACGTTTCTTTATAATAACCTTTAATTTCATTGTATAATTGTTTTTGCAAGTCCAAGTTCTTGTTTGTTATACTCGTTGCATAATCATTTTCTCTATTTATATGACTAATAACTTTGGAATTTAGACGTGTATCATCACGCATCCAGTAATAATTATCTACTTTAACTTTATTACCAATTTTTACGGTCTTATACTCTTTTTGTGCGTACGGAATCATTGTTGTTATGGTTATAATTTATTTGTATTTATAAACTTTTAATCAATTTTTATAGAACCGTAACCGTAACATGAACAAATAACGTTTTAATCCAAAATATTTTTTATAACTATATAACTATAACTATAACTATGACTGAAACTGAAACTGTATCTGAAATTGATATTGATATTGACACGGAGACTATAGAAACAACATTATTAGTAACGGGTGGATGTGGATTTATTGGTTCACATTTTATAAATCATATATACTATAAAACAAATTATAATATTATAAATATTGATGCAATGTATTATTGTGCATCAGAAACAAATGTACAGCAGGAAATAAGAGATGATAATAAAAGATATAAGTTAATTAAGGGTAATTTATGTTCATATGATTTAGTAAATCATGTTATAAATGATTATAAAATTAATTATGTTATTCATTTTGCAGCACAAAGTCATGTACAAAATTCATTTGAAGATTCTTTACAATATACAAAAGATAACATATTAGGCACACATACACTATTAGAAACATGTAGAAAATATGGAAAAATAAAAAAGTTTATACATGTTTCTACTGATGAAGTATATGGCGAATCAATGCTTCCATCCCAATGCACCAAAAATGCACAAACTATAGAGAACGGTTTATGTCCAACCCAATGCACCAAAAATGCACAAAATATAGAGGACATAGAACTACGCGTATCAAGCAATACTTTAGGGGAAGATAAGAAGACAGAAGAAAGCATTTTATGTCCAACGAATCCATATGCTGCTACAAAAGCAGGTGCAGAACTAATAGCCCAATCATATTATCATTCATTCAAATTACCAATTATAATAACACGTGGTAATAATGTTTATGGACCTAATCAATATCCTGAAAAACTTATACCACGATTTATTAAACTATTGAATGAGAATAATAATGTAACAATTCAAGGCGATGGTTCAAATATAAGAGCATTTTTACATGTTAGTGATGTTGTTAATGCATTTGAAATAATATTAGAAAAAGGAGAAATTGGTGAAATATATAATATTGGTTCAGATGAAGAACAAGAATATACTGTAATGGATGTTGCAAAATTACTTATAAGAAAAATTAAAAATGACGATGACTATTCACAATACATTACTTATATTAATGATAGACCATTTAATGATAAACGATATTATATAAGTAATGAAAAAATAAAAAATTTAGGTTGGACAATAAATGTTGATTTTGAATCAGGAATTAACGATATGACTAAATCACTTTATTAGAATGTTGAGTTCTATTTGTTTAGTTTTTTCTCTTTGGATTTCTAATTTTATTTTAGCACATTCTATTAATTGTTCATATAAATACTTTTTTTGTTTTGTTTTTTCTTCTTCTTGTTTTCTTTTTTCTTCTTCTTGTATTGTTCTTTCTTCTTCCTGTTTTGTTCTTTCTTCTTCCTGTTTTGTTCTTTCTTCTTCCTGTTTTGTTCTTTCTTCTTCCTGTTTTGTCTGTGTCTCTTCCTGTTTTGTATGTTCTATTTCTTGAATAGTTTCTTCACGTTTTTGCATAGTATTTTCTATTTCTTGTTTAGTATGTTCTATTTCTTGTAATGTAAGTTCTTTTGCCTGTTTTGTTCTTTCTTTTTCTTCTTTAAAAACGTTTTCATCGTCGTTCATCCCTCCTAACTTCCTATTTTTGTATGTATAATAATAGTTATAATTATTATGATTTTATGTATTTTTATAGATTATACGTATCTTTATAAGATTAAAAGTATTTATATTTATAAATAAGAGAATATGAATGTAAATATAGCGATAGACTTTGGAACGTGTAATACAGTTATATCATATACCACAACCGCCCCCGTTCCTCCCCCCACAACCACAACCACAACCGCCTTTGCCCCAATTAGCCATATTATTGACAGTATAACGGGGGATATGTTAATACCAACAACATTATATTTTGATTATGATAAACTTATAAATGATGAAGATGTAAACAATGACAGATGTATAAAAAATATAGTTAATAATAAGCATTATTACATTGGTTCAATTGCAAATGAGCAATATAACTACACTAAAAATGAAAAATTATATTTTTATCAATTTAAGCGTTTTTTAGGTATTACACGTGATAATAGTTTTTTAAAGAAATTTGATAATGAATATATTATTGATAGCGATGGTATATATTTTAATATTTTACAGGATAAAAATAATTTATCAATTATAGATTTAATTAAATTTTACTTTATTGGATTAAAGGATATGATTTTAAAGGAAGGTATAATTAATATTGATGCGATAGAAAGTAAAATAAGCATAGTTATTACGGTTCCGGCATATTTTCATGATTTACAAAGATCACAATTTAAACAAGCAGTTGAGTTAGCAGGATTTAACATATTAAAAATATATAATGAACCAACTGCTGCATCTATATATGCAATATATACCAGGTTTAATACGAATGATCCTCTTACAAAAGGCATTAATATGGATTTATGGGAAGATGGTAGTAACAAGTTTTTGGTATATGATTTAGGTGGTGGAACAATTGATACAACTGTTATAGAATATCATTATAATGATAATACTTGTGAAATTATAGATATTGATGGTAATAATTCTTTAGGTGGTATAGACATAGACAATATAATTATAGAAAACATGTATATAAAATACAATATTGATAGTACACATATAAAAAATAAGAAAAAAGTAAGACAATGTGCAGAAAATATTAAAATTAGTTTAACATATAATGAGAATTGTTGTATAATACTTGAAAATATTATATTATGTAATGGTACATGCAAAGAAATATTAAAAATAGAATATACAAGACATTCATTTAATAATTTAGTTAATGATATTATAACTAAAATGATTGAACCAATAGTTAAACTAACTACATTATATCAAGTTAAAGATGTTATATTTATAGGAGGTCCTACACAAATACCACTATTACAAGAAAAAGTAAAGATATATACTACAAACAATGTATCATCTATAACAAATATAAACAGCAAGTTATACAAGACAATTGTTGCAGATGGTGCATGTTGTAATTATAAAAGTAATATAACATTATTGGATATAATACCAATGAATATAGGCATAAGAGGTACTGCTAGTGATAGTAATAAGTTAGTAATCATGTTAAATAAGAATAGTAAAATACCAACATCATGTGAAAAGACATTTACAACATCACATGATTGTCAGCGTATAATTGATATAGAAATATATGAAGGAGTAAGTAATGATTGTAATGAAAATCATTTAATTGGTAAATACAAATTAGTTGGAATACCACCACTTAAAAAAGGAGCAATATTAATAAACTTATTATTTAAAATATCAATCAATGGAATATTAAATGTATCAATTAATGGTTTTAAAAATCCATATAGTGAAGATAATAAAAACTTTGATTATAAATTATGTGATAATATTAAATTAATATCTTCATATATGGCAAAGGAATTATTAAAACGTATTATTTTATCTAAAAAATAATTATATTTACAAGCATTCATACTTTTAATATTATTTGTATGTTAAAGATAATTTATAATATAGAATAATTTTAATGGGACAAGATAATAATAGTCAAAGCAGTATTAATAGTATAAGCAGTAAAGATGATGATACAATATACAATTTAACAGAGGATGTAATAAAGATATTTGCATCAAATAACAAAAATTTAAATAAAAGTGATTGTAAGAAATTGTTAAATATAATTTTTGAATCATTATTTGATGAAAAACTTAAACATAAAAACTTTGAGTTTATATACACACTGCTTAATAAAGAGAATAATTTATTTTTATCTACTGAAGAAATTAAACCAATTATCAAAGCACTTATTGTAAGTTTTGATGTTAATTATATTACAAATTCATCATCTTTTAATGATAAAGTATGTATTAAAATAGGTAAACACTTATTACCAACGTATTATTATATTAAACACGATGACAATGATGAATAAAAAATTGATTTATAAAATTTTAATGCATATATA
>SXGT01026348.1_pt1 | contig 26583 bp, 24 predicted proteins | sample 3176221 | NCBI WGS metagenome assembly SXGT01 (sample SAMN11356862, study PRJNA531348) | freshwater metagenome | isolation source: freshwater sample F1-120 | place: China: Fuxian Lake, Yuxi | collected 2017-12-25
GCCACCGCCGCCACCGCCGCCACCGCCCCATCCCGGCGTGCTGCCATAGTGCACAGAGCCAGGCTCTGCGGAACCGGGGGTAGGCACGATCACAGGTTGCGTAATGGTAATCGGGAACGAGCCGACGGTGAGTACAATGCTGAACAGCGTCACGTTGAAATTCGCCGGATCGCTCAGCTCGATGACGCCGTTGTGCACCAGCGTGGTAATCTCGTCCGGCGTCAAGGGGCGGGAATCGACCTCGGCAATGGCAATCTCTGCCGGGTTGAGATGAATCACCTGGAAAGGTGGTGCCGAGGCTTCCGCCAGCGGCGGCACTGCCGCCGGGTCGTTATCGCGGGCCGTGGCAATCAAGGTGCTCTGGGTGTTACGGCGTAACGGCACATCGAGACAGAACGTCGTCACCCCGGCGCCGAGATCCGTGGCGACGGTGGAAGCTCCGCCGGTGATACTGACGCTGGTGAACTGCCGCGAGGTACCGCAGACTTCTAACACGTCCTGCGTACTGATGATGACTCCCAACGGCGGCGCTGGCAGGATGGGGCTAGTAATCACTGGCTCGCTCAGCAGCGAGGTATTTTTCACGGCGGGCCGTCCCCACTGCGGGGGCTGCAGGGCCTGCCCCTGGCGGATGACGGTGACCTGGACCGTAATCACCCCGTCCAGGAGGTCGCAGGCGTTGATGCCGCTGAACGTGGTCAGACCACCCCCGGCAGGTGCCGGATGCAGGGCACTGCTGACCGTCATGGCACCACCGTCGGTGAGGGTGACGCGAAAGCTGTCGCCGGCCACCACTGCCGCGCCAAACGTCACTTCTCCGCCGACATTGGCGCAGGAGGCTGCGGTGATGCGGTCAAACGGATTGATACGCAGCCGCGCATCGACCACCGGGTTGGTATCCAGCGGCGCCGGCGGCACGGACTGCCCGCTCACCGGCACCAGCACGGTCGGCTGGCCAGGATCATTGGTTTGCAGGGTCAACGTGCCCCGCAGCGTCTGGCCACCACTGCCCACCGGTGGGGCAAAGCGCAGCGTCAGCGGTTGCGTGTGCTCAGGGGCCAGCGTGAACGGCGGCACCGGCTGTAAGACGTTGGGAGGTAGGGTAAAGGCGGCGTTGTCGAGAGTCGCACTATTGACGATGAGTGGGGCCGTGCCGGTGTTCTTGAGGGCGAGGTCGCGCTCGGTCGTCTGCCCGGCTGTGACGATCCCAAACTCCACACTCGCCCGGTCCAGGGTGAGATTGGGCGTCACCGCGGCTGGGGGTGGGTGCAAATCGAGCCGGCTGGTATAGCGCAACTGCCCACGTCCCACCGTAAAGGTGAGTGGCAACGTGCGACTCTGTCCGGCGGGCAAGCGCCCATCCAGTCCGGCCAGCAGGTAATACGGCTTACCGTCCGCGGTCGTACCGTCGGGCGTGAGCGGCGGCATGTTACTGGAGGTGACCACCACACGCAGGGCCCCGACAATCTCTGCCCCCGAGGTATTCTGGATGGTAACCGTGCTGCGATAGAGCCGCCTGGCCTGATCCAACACCTCGCGGCTTTGGGTGAGCGTCACCCGCGCCGTAATGTCTTGCCAGTTGGCTTCGGTGAATTGTGCCGCTGCCGGGTGAATGGCCAGGCTAAACATGCCCATCAGGAAGAGAATGAACCCTGGGACCTTCTGCCTCATATGCGCCGACCTCCTACCTCACGAGTGAACCGTAACCGCAGACCATGGTGCGTCTCCCGCGCAGAGCCATACCCGGCTGTGCAAGGTCATGCAGTTTTCCATCCGTGGCCAGATCCTGGCCAGCTTTGCCTGGGAGCGCGGGCGAGACGCCCGCGCTCCCAGGGTCGGAACAAGCCAACAACCAACAACTGAATGACCCTGCGGCTGTGTGTCGTGTGTTGACGTGCGATGTCGTGCCGCTATCGTGGCACAGTGTGCTCTCCCGGATCAGGACGGCCGGCCACCCCGACGCAACCGGCACCCGAGGCCCCAGAGCAGACCGGTGGCCAGGAGCAGCACGGTGCCAGGCTCTGGGATCGCGGTGGCAATCTCCTCAGTGACCGTGATCGTGTCCACCAGCAACCTGTCGGGGACGGTAATCGGCAAACCCGCGTCATTCAGCGTGAAAGCGAGCGTCACCGTCTGTCCGGCCAACGCGGTGACATTGACACTGGCGCTGCTGCCAGCGGCAATCTCGGTATAGGTGAGCCCGGCGAAGAGATCCACCAGGAGGCCCTGGCCGTTGTCGAGCGTGGCCGCCAGTGCGTCCAATGTCCCATCGGTCGGGAACCAGGTATACGCAAAGGAGAGGAGCAGGGTATTGGCCGTGGTGGGCAGGGTGAATTGCTGGAGCAGCGTGACGAGAAAGAAGGGTTCGGCGGTGCTCAGTTGGGCCTGACCACTGACCAGTTGAAAGAGCGGGTGTGTCGCCGGATCGACGACCTGGCTCGCGATCCCGTCATCGATCGCACCGCTCCAGCCCGTGAAGCCCTGGTCAAAATGGCCGTTCTGGAGAGGCAGAGCCGTGGCGCCGACAATGCGGCAGCAGAGACTCGCCATCAGCAAGAACGTGAGCAGGATTTTCACCGCTGTATATGGTTGGACTCTCTGCCACCCCAGGTTCTCCATATGCCTCACCCCTTGTAATGATTGGTGCTACGGTATCATGAGCGGGAAAGATCCTCTGTGTAGTATAACTTTTTTTAATCTAGAATATTCTTTAAAAGCTGTCAAGGGTATACAACGCCGTGAGCCAGGAGGCCCCGCCGCGGCATGGCAGCCCTGCATGTGCCAAAGTGGGCGATGTTAGACGTGAGGTCGAGTCCATGGGGCGCGCGCTCGTCGCACTCGGGAATAACGTGGTGTCACAGGTGTCCATCCGTGGCCAGATCCTGGCGAGATGTTCCTGGGAGCGCGGGCGTCTCGCCCGCATCCGGAGCGGGCGAGACGCCCGCGCTCCCAGGGTCGGACCACGCCAACAACCAACAACTGAATGACCCTGGGGCGTCTCACGCACCACTTGACATTGCAGGGCTGCCGGTGCTATGCACCCTCAGCTTGTATGTAGACTCATCACACCGCAGCGGCGCGAGCCGAGTTGACGTACTCCCCCAACTGAAGTCGGGGGACTCTGAGGAAACGCAGCATTGGTGTCGAGCAGACTCAGTACCGTGAGGCACTCCGTTCTTGCGGTGATGATACCCCCGGATGCGTGCCAGTCCGGAGCTCTCTCGTCTGTTGTGACATGACCGTACCGAGTAGCATGCTGTGCGGCAGACACGACAAGCCGTCAGAACATTGTCGAGGCAAACGTGACCCGCGCCAGTGGAGCGGCCTGGTTTGACCTGGGCATCGCTGGCAAGCAGGCCCGTGTGCATCAGAAGCATTGCACACGGCTGTGGGCTGCCGATGGCTCTACGTACACCCGGCCTGCTGGCGCAGGCACCGCGGTGCCCTCCCCCCGCTGCAGCGAGGGATCTCCACAGCGGAAATTTGAGGAAGCGCGGCATGATCTTGGATTTACATATCCACACGATCTGGAGCGCGTCCGATAGCAACCTCAGTCCCCCCGCTCTCATTACGGAGCCCGGCGCCTTGGACTCGACGGCGTCATGGTGACGGAACACGCCATGGGCATCATCAAATGATGCTGAGCGGTACGCTGAACAAAGCCATGGTGGCGCTCAGCCATCTGCGGCATGTTATACCCAAGGTCGAGGCGTGTCTGCATGCCCTGACGCATAGCGTCGCCAAGACCCACATCATTGACGGGCGCGTGCCGCATGCTATACGGCTGGCATGGTGTACGGAGTGCAGTCTTGGGACAGAGTGAGGACGTTCAAGCCTACGATGGACCGCTAGGGTGCACCATAGAGGCGCGTCCCGCCATCAGGTGCGCGCCCCTGTTTCCACAGCCACACACTCGGTGCGCCCTCGGAATACTGGGCCCACGGATCAGGCCCAGGCCCCTGCCAGCCAAAGGGATCGACCGCCACGGGGCGCCCATTGTTCGTATGGGTGAGCCGCGTCACACTGAAATGCAAATGCGGTCCATTCGTACAGCCGGTGCTCCCGGACAGCCCGAGGGGTTGTCCGGCCCGCACGCGTTGTCCTCTTGCCACATCCAGACGATTGAGATGAGCGTAGAGCGTCTCAAAGCTGTCGCCATCAGGCGTCGTGTGCCGCAGGCGGACGATCAGCGCACTGGTTTCCCCCAGGCTGGGGCAGAAAAACGGTGGTTCAAAATCCGCATAGACGACCTCCCCAGCGGCAGCAGCCAGGACAGGTGTGTCGGCTGGCAAGTTCCAATCGTTGCCGTTGTGGCCATTCCAAATCCCCTCAATGTGCCCACCCCACCACGTCAGCATGAAGCTGTTGTCCTGCTCCCGAAACAGCAGGGGCAGATCATGATCAAAGGGCGCCGTGTTGGCAAAATTTCCCTGGAAAGGTTTCTGGAGTAGACGCAGGGTCTGATTGTTGGCTCCAGGCTCTGGGCCGCTGCCGTCCTCATCCCCACCACACCCCGCCAGGACGGTGAGCAGCACAAGTCCACAGACCATGCGCCACGCCAACCGTGTATGCACCATCACAGAGCCCCCTCAGCCCAAGCCTGCGGTGCGACGCCAGCCATAGCCGCTCACCATCCCCCGCAAGTAGGCGATTTGCCCGGCGTGTTGCAGGGAGTCTGAACACACGCCCACTAAGGCGCGCCACGCTGGCCGGGATTCCCCAGGTAGGTAGGATGTTAGATGGACCAACTGCGCAGGCGTCAGTGAGGTCACACGTGCCACCGTGGCCGCGTGGGCTGCGTCCATGTAGCCAAACAGTGCCGCACGCTCCACCCGAAAGGCGGCGACCTGCGCGGGGGTATCGCCCAGCCCGGTGCGCTCGTGTGGCAGACCATAGCGTTGAGCCCAGCCGGCGCTTACCCAGATTTGCGGCTCACCGCAGATCGCCGCGCTGACATAGTCACGCCATCGGCTCAGGTGCCACACCAGCCACGCGATGGAATTGCTATCGGCAGTCGGCTGGTAGGACAATTGCTCGTCCGTCAAGTCCGCAGTGGCCAGCGTGATCTGGCGGGGCGGACCCTCGAGAAGAGCCACGATAAATTGGCACAGGTCTACCGGAGTGTCGGTCATATCTTCTCCTCAGTCTTGATGACACCCTTGGCATACAGACTGGCGATCTCCTGCTCAGGATAGCCGAGTTCTCGCAGCATCTCGTGTGTATGTTCCCCGAGGAGGGGCGTTGCCCGTCCTGGGACCACCTCGGTGTGGGCAAAGCGCACATAGTGCCGAGCCAAACGCATGCGCCCAAGGACCGGGTGTTGCTGACTGACGACCATGGCATTGGCCGCGGCGTGCGGGTCGTCGAGAAAAATCTCGCTGTGGCCCTCGGTAGCCGGTGCACAGGGGACGCCAGCCTGCCGCAAGCGACTGACCGTTTCCTCCACACCCAGCGTGGCGAAGTGCTGCGCTAGCGCCAGCGCTTGGGGCGTCTCGGCGGGGTGCGTACCGGGGAGGGGCGTGGCGTGGTCCTGCGTCAGCGCCTCGCATGCCAGGGCGCGACCGAGGGCTAGGCGCTCGGCCGCAGTGGCGGCCACGACATACACCCAGCCATCACGCACGCGATACAAGCGGTGGAAGGCATGCAAGCCGTATTGCCCCTTATCCGCGAGAGGCCGCACGGGTTTACCGGCGTAGTGCGTAAACCAGGGCGAGCTGAGCACGATCCCGCCATTGAGCAAATTGGAATCCACCCGCTGGACCACGCCGCTGCGCGTGCGCACGAGGAGCGCCATGATCGTCCCCAGGGCCCCCATCGCACCCGTCGTAAAGTCGGTGGGCGCCAGCTGCGACGGAAACACGGGGGGATTCTCCGGCCCGCCCTGAGCCCGCTGTAACCCCATGAGCGCCTGCGCCAGCGGATCAATGCCAGGCCTATGGGCATAGGGACCGTGCCAGCCGTAGCCGGTCACGTGTGTTTCAATGAGGCGCGGATTGAGGGTGCGTAACATCTCCGGGCCAATCCCCATGCGCTCTGTGGCGCCAGGACGCATATTGGCGAGCAGGACATCGGCCGTCGCGGCGAGGCGCTGGGCGACCTCTTTGCCTTCTGGCGTCCGGGTGTTCACCGACATGGAGCGTTTGTTGGCGTTCAGATTAAAGAAGTACGTACGACCAATCGGGCGCGACAAATCACCATCCAACGGCTCGAATTTGATCACATCTGCCCCGAGGTCAGCGAGCAAACGCCCGGCCGTCGGTCCGGCAATCAGATTGGTAATCTCCAGCACGCGCATACCTTGCAGGGGCGCCGCAAAGAGCGCTGCCGGTGGGGCCGGCGCCGCAGGGACGACCGGGCCCGGGCTCTCGCCCACGCCCTCCGGGAGGGAGGGGCGCGGCAGCTGGCGCGGCCCTTTGACGTGTCCAGGTGTAGCGGAAAGCTCAATCGGGATGCCCATGTGCACCAGCCGACCGACCTCTGGATCTTCAAGCGTCAGCACCATACCATTGCTCGCCACTTGCGGGTCATCCATGCTTTCCTCAGTGAGACGCGCCGGCGCAAAAGGCACATCCTCCGCATCAAAGATGGCGGCCCACTCGGCGTACGGCTTGGTGCGCAGTACCGCAGCGATCATGGCGCGCAGCGCATAGTCCGCTTCGCTGTCCTGGGGCGGACGTCCGTTGGACCAGCGCGGCTCTTGCAGGGTGTCTTGGAGCTCCATGATCGTTGCCGCCGTCTTGGTAAAGCCAGCGTGGACACACCCCAGTTGCACCCACTTGGCGTCGGCGCACTCGTAGACGCTATAAAACGGCGCGCTACCCGCCGGGTTGGTTTGAAAGACATTGGGTGAGAGGTTTTCCCCCGTGACTTTGGGGTGATACATCAGCGCCCCGGCCAGTAATGACGTCTCGACGGTGCGCCCCAGTCCGGTACTTTCGCGTGCCAGCAAGGCGGCAGTGATGCCCTGCGCGGCGAGCAAGGCTGCCCCCACGGTCGGCAGGGGATGCACCACGTGCACCGGCGGCGGCCGGAAGCCCGGTTGACTGCCCAAAATGCCGACACGCGCCATCACCAGATCGTCGATCGGGGGCTCGTCTTGCAGCGGACCATGTTTGCCATAGGCGGTGATCGAGCAGTGCACGAGACGCGGGTTGAGGCGCGCCAACCACTCAGAGGCCACCAGGGCCTGGCGTGGCGCCGAGGGGGCATAGCTTTCCACCAGAACATCCGCCATGCGTACCAGCTGCATATACGTGGTGGTTGCGGCGTTTGGGGTGGTGCTGTCCTCCATGGGCAATACGATCTGTGTGAGGTCCAGTTGTAGGCATTCCTTGCCACGATCCCACACGCAATAGCCCCCAGGCCGCAGGGCGGTCTCTGGTGTCTCAACGATACGGATGACACGGGCGCCGTGGTCACACAGGAACATCGTGCTGAGGGCTCCAGCCGGGCCATCTGTCAGATCTACGACTGTCATGCCGTCTAACGCGCTTGCCATAGCGTCGTACTCCAAGAAGCAGCTGTACGTGTCGATGAGGCGCACCCTCTGCACCACGTGCCGGGTCTCCATGGCGCCATTGTCAGGGGTGCGTGGCAAGGTGTCAAGCACGGGAACAGGCCGTCGCCAGCCACACACGCCCTCGCGGGGCTGGCGAATCTCTGCTATGCTCCCGGGTGACCATTACCCACGCTCGCGCGCTCCCGACCCAAGGGTAGACCCGATGACCGTTCCCACACAGCAGATGTTGACGCACCTCACCCCCATGCTACGGCAACACGCCGCGGCCAAGGCCGCCCATCCAGACACCATAGTGTTCTTTCGACTCGGCGATTTCTATGAGATGTTCGACGACGATGCCCGTCTCGGGGCGCGCTTGCTGGAACTGGTGCTCACCTCACGTGAGATCGGCAAAGGCCAGCGCATTCCCATGTGCGGTGTGCCCGTGCATGCGGTCGAAACGTACATCGCCCGCCTCATCCGGGCGGGGTGCAAGGTGGCGGTGTGCGAACAGATGGAAGACCCGCGCCAGGTGCGGGGGTTGGTGCGCCGGGAGGTCATCCGCGTCATCACCCCAGGTACGGTTGTCGAAGAGGGCATGCTGGAAGAGGGCAGCAACAATTTTCTCGTGGCTATCTGCGAGGCTGACGCGGCGTTTGGACTCGCTGCCCTGGATATTTCGACCGGCGAGTTCTGCGCCACCACGTTTACAGGGGACGAAGCGTTCGAGGCCCTCCAGGGGGAAGTCGTGCGGCTGCATCCCGCCGAGTGCCTGGTCCAGCCCGCCTGGCACGCGACGGCGCCCTGGCAAGCCCTGGCGGACAGTTTGCGCTTGCACTGCACCGTCTGTGCCGCCAGCAGTTTTGACCTTGGGGAAGCGACACGCCACTTGGAGCACTATCTCGGACCGCCGCACGCCTGGCGCCCAGCGCATACGCCCTTGGCGCTGCGGGCGGCTGGGGCCATCGCGCAGTATGCCGAGGCGACGCATCATCTGGTGTTGCCACACGTGACGACCCTGCGCGCCTACCGGATCACGCAGTATATGGTGTTAGATGGGGTGACCCGGCGCAACCTCGAGCTGGTGCGGACCATCCGCCACAACGACCGCCAGGGCAGTGTGCTAGGGGTGCTGGATGAGACCATGACCGCCATGGGCTCGCGGCTGTTGCGACGGTGGGTGGAACAACCGCTGCTGGAGATTGCCGCCATCAACGCCCGCTTGGACGCCGTGGAGGAGTTGCACAGTGATCCGAGTCGTCGCCAGTCCTTACGCCAGGCGTTGCGGCCTATCTACGATATCGAACGTCTCCTCGGACGCGTAGCCTGTGGCACCGCCAACGCCCGGCAACTGCACGCCTTGCGTGTCTCCCTCACTGGCCTCGCTGCTGTCCGTGCCGTCCTCGCGGACTGTCACGCCGACCTCCTGGTCAGCCTGCGCGCGGCGTGTGTGGGAGAAGACGCCATCCTCACGCTCCTCAGTCAAGCACTCGTCGATGACCCACCACCCACACTGCGCGATGGGGGCTTCATTCGTCCAGGCTACGATAGCACCCTCGATGCCCTGATCACCGAGACCGCCGGCCATACGCAGTGGGTGGCGTGCTTACAAGAACACGAGCGGCAACGCACCGGCATTAAATCTCTCAAAGTGGGTTTTAATCAGGTGTTTGGCTATTACATTGAGGTGAGTAAAGCCAATCTCGCATTGGTGCCAGCGGACTACGTGCGCAAACAGACCTTGACCAACGGGGAACGTTTTATCACCGACGCCTTACAAGCCCGTGAAGTGGCGATTCTCCACGCCACTGAACAGCGCACGGCCCTGGAATACACCCTGTTTGTCGCTTTGCGTGCGCGCATTGCCCACCAGGCCGGTCTGCTGCAACGTTTGGCCACGACAGTGGCGCAGTTGGATACCCTGGCTGCCCTGGCGGAAGTGGCGGCGCTGTATGACTATGTGCGTCCGCACGTCGATACGGGCTCCGGCTTCACCGTGCGCCAAGGGCGTCATCTCGTGGTGGAGCGCATGCGCGCCGGGTTTGTCCCCAATGACCTCAGGCTCGACCACGCGACCCACCAGTTGCTGATTGTAACGGGGCCGAACATGGCTGGGAAGTCGACCTATCTCCGCCAGGTGGCGCTTATGGCGTTACTCGCCCAGACCGGCAGCTTTGTGCCGGCGGCAGAGGCTCACATTGGCGTGGTGGATCGCATTTTTACCCGCGTGGGCGCGGTGGACGACATTGCAGCTGGACGCAGCACCTTTTTCGTGGAGATGACAGAAACCGCCCACATCCTGCACCATGCCACCGCACGCAGCCTGATCCTGCTCGATGAAATTGGCAAAGGCACCAGCACCCACGAGGGCCTGAGCCTGGCCTGGGCGGTGGCGCTGCATATCGTGCGACGTTTGGGGGCACGTGGTTTATTCGCCACGCATTTCCACGAGCTCACCGCCCTGGCATCCTTTGCTCCTGGGGTCCAAAATTTCCACATGGCGGTGCGAGAGACGCCAGACGACGTGATCTTCTTACGCCAATTGGTGCCGGGTGGTACCAGCAAGAGCTACGGTCTGCACGTGGCGCGCCTGGCAGGATTGCCCACCGAGGTGCTTACGGACGCTACCCGTGTCCTCACCTACCTGGAAGGTGCCGAGATCCCAGTCCCCAGCATCCCCCAGGCTGCGACCATCACTGTACAGACACCAACGGTTCTAGCAGAGAGCCCTGAACTCACGCAGCGCCTCCTGGCTCTGGACATTTGCCAGATCACCCCCTTACAAGCGCTGACGTTTCTCCATGAGCTGCAACAACACGCCCGCACCGGGGCTGCACAGCGAGCGCCTGGCGCATGACCTCACGTATCCATCAGCTCGATCCCGCCACCATCCGCCGCATTGCAGCAGGAGAAGTCATTGAGCGTCCAGCCTCTGTGCTCAAGGAGCTCATCGACAATGCCCTTGATGCCGGCAGCACACGCATTGATATTGTGCTGCACAACGGCGGGCGCCAGCTCATCCAAGTCACGGACAATGGGTGCGGCATGACTGCGGAAGAGGCCACGCTTGCCCTGCAGCGGTTCACTACCAGCAAGATTCAGCACATTGATGATCTCCAGACCCTGACTACTCTGGGCTTTCGCGGCGAGGCACTCCCCAGTATTGCCGCGGTGGCAGACGTCGAGATTCTGACGCGTATGGCCGACGACAGCGAGGGCGTCCTGGTGCAATGCCATCCTAGTGGCGCTACCGAGGCCAGGCCTATCGGGTGTCCAGTCGGCACACAGGTGCGTGTGCAGGCCCTCTTTCGCCATGTGCCAGTGCGACTCCACTCCCTCAAGACGGTGGCACGGGAAGTGCAACTCATGCAGGAATTAGTGACGCACTATGCGCTAGCTTGCCATAAAGTCATGTTTCACGTGAAACATGACGAGAGACGCATCTTTTTCTCGCAATCCGGCTCCGCCTTATTGCCGCATCTCGTGGCGATTCTTGGGCCAGAACTCGGTGCGCAGATGTTGCCCATCTCGTGGCAGAATGTCGATCTCGTCATCCATGGCGCCGTCAGCTCCGCGACGACAACTCGGGCCTCGCACCAGCGGCAATATCTGTGGGTGAATGGTCGCCCAGTGCGCAGCCCGCTGATTGGGGCAGCGCTTGAGCGTGCCTACGGCGCCCAGCTGCCCCCTGGGCGCCACCCGGTGGCGGCGTTGGGTGTGCGCATGGCGCCAGCGCTCCTGGACGTGAACATCCATCCACGCAAAGCCGAGGTCAGATTTCTCCAGGAACGTGCCGTATTTGCCGGGGTGCAAGAAGCGGTGGCGCTGGCCCTGCAACGTGCGACTCCAGTGCCGACGCCCATGAGAGAGGAGGAGGCCGACGGCGAGGTCTGGCCATCGAGGTCTCTGACAACTTTCCAGGTACACGAAAGTACCGCGGACTACGCTCAAGCTGGGCTGTCTTCCGCTGAGGCTGGGTTGCAAGCGCTGGGACAGTTGGGAAACACCTTTCTCCTCGTCAAAAGCCCGCAAGGGCTCCTGGTGCTCGATCAACACGTCGCGCATGAGAGCCTGTTGCATGCTGTGCTACTCTCGCCTACGTGTCAGAGCCAGGAGCTCGAAACGCCCTGGAGCCTCACGCTTAGCCCTCCGCAGGCGCAGGCGTGTGGGGCACTGCAGGACGTGTTCGCCACCCTGGGGTTGCAGCTTGAACCGTTCGGGCCGGGCATGGTGTTGGTGCGTGCCGTGCCTCGGGAGCTGCACGCCCTGCTGCATCCTGGCAACTTTGTCGAAGCCGTGCAGGAGGCCATACAACGGACTCCCCAGCACGCATCCCCGGAGACTTGGCGTGAGCATCTGGCCGCGGCGCTGGCCTGTCGGACGGCCGTGCGGGCTGGGGATGCGCTAAGTACCGCCGAGATAGCCACGCTCCTTACTGCTGTCAGGCAACAAGGGCTGGCATACACCTGCCCGCACGGACGTCCCACCGCGGTGACTTTGACGCTGGCCGAGTTAGAACGCCGTTTTTTGCGTTGAGGGAGACTGTAGAAAAAAACTGCGGAGCTCACAGGCCAGACAGTGTACAATACGGGGCGTGTGCGGGAGATAGGAGAGAACGCAATGGGAGACGACTTCTCCAGGAACCATGGTTGAAGGCTATGAGACTAGCGCGTGTATGGGGAAGTCTGGTGCTGGCTAGCTGCCTGGCTGGCTGTGCAACAGAGGTTGATCTCCGAGGGGTCCACGAGAATACGACGGCGCTCGTGCGTCAACAGAGCGAGCGGCATCTCTCGGTGGATGCACGGATGCAGCAACTGCACGATCGCCTTGGGCAGTTCGCCCCCGCGCATGCGGAGACGAAACGTCGGGTCACACAGTTGACCACAGCCGTTGACGGCATACGGGTCCAGCTCCAACGCTTGCAGGCGGACGTCCAGGAGACGCTGCGCCGGGCGCAACGGAGTGCGGGTAAGGGCGAGGACGTCTCTGCAGCACAGTGGGAAGAACTGCAAAGGCGTTTGAACGATCTCGAACAACAATTGCATGCGATTTCCCCCGCAATGTAGGGGCACAGGAGAGAGACAGTGGCCATTGCCACCAAAGCCAATCGTTTCGCCGAGCAATTTGGGTATCCGAATCCAGCAGGACGTGCCGTCACCAAAGTCAAGGACTACATGACCGCCTACGTGCAGGAATTTATTCAGCACGCCCCGTTCATGATTATGGCCACCAGTGATGCCGATGGCCATTGCGATGCCTCCCCCAAGGGCGGCAAGCCAGGGTTTGTCAAAGTGCTGGACGAGCGCCATGTGCTGGTCCCCGATGTGGCGGGCAATAAGCTTTTCCAGTCTTATCAAAACCTCGACACCAATCCCCATGTCGGCCTGTTGTTTTTCATTCCTGGGGTGAATGATACGGTCCGTCTCAACGGCCGTGTCACCATTGTCGATAAGGACACGCTGGCGCAGCAAAATCTCGCCCTGTCGCTCTACAATCCCGATGACAATGCCAAGCATCTGCAAGGCATCATCGTCGAGGTAGAAGAAGCGTATGGCCACTGCCCACGGGCACTGAAATTTTCGCAGCTCTGGGATGTCGAGGCCATCCAGGCTAACGAGGCACAGCGGCCGGTCTCTGATCGGGCGTTCGACAGCTAGACACCCACGCCCACACACGGGCCTGGCGCTCGCTTACCCCACAGCGCCGTGGGCGCAGTATCCGCCATGGGTGCTGCCCCAGGCGCTTCCTCCCTGCCCTTACCACATGCCAACCGGAGTCGTCCGAGGCATTGACAAGCCACATGGTGTTGCCTATAGTGCGCAGCCACACGATCCGCCCGCCTAGGCGGCTACGCCGCGGCTGATCCCTTGAGGCGTTGCGCTGCCAGGGGGCCCTACAGCAAGGAACACAACTATGCGACCACGGTATGCCACATTCTTCACGCTCCTGCTCTCAGTGGCGGGCCTCCTGCTCATGGACGGCCCCGCACAGGTTTCAGCGGCTGACGTACTCAAATTCGGCATCTCAACGCCGCTCTCTGGACCAGCCGCCCCCTGGGGTATCCCGCATAAGCAAGCCACAGAATTGGTGTTTGAGGAGATTAACGCCCAGGGTGGGCTAGACATCGGGGGCAAGAAGTACACACTCGAAGTCGTGGCCTATGACCATAAGTATGTGATTGCCGAAGGCGTGGCCACCGTCAATCGCTTGATCGCGAAAGACGAGGTGAAATATCTCACCATTCTGGGTGGCGCGGTGGCGAAAGCCAATGAAGAAGCCGTGAACGAAGCCGGAGTGCTGGTGTTAGCGGTAGCGTACGCCGAAGGGCTGGTCAGCCCGAAAAATCCCCTCATCTTCCATAGCTTCCCGGCCCCGCCAGAGACGGCCACGTTCTGGAGCTGGGTGAAGGAACAACATCCCGCCCTGAAACGCCTCGCCACCCTGAGCCCGAATGATGATACGGGTTGGTGGTCGATTAAGGTCGAGACGCAGTACGCCGAAAAACTCGGCTACGAGACCGTGGCCAAGGAATTTTTCGAGCGTGGTCTGAACGATTTTCATCCCATCTTGTTGCGCATCTTGGCACAAAAGCCCGACATCATCAGTCTCAATGCGGCGCCAGCCGGGAGTGTCGGCTTGATCATCAAGCAGGCGCGTGAGCTGGGCTTTAAGGGACGCTTTATCCATATCGGCCAGCTCGACACCTCCGTCGTGGCCAAGATCGCCGGCAAGGAGCATGTCGAGGGCATGTGGGTGCATGGCTACGTCGAAACCCCGCTGCCCGAGGCGGTGAAGAGCTGGCAAGAGCGCTACACGAAGAAATACAGGGAGTGGAATGCCACCAGCATTGACTTCGCCAATCCAGCGTTGGCGTTCGTGGCTGGGGTAAAGAAAGCCCAGAGTCTTGATCCCACCAAGATCGCCCAGGCTCTGCAGACTGTGGAATTCGATACCGTCTGGGGCAAGGCACATTTCGGTGGCAAGACGTATTACGGTGTCCCCAATCAGATCATCTATGCCATGCCGTTCTCGGAAGTAAAGAATGGTGTCGCCACGATGGTGGTGTTACTGCCGCCCCCGCATAACTAAGAGCCACGCCTCTTCTGAGCCCCTGCCCACGGAGACCTCGGCATGACCATTGAGCTCCTCATCCAGAGCATGGTAATCGGGTTGTCCCTCGGCTCAACGTATATTTTGATGGCCCTGGGCCTGACACTGATGTTTGGCATGATGCATATCATCAACTTCACCCATGGCGCCATCTATATGTTGGGTGCCTTTGTCGTGTATTACGGCTATGGGCAATGGGGCCTGCCGTATGGACTCACCTTCGTCCTCGCCATGGCGCTACTCGGGGCCTTTGGCTTTATGATTGAGCGCGTGATTTATCGCCCGATCAAAGGCGGCGTCGAGCCCACTCTGGTGGCGCTGATTGCGTTGACCACCCTGATCCAGGCGCTGGGGTATCCCCTCTTTGGCACGCTCGACAAGCACGTGCCCACGGTGTTGCACGGCATGTATTCCATCCTTGGCGTGGGCATCTCGGCGGAACGTCTGGTGATCATCCCGGTGGCCGGCGTGCTCGTCCTGGCGCTCTATCTGTTTATCAACCACACCAAAATGGGTGCGGCCATGCGGGCCATTGAGCAAGACCAGGAAGCGGCGGCCTTGCAGGGCGTCAATGTCAACGTGGTGAATGCCGTGGCGTTTGGCGTGGGCTTTGCCCTGGCGGCGGCGAGTGGCGCGTTAATGGCCCCGATTTTCAAACTTGATCCCATGATGGGGGAACAGCCCCTCCTCAAAGCCTTCATTATTATCATCCTCGGTGGCCTCGGGAGTGTTCCAGGTGCTATCCTGGGCGGCTTAATTCTCGGCCAGATCGATTCGATTGTGGCCACCGTCCTGGGCCTCGAACCCGCCTTCCTCTTGAGCTTTGTGTTTATTATTCTCTTGCTCCTCTTCAAACCCACTGGACTCTTTGGCCATGACGTCTAATATCCGTATCGTCACGCTGCTCGTCGTGATTCTGCTGGCCCTCGTCGGTCTCATTGCGGTGGGCGGGAATTACTACGCCCACCTGCTCGCCCTGGTGTTTACTAATGTCATCCTGGCGGCTAGTTTGCGCCCTGCCCTGCTCTGCGGCCAGTTGCATCTGGGACATTCGGCCTTTATGTCTGTCGGAGCCTATACGTCGGCCTTGTTGGCCAAAAACCTGGGGCTGCCGTTTGAGCTGTCCATGCTGAGCGGGGCGGCCCTCGCCGCGCTTGTCGGGATCGCCATGGGGTATCCCTCACTGCGCTTGCGGGGCGTGTACTTTGCCATGGTGACGGTGGCCTTTGTCGAGACCGTCCGCCTCGTGGTGCAGATCTGGGTCTCGGTGACGCGTGGCATGAGTGGCTTAAGTGGCATTCCCAAGCCGAGCCTTGTGGGTATGCTCCTCACCACCAAGACCGCGCAGTGTTATCTGGCGCTCGGGCTGATGGTGCTCATCCTGCTCGTGCTCTACAAGCTGGAGTACAGTCGCTTGGGCCTCATCTGGAAAAGCATTGGCATGGCCGACAACCTGGCGCTCTCCCTCGGGGTGAACGTCCCGGCCTACAAAATCATGGCCTTTGCCATTGGCTGTTTCTTTGCCGGCATGGGTGGCGCATTTTATGCCCACTTTGTCCGTTTCCTCTTCCCGCCCACGTTCGACTTCCTCATGGCCACGAACATCCTGGTGTACAACTATGTCGGGGGACGCGGGCATTTTTGGGGTCCGGTGGTCGGGGCGGCGTTCCTCTCCTGGCTGCCCGAGGTGTTCCGGGGTAGTGAAGCCACGCGGCAGTACGAGACCATCTTTTTTTCCATCACCATGTTACTCACCATTCTCTTCCTCCCCGGTGGCCTGATTACGCTCCCTGGCAAGGTGATGGGCCTGCTGCGGCGTCGGACGGACGTCGCCTCTACCCCACGCCCGGCGGTGGTGCTCCCCGGGTGAAACGAGGCTCTTGATGGCCCTGCTGGAAGCCCACAACCTGACCAAGCATTTTGGCGGCCTGGCTGCGGTCCATCGGGTCGATCTCACCGTGCATGACGGCGAAATTGTCGGACTCATTGGCCCCAATGGCGCTGGAAAAACCACCTGTTTTAATCTCTTGAGTGGTTTTCTCCCTCCCACGGATGGCACCATCACCTTTGCGGGCGCCCCAACGCTGGGCCTCAAACCCTACGAGATGGTGGCGCGTGGCCTGGTGCGCACCTTTCAACAGACCACGCTGTTCCAAGAGATGACCGTGTTGCAGAATGTGCTGATGGGCTTGCACCAGCACAGCCGCCGTGGACTGGGGCGGGTGCTGGCGAGCTGGCGTGCCTTTCCACCCGACGAGATGGCCCGGTGTCATGAGGTGCTGGCCTTCACCGGCTTGACAGCCATGTCTGAGCAGCTGGCCAAAAGCCTGCCGCACGGTCACCAGCGCACCCTGGGCATTGCCATGGCTCTCGCCGTGCGCCCCCGCCTGTTGATGCTGGACGAGCCGGTGACCGGCATGAACCTGGATGAGAGCCTGCGCGTCATGCAACTGGTCAAAACCATTCGCGACCGTGGCACCACGATTCTGCTGGTGGAGCATAATATGCGGGCGGTGATGGGAACGTGCGAGCGCATTCTCGTCTTGAACTTTGGCCAAAAGCTGGCGGAAGGCACGCCAGCCGAGGTGGCGAGCAACCCGGACGTGATTGCCGCCTACCTCGGTCCAGGGGTGAGCCATGCTTGAAGTGCGTGATCTGCGGGTGCATTACGGCATCGTCGAAGCGGTAAAAGGCGTCTCCTTCGACCTGCAAGCTGGCGAGATGATCAGTCTCATCGGGGCCAACGGTGCGGGCAAAAGTACGATTTTACGGGCGCTGACCGGCCTGGTGCCCGCTAGCTCGGGCTCCATGACCTTTGAACAGACTTCCCTGCGCGGGCTGGCGGCGCATCAGATTATCCGCTTGGGGATCGGCCATGTGCCGGAGGGCCGCCGTCTCTTCCCCAAAATGACTGTGCTGGAAAATCTCCGCATGGGGGCCTATCTGCAGCGCAGCCCGCGTGACGTTGCCGCAACGCTGGCGGACATCTACACCCACTTCCCCATTCTCAAGGAACGCGGCACGCAACGGGCCGGCTCTCTCAGTGGCGGCGAACAACAAATGCTGGCCACGGCCCGGGCGCTGATGAATCGCCCCCGCCTGCTGATACTCGATGAGCCGTCGATTGGGCTCTCGCCGATCATGACTGCCGAAATTGGCAAGATCGTGCAACAAATCAACGCCATGGGCGTCTCGGTCATTCTGGTGGAACAGAACGCCATGCTGGCCCTCACCATTGCCCAGCGCAGCTACGTGCTCGAAACGGGTCGCATCGTCATGCAGGGCGCCGCCGAGGAACTCTTGCAAGATGCCGGCGTGAAGCAGGCGTACCTGGGCCTGTAGTGGCGCCTATCACCACGGCCCATCCGGCCGCCTGGAGTAGGCGGCTTGCTGGGGCATGACGGGAGTACACTGCTGTCGGCTGTCGCCCCGCGCTGCCTCCTGCTCCCAGCCTTTTCCAGGCGGCGGCGTGCCTGATATGCTGGGCTTTGGCCAGGGCCAGCAGCGCGGCGATGGTCTCCACCTCGCTGGCCTGCTGTCCCGTGCCTGGCTGAGCCCTGTTTGGTGCCACGCTGTAAAGGCTCTTCCATCTGCTCCAAAACCGCCAGCCGATCCACCTCCCCCTGCGCCAAGATCTGGCTGAGCAAGCCCTGTTCCTCCTCCAGGAGTGCAATCCAACAATGTAGCATCTCAATAGCCTGGCCCCGCGTGGCACCAGCTACCTCTGCGGCCAGTTGTAAGACATGCTGCAGCGGCAGCGTATATGCGGTGGGAGTCCGACTCGTGGATCTTCCCTCTCCCAAAGCCGTGCGGATGGCCTCTGCGACCTTCTGCAGGGAAAAGGGCAATGCGCCACGGATGGGGGAGGCAGGGGTGTCAGTCAGGGCACACAGGGCCAGAGTCAGGTGCGGCGTGCCAATCAGGGTAGCCCCGTGACGTATGGCCTCCTCTTGGTCCCGCAGTAAGGCCGCACGATAGACCGCCCCCTGCGCCAGAGCGCGTTGTGCGCCGGTGGCCAGGTAGATACTCAGCAAGGCATCCTCCAGACGCGGTTCTGCGGCACGATGGCCGATACGTTGTATGGCCTCAGCCACAAGCGCCCTGATGCGCAGATTGGAGGGGTGATAGCTTTGGTTGACATACTCCCCGACATGAATGCCGAGGATGCTGGGATCAACCATCCACGCTGGCCAAAGCCAGTCTGACAGGATGTCCCCCATGAGAAGATGCCCCTTCTCGGAAAATATTCACCGCTGCATTGACGTCACGCTGGTGTGTGATGCCACAGTCTGCACACGTCCACACGCGGTCTCGCAAGGTGATCGCCTGGTTGAGCCATCCGCATGCCGAGCACCGCTTCGTGGACGGGAACCACTTGCCGATATGCTGGACAATCGTTCCTGTCGTGCTGGCGACGTAGTGCAGCGTCTCGACAAAGGTGGCAAAGCCCAGGTCAGATACCTTCCGTCCCCACAGCGCCTTCATGCCAGACAAGCTGAGCATTTCCAGGGCAATGACGTCGTACGCAGCGCAGAGAGTGTGCGCCAACTCCCAATGGAAGGCTTGCCGTTGGTTGGCGATGCGCTTGTGCACACGGGCAAGATGCCTCAAGGCTTGCGTGCGATGGCGCGAACCTTTCTTCGTACTCGACACCCTACGGTTCGCCTGCGCGAGCGCGTTCAGGCTCTGCTTGAGTGGCTGTGGTGCCTGAAACGCCGTCCCGTCACTGCCGGTGAGGTAGGTCGTCAACCCAAAGTCAAAGCCTGCGCTGTGACCTGTCATGGCTTTCACTTTGGGTGGCTGCGCATCAAGCAGACACGAGAAGTACACATACAAGTCCCCAAGCGGATCACGCTTTATGGTCACCGTTTTGATGGTGCCGTCGATCTCACGAGACTTGGCGTATCTATAGATGGTGGACCCGATCTTCAGGCGGTTGCCTTCAAGCAACTTCCAACCTGCTTGCGAGAGCGTAAACGATTTGGCGTTGCGGACCTTGCGGAATGTCGGCGGACCAACACGGCGCGCTATCGTGCCAGCTTTCCGAGCTTTCACATGAGCAAAAAACGCCTTATAGCCTTGGTCGATCCGTGCCGCAATATTCTGGATGGCTTGCGAGCCCAGCTGTTTCCACCAGGCATACTTCGGCAGTTTCTTCAGTGTGGCAAGGTGCGTGTTCAGCGTGAAACACGACAACGACTTTTTGTACAAACGGTAGTAGCGCCTATGCAGGGCAATACAGTGGTTATGGATTGCCCCACCGATACTGATCTGCCGGTGCAACCGCCTGGTGCGCTTACTGCGATACAATTTGTACTTGAAGGTCTTGCGCATGGCGACTGCACACCTTCGCGTGTGGCTGGCTCGCGGATGATGATTGCGCGTGTGGCAGACAGGGCCATACCAGACTTTTCGGCCAGCGCCACCACCAACCGCTTGGCTTCACGGGTGCGTGTCATGCTCGTAGCGCACTGCTTTTCCCTACCGCTAGGCTACCATGAAAGACGGGATGACGCAATGAGTGTGCACTCCTCTGCTGGCTGCGCCAGCAGAGGGAATTGCCCATGGGCATGGGCAAACGCCTTCTATCTCCGCCCTGAAGGACGGAGTTTTACGGCGTCTTTGATAACTTTTCTGAGGTCGCCCAAATATCGCCAGACAATCGACCACTCATCGGATACAATCTGGAACTTTCTGGAGTGTGAGGTCTCCACATCACTAGGCGGAGTCTATGGAACTACACTCGATTGTCTGGCGATATTCGGACGACCGAGGATTATCACAATGATAGACAGAGCAAAGTGAGGATTAGTCGCTATGCGTGCCAAACAAACCGAAGTGCGTTTCCTTATTGAGACAAAATTTCTGGAGAAGCTGAAAGACCGGATGGGAGAAGAGAAGGCCACCGATGTCATGCGCACCGCCCTGGCCCTCCTCGATTGGGCCACGGAGGAAGCCGCCAAAGGCCGCGTCCTGTTTTCGTCGACAGAAAAAGGCGAAGAGGTACATCGCCTGGTCATGCCTGAGCTGATGTATGTCTCTTCCTTAGCAGCAGCAGGAGCCATATAATGCCACCAGAACCTCCGCGAGATCCACCCGGGGCTACCCCCGACCCTGGACAAATACAGCGTGCGCCGTTCAAAGTTGATCCGCAGGCGATAGCAGACGCAAAGCGTGTGGATCGATCCCATCAGAGACCGCGACTGGCAGATTTATCTGGGGAAAAATGGGCTGGCGTCTGGCTGGCAGTGGGGGTGCTATGCATCATGACCTTGTTTCTGAGCGCCGCGCTCCTGTATTTACGGACGGCGGAACCTCCCGCCTGTAAAATGCTCGCGTCTTGAGGGGGGCCTCTCAGCACAGCCCTCGCCGAGGGCAAGCCTGTCCCAGAAGCGCTCAGTGCCATCCTGCAACAGTGCACGACACAACAGCAGGAGTTTTACACTTTCTGGCTCGACATGGTCCAGAAGATCCTCATCAATACCCTGCTGCCCGTGCTCACAGCCCTGCTCGGGTATATCTTTGGCACCCAGCAAGCTAGGGCCGCGCAAGAGTAGCCCTCCTGTCACCCTGCCCAGAGAGGCGCAGCCGCAAGCGCTCGCTGGGCTGGAGACCCTCACGCTGTCTGGGTCTGCAGAGGCCGGTGACTTTGTGCCATGGCAGGTTTGGACAGTGACACCATCCTTGCCAAGCCCTGGCTTTTCCGCAAAGTTACGAGGTGTTTACTGTCACGAGCCTACGGACTATTCGCCTCCTTGACCCGTAGCCTCAGGTGGCCACAACTCTTTGTTTCATAGAGTAGTCGATGTCTGGCTCTCGCGATGCATCCATTGGTCTGTCCGATCTTTTGACGCTGGCCAGGTCGCACACCGAAGATCTGGTGGAGCGCTAGCCTAGGCCATCTGGGCTATGCAGGCATGCGCTCACTGCATACGTGCAGGCGTGACTCGTGTGAGGAATATCACAGAGGCCTGTCTTTTATCAGCTATGAGGCGCATGCTCTCTGGTATCTATGGATAATGGTCTACGTGGAAGCCGTGCAGAGAGCCTGGGCGCCGCGTAGGCGCACACTGTGGCGGACCGTCGGCAGCACTGTGGCGGCTTCTGCTCGCATGGCGTGCGCCGTGTGAAGTGTCTCTGGCCATACCTGACCATCTTACGAAGGAGAGCGCGTATGTCGTGCAGGCAGAAAGGATGCAAGATAGTGATGGGCCTCGTCGTAGTGCTACTGACGAGCTATGGGGCGGCCCAGGCCGTCAATGTCTCATTTACGGGGACGTTTGGGCAAGATGATGCGGTGCAGTTCTTCACGTTTACGGCTGACGGGGTATCGACGGTGACCTTGCGCTCGTCTGGCTACGCTGGAGGCACACAGGCGGATGGCCATGTGCTCAGCGCGGGCGGCTTTGATCCAGGTCTCGCCATGTTCGATGCCACAGGCGTGCTGCTCGTGCAGCAAGACGATGACATAGAGGACACCGTCTGTGATGGCAACACGGACTTGAACACGGGCCAATGTTGGGATGTCTTTTTCACCTAGGTGCTCGCGGCTGGCTCCTACACCGTCGCTCTCACGCAGTACGATAATACCGTCCTGGGCCCCAATCTCTCCGATGGGTTTAGTCGTGCCGGGCAGGGGAACTTTACGAGTGCCTTTGGTTGCACCAATGGGTCATTTTGCGACACAAGCGATATCGACCCCTTTAACAACCGAACCAACGCTTGGGCCTTGGATATTTTGCAGGTGGAGCACGCGCAGTTGCAAGATGTCCCCGAACCGGCGACGCTCGCCCTGTGTGGCGCGGGCTTCCTGATGCTGGTGGGTTACGGCTGGCGGCGGGGCAAGAAGGCCGCTTGTAAAGCCTAGCGTCACAATGCAGCGCTTCGCGACAGGAAGTCGCATCACGCGTGTGCTCTGGGCTCCAGAGGGTTGTGCTGTGTCCAGCGCAGCCCTCTGCACGGCCACTCTGGGAAACCTCATCTAGCCACGGGTGGCATCCTTGCGTGACCGCCCGGGCGCATGCACCCCTCTCAGCTATCCTGGCACTCCAGCCGCTATTCCCCACCCCTGCATGCAGCAGCGTCTGCCTCGTACCGTCCGTTGCTGTGCCCCTGGCATGTTCTGTGCGCCTGGTGCAGAGTCTTGGCCCGTCTTGTCCAGGCAAGCGCCTGTGCCATCCCCTCGCCCGTCACCTGCTGGGCCAGGCTTGTCCCCATTCCCCAGGTATGCCATGCTGCAGCCCAGACCTCTCAACTACACCTACCTGGAGGCAGCATGGACGAAGTCGCACAGGCCGCGCCGCGTGGGGCGCTCGACGGGATACGGGTACTGGATGTGGCGTCACCCCTGGGAGCCTACGTCAGCCGTCTGTTGGGCGATCTCGGCGCCGACGTCATTAAAATCGAGCCGCCGGGCGGCGATCCGGGCCGACAGCAGGCGCCGCAGCTTGCAGTGGGCGCCGAGCGGCTGAGCGTGCCGTTCGTGCATGCCAACGTCAATAAACGCAGCATCAGGCTTGATCTCGACCAGCCCCAGGGGCAGGAGCACTGGCAACGCCTGGCGTCTGCAGCCGACGTGGTCGTGAGCACCGACACCCGCGCGACCTGGGCCGGACGCGGTCTCGACCTCGACCAGCTGGCGCACACCTTCCCGCACCTGGTGTGGACCTCCGTGACGCCCTTTGGCTTGCGCGGTCCCTACAGCAACTTTGTCGGCACCAATATCGTCGCTGAGGCCATGGGCGGCCTGATGGCCATTCAGGGCGATGATACCAGGCCACCGTGTGTCTCGCCCTACGAGCAGGGCACGCATCTCGCCAGTTTGCACGCGGCCTTTGGCACCCTGAGCGCGCTGTGGGAACGGCGGGCCAGCGGTTGTGGCCAGGTGGTCGAAGTGTCGCTGCAGGAAGTGCTGGTGCCGATCTATTACGGCGTGGTGCGCTATGACTACAGCGCCGACATCCTGTGCCGCACCGGGGCGCGCAATCCGCAGCCGGCCAATGGCTATTACCGCTGCCAGGATGGACATGTGTTTTTGTGCGTGTTGCAACGCAACCACTGGGAGCGGCTCGTGGCACTGAGCGCCGATCCGTATCTGCTCAATCCCGCCGTGCTCGAACGCGACTACCGCCTGGCGCATGCCGAGGACATCGACGCTCACCTGCAGCGATTTGCCGCGCGCTATGAGCGCTGGGCTTTTACCGAGCTGTTGCAGCAGCACGGTTTGCCGGTAGCCCCGGTGTCGACCATTGCCGACCTGGCGACCAATGTCCATCTGGCAGCGCGGGAGTTTTTCGTTGATCAGGTGCAGCCGCCGCTGGGGCCACTGCGCGGCCCGGGACCGCTGTGGCGCTCGTCCGCCGCGGCGCCGCGTGTGCGACGTCCGGCCCCGCAGCCGGGGGAGCATCAGACCGAGGTGCTGGAGGCGATCCCCGCACACCCAGTGGGCGCTCTGCCGCATCCGGCCACGCCCCCACCCCGCGCCCGGCCCATGGCTGGGCTGCGCATTCTCGATCTCAGCCGCGTTTGGGCCGGGCCGTATGCGACGCGCTACCTGGCGGGGTTGGGGGCTGAGGTCATCAAAGTGGAGTCAGCGAAATTCCCCGATACCCGTCGCGCCCAGGACGCGGCGTTTGCCGAGATCAACCATAGCAAGACGTATATCAGCCTGAATTTTCAGCTCCCCGAAGGCCGTGATCTGCTCATGCGCCTGGTGGCCATGAGTGACGTGGTGGTCGAAAATTTCACGCCGCGCGTCATGGCGCAATACCAGCTCGACTACCAGCACCTGCGCGCCGTGCGCCCGGATCTGATCATGGTGAGCATGCCGGGCTTTGGTCAGACCGGGCCACACAGCGGCTTTGTGAGTTACGGCGGTCCTTTGATGGCCTATACGGGCATGGCGCTGCTGTGGGGCCATCCCGCGTCGTCTATCGACACGCACAGTAAAATTGCCTATCCCGACTACGTGGCCGCTGGGGCCTGTGCCCTGGCCATCACCGCCGCCTTGCATCATCGCGCCCGCACTGGCGCGGGACAGCGCATCGAGATTGCTCAGGTCGAAGCCATGGCCACAGCGCTGGGTGTGCCCTTGCTCGACTATTTTGCCACGGGGGCGATTGCGGCGCCGCGGGGCAATCGTGACCCAAATTACGTGCCGCAGGGGTGCTATCCCTGTCTGGGGCACGATGCCTGGTGCATGGTGAGCTGTGCTACGGAGGCACAGTGGCGCGCCCTGGCGCAGGTCATTGGCGGTGCGGCCCTGGCCGAGGCGCCGCAGTTTACTACGGCGGCGGCGCGCTGGAGCCAGCACGATGCCCTGGATATACTGATCAGCGCCTGGACGCAGCCGCGTACGCCGCATCAGGCCATGCGGCTCCTGCAAGCGGCTGGCGTACCCGCCGGCGTGGTGCAGAGCCCGGAGGATCTCTGGCGCGACGTGCATCTGCGGGCGCGACAGGCCCTCATCACGCTGGATCACCCGGAGCTTGGGCCAGTGACGCATCCGGGGCCGACTGTACGCCTACACGGCACGCCCGGTAGCCAGGCACGCCCGGCTGGTCGCTTGGGGGCCGATAACCACGCGGTGTTTTGTGAGGTGCTAGGATTGTCGCAGCCGGAATTGACGCGGCTGATGGCCAGTGGCGTGATCGCCTGACGCTGTAGAAAGGGATATGCCTCATGAGCCTGACTCTCTCGCCAACGCTACAGACTTTTTGTGAGCAGGAAGCCCTCTTACGCCTGGCCTACGTGGATCGCCAGGGGTTTCCCAGGGTGCTACCCTTGTGGTTTGTGCTGCTTGATGAGGCCTATTATGTGGGCACAGGCACTACCAGCCCAAAGTGGAAAGCCATACAGCGTGACACACGCGTTGGGTGGTCGGTCGATGGTGGAGTGCCCGAGCACTATACAGGCGCCTCGCTGTATGGACGCGCCATCGAGGTCACGGAGGCTGCGACCCGGGCCCGTGTCTACGCGGCCCTGGGGCGGAAATATTTTCAGACCCCGGAGCACCCGCGCTTTATCGAGATCTTCGGGCCACTGGATGAGCCCGCCACCGTGTATCTACGGCTGGTGCCCGCCGGCGGACGCACCTGGGAGTATTAAGGGGAGGCGCGTGAGACAGCCATGCCTCCCTCGCAGCCGCCAGGGCCGGTGCTGAGGTGGCATCGCACTGGCGGGCCCTCTCCCGGCTGATCCCTGTCCGGCGTAAGAGGGTGCTTGCGCCGTGCTCCCCCGCTCACTACAATCCTCGGCGACCATCATAAAGCGTACGGTGATTCTGAAGGAGGACGTCATGCCTATTCTTGAATATGTGTGCCAGCAGTGTGAACGGCAATTTGAGGCGATTGTCCTGGGGGCGCAGCAGCCGGCGTGCCCCGCGTGTCGAGGGACGCAGCTCGAACGGCGCTTGTCGGTCTTTGCGGTCGGGGCTGGCAAGAGTGACAGTTTTGCGGGCGGCGGCGAGACGTTTGGGGCCTGCGGGTCGTGTGGCGATCCCCGTGGTCCTGGGGCCTGTAGCATGAATTAAGCGCCGGGCAGAGGGCATCTGCGCTGCTGCCGCCCTCTGCTTCCGGTGGAGGGCGGTGGGCCTGGCGCAGCGTGGTGCGTCACCACAGCGGCAAGCAAGGGGTTGAGTATGCATGTGACACTCTCCAACCACCCGACGGTCTGGTTGGAGCTTCTTGGGGAAACCCCAAGCTACGTGCCGGGTGTCCGCCGGAACTACCTGGCGTGGAGCCAGGATACGTGGACACGCTCCTGAAGCATGCCGATGAGCATTGGACCCACACCTCGGTTCGGGTGTGGAACCCCCTCTGCGCACGTCTCAAAGAGCCAGGCTCTTTGTCTCACTGCCTCATCGGCAGTCTCCGTCAACGGCGTCCGTTGACGGATGCGTGGCAGCGTCTCACCGTACAGAGGGAAGTCAACCACCACATCTGTGGCTCTTGGGCAAGAGCCACCCGTGCTTCACC
>SXGT01030533.1_pt1 | contig 26583 bp, 19 predicted proteins | sample 3176221 | NCBI WGS metagenome assembly SXGT01 (sample SAMN11356862, study PRJNA531348) | freshwater metagenome | isolation source: freshwater sample F1-120 | place: China: Fuxian Lake, Yuxi | collected 2017-12-25
ACCGCGGCTACGACTCGGCCGGCGTGGCCACCATCGACGGTGACCGCGTTCAAAGTGTGCGTCGCGTGGGCTTCGTGCAGAACCTGGCTGCGGCGATTTCCGCCGATATGCCCGGTCAAACCGGCATCGGGCACACCCGCTGGGCCACGCACGGTGGCGTGACCGAGCAAAACGCCCACCCTCACGTCGATTCTACGAATCGCATCGCGCTCGCGCACAACGGCATCATCGAGAACCACGCCGTGCTGCGTGCGCGCCTGGAAGACGAGGGCATCGTCTTCCGCTCGGAAACCGACACCGAGGTGCTGGTGCACCTCGTGAGCAAGTTCTACGCGGGCGACCCGGTCGACGCGGTGCGCAAGGCACTCCTTCTCGTGCAGGGTACCTATGGCATCGCCGTGATCTTCGCTGCCCACCCAGGGCTCCTCGTCGCCGCGCGCAACGGTTCGCCGCTGGTGGTGGGCAAGGGCGACGGCGAGACCTTCCTGGCGTCGGACCCCCACGCGCTCGCGGCGTACACGCGCCAGGTTGTGTACCTCGAAGACCGCGACATCGCGCTCATCGACCAGCAGGGATGGACCCTGTCGCGACTCGACGGCGGGGACGTGTCGCGCGTGGTGGAGGTGCTCGGCGAGGAGTGGGCCGACGATGGGCGCGGCGACTACTCGCACCACATGCTCAAGGAGATTCGCGAGCAGCCGGAGTCACTCGCCCGTTGCCTCCGCGGTCGCGTGGTCCCGGAGACGGGCGGCGCACGACTCGGCGGGTTGGACATGGACCCGCGCGACATCGCCAGCATCCAGCGGGTGGGCGTGCTCGGCTGTGGCACGAGCTTCCACGCGGGGCTGGTGGGCGCAGCCGCCATGGAGTCGCTCGCCCGCATCCCCGCCTTCGCCGAGATCGCCTCGGAGTTCCGCTACCGCAACCCGGTGATCGGTCGCGACGACATGTTCTTCGCCGTCTCGCAGTCGGGGGAGACTGCGGACACGCTCGGCGCGGTGCGCGAGGTCCAGGTCAAGGGCGGGCGAATTTTCGGCGTGGTGAATGTGGTCGGCTCCTCGATCGCGCGGGCCTGCGGCAAGGGGGTGTACGTGCACTCGGGACCGGAGATCGCGGTCGCGAGCACCAAGGCGTTCACGTCGCAGGTGGCCGCGCTCCTGGTGGCGGCGCTCTCCTTCGCGCGCACCCGGGCGCTCGGCCCGCACGAGGGCAAGGCCTTCGGCGACGAGCTCCTGGCCGTCCCTGCGCGGGTGGGCGAGTGGCTGGAGTCCGAGCCCAACAGCGTGATGGACGCGGTCGAGCTGGTCACCAAGGGCAAGTTCGTGTTCTTCCTTGGCCGCGGCGTGAGTCACGCGGTGGCGCTCGAGGGTGCGCTCAAGCTCAAGGAGATCGCCTATGTGCCGTGCATGGCCTACCCGGCCGCGGAGATGAAGCACGGTCCCATCGCGCTCATCGACCGCAACACGCCGGTGGTGGTGATCGTGCCCGACGACGTGATGCGCGACAAGACCCTGTCGACGATCGCCGAGGTGAAGGCGCGCGGCGCGCGGGTGATCGTGGTGCACAGCGCCGGCGACATGCACGCTGCCCGCGTGGCCGACATCTCGATCCCGGTGCCCCGCGCCAGCACGCTGCTCTCGCCGCTCTTGACGGTCTTGCCGCTCCAGCTGCTCGCCTACCGCAGCGGCCTCGCGCTCGGTCGCGACATCGATCGTCCGCGGAACCTCGCGAAGAGCGTGACCGTCGAGTGAGGCTGGAGGCGGGAGGCTGGGGGCGGGAGGCTGGCGGTGGGAGGGCTGGAGGGCTGGAGGCTGGAGGCTGCAGCCTGCAGGAACACGAAGTTCCGAAGGGAATCTTCGGAAGTGCCGGGGGGAAGGCGGCGCCGCCCTGCCCACCACCGCTCAGGGCCTAGAGCCTCATCCCTACAGCCTCCAGCCTCTCTCAGAACCAGTCCGGCACGCGCACTTCGACGGGACCGAGCACCTCGGCCTGGCAGGCGAGTCGATCACCGCGTCGAGCGGCGTCCATGCCGAGCGCGAACTCCTCCATCGACTGGCGCCGGGACAGTCCCTCCGGGCGGGCGACGATCTCGACGCGGCAGGTGCCGCAGGAGCAGTTGCCGCCGCAGTAGGAGCGGAGGTCGACGTCGTGCTCGCGCGCGGCCTCCAGCAGGGTGCGGCCTCGCTCCACGGCCACCTCGCGATCACCAAAGCGGATCATCACGGGCCGGCGCGCGGTGGCAGCGGCCTGTGGGTCGACCACTGCGGGATGAGTGGCGACGCCGGTCCGCGCGACCCGATCCGCCACCCCAGCGCCCACGCGACTCGCAGCCCGCAGCCCGGCGCGGATCAGTCGCAGGGGCAGCACGGTGCGGTCGGCCATCGTCGGCAATCGTGCCGCCCCGTCCACCGGCGATCAAGGTCTTAGGCGCCTCGCCGTAGCGCGGCGCACGCAGACGCGGCTACGCTCCCCACGAATGTCGTCTCGGGGATGGAAAGGGTGGGGCGCCGGTTCGCTCGGCTCCGTGGCGCTGCATGGCGGCGTGCTCGCCCTCGCCCTGGCCTTGCTCGACGACGGCACCTCGAGCCCGTCCACCACGCCCGGCGCTGAGCAGGGCGACGACGAAGGCGACCTCGACGAACCCTCGGTCACCATCGAGGTGGAGGCCAGCCTCGACCCGCCCCCCGAGGCAGGCGACGAGGCCGCCGCCAGCGCCAACGATGACGATGACGATGACGATGTGCCCCCCGACGACGTCGTCGCAGCCAACGACGACAACGACAACGACAACGACAACGACAGCGACGGCGACTTCGACGACGACATCGATCCCGACGCGGGCGGCGAGAGCACCGCCGCAGCGGCGTCGCTGTCCCCAGCCTGGGCGGGCGGTGCCCCGTTCACATCGTCGCCCGATGGCACCACCGACCCCCTCGACGCGGCCGCCCTCGACGCGGCCGTAGCCGCCGCGCTTTCCCCGGTCCCCTCCCCCCCGCTGCCGCCGCCGGGTGGCAAGGCCGCAGCCGGAGCCCCTCGTCCCGAGGCCCCAGACCCCGAGTTCGCGAACCGAGACCCCGACACCGAGACCGAGACCCGAGCCACGAGACCCGAGACCGAGGCCCGAGCCACGAGACCCGAGACCGAGGCCCGGGACCGAACCCGCTCCCCCGATCCCCGCGACGGTTCGCCCGCTCCCAGCCCAACCCGCGCCAGCACCGCTGACGGCGCCTTCGCCGCCACCCGCACCGACGCGGAGACACCGACGCCTGGCCTCGCGGAGCGTCCCGACGCCAGGGGCGCGGAGGTGAAGAAGAACACGCCCACGCCGAGCAAGGGGTTGGCCGCAGAGGCGCCCTCGCCCGGCCAGGCAGAGGCGAACACCGCGAGCCCCCGAAGCGCAACGTCAGAGCCCGCGCCGACCAACGCCGAGGTTGCCAAGGCGGCCACGCCCGCAGCGACCCTCTTGCCATCGACGAGGGTGGTCACCACCCCCTCCAGCACGGCCACCACCCCGTCCACCTCGGCCGCTCGGCCCGCGACCAGCTCCGACGCCGAGAGCGCCGCCGCCCTCACCAGCCCCGACGCGGCAGCCCATGGATCGGGCCACCGGGCCCGGCGCGACGAGCCGGTGGCCACGGGCGACGATAACGCCAAGCAACCCGCGAGCGGCGAGCCGGGCGAACGGGGACGCGGCGGCGAGGGTGGTGCCCGGTCCTGGTTCATGTTCGTGCGCTCCGATGCGCCGGTCGACGCCGACGCCGTTGTCGAGGGCACCTCCCCCTACATCGGCGACCGCAACGTGGTGGTCGACGTCCACACCCGCGCCCCCACCACCACACGGCGTTCCCTGGCGGACGGCACGAGTCGCGACGAGGCGCTGCCCGTGCCCGAGGAGATGGAGAGCGACAGCAGGGCCGAGATCGCCGTGCGCACGCCGGAGCGCGAGAGCCCCTCGCCCGTGAGCGGTTCATCGCAGCTCGAGGGCACCCGGTCGGCCCCAACCTCGACCACCCCGCCGCCGCCGGGCGGCGTTCGACTTTGGATCGAGGCTGACTATTCCGAGAAAACAACGGCACCAAGCCCATCCGCCCCGCCCCGGCACCGGAAGGCGACTCCGGCACTGGTCCCCGCCGAGGTAGCCGAGAAGGCGCCGGGCGAGGTGCATCCCCCCGAGGCCACGCCCAAGACCGAGCCGCTCCACGCGGCGATCACCCCCCGCGCCACGGCGGCCCAGAGTCCTCGACTCGACGACGACTTCTGGACGGAACCACTCTTCGGCACCGGCGAGGGCGACACGGGCAGCGGGACCGCATCGAGCGACAGCCCCGCATCGCAAGCGGGGGCCGACGTGGCCAAGGTGATCTACAAGCGCGACGGCGCCGCGTGGATCGACCTCGCGGTGGTGGACGAGCGGGTGGAGAAAGGCGAGACCACGCAGGTGAGCGTGAGCCGGACGGCGCTCGGCACGTGGTTTGTCCCGGTAGACGACCTGGTGCGCGCCACCTGGCAATGGCCCGAGGCCGAGAAGGCGCTTGGTGTCCGCGGCCGGGTGGTGGTGGAGTTCACCATCGCCGAGGACGGCCGCGTGAGCGACGTCGCCCTTGTCGACGCCAACGTGCCGCTTTCCATGCAAGAAGCGGCGCTAGAGGCCATTCCTGCCGCCGTGGCCCCGCCGCCGGAGGGCGAGGGACCGCTGCGCGTGCGCTACGTGTTCCGTTACGGGGATTAGGCAAGTACAGTGAGCTCGATGCACCCGCGCCCGAAGCGACGCCCCGACTGGCTGGTCCTTGTCGCCGCCCTCGTCGTGACGCTGCTGCTGCACGTCGTCGGCGCGGTGTTCGTCTTGCCGTGGTTTATCCAGTGGGATCTTGCTCAGTACGAGGCCCCCATCTCGGTGCGACTCCTCCCCGGCGACGCGCTCCCCGGCGAGGCTCGGCCCGACAGCCGAGTGGATGCCCTGCCCGTGCCGGAGCGCGAGGAAGAGCCTGTGCCGGAGCCCGACGAGCCCGACGAGCCCGACCTGCCTACCGGGCAGATCGTGGAGACCGCCGCGCCCGACGAGGAGCAGGTGCCTCTCCAGGCCGAGTACCTGGCCGAGCACAACACCGCCGTGCCCGAGGAGTCGCGCACGCGACAGTACAAGATCAACCCCGACATCCTCGCGCCCACCTTCAGCGAAGATGCCAAGATGCAGGTGGAAGACGTGATCGACGTCGGCGCCAGCGAAGTGTCGAGCGGCGCTCGGGCCGGCGGCATCATGGCCGACGCCCCCGGGAAGGGCGCGCCGCGCAGCTCGGTCCCCTCCCAGTTCTCGCTCACCAACAAGGAAGGCCTCGCCTCGCCGACGAAGGCCTCGTCGTCGCGACAAGACCTTCGCGGCGCCCCCCAGAACGACCGGCTCGACGAGAAGGTGGGGGCGGTGCTCGCCCTGAACACGCGCGAGTTCTACGGCGCCGAGTACATGAACCGCATCCGCCGCGCGGTGAACTTCTACTGGAAGCAGAACCTCGACAACCTCTCGCCCTCCGTTCGCCTCGGCAAGCCCCGGTACCAGACGGTCGTGGAGGTCGTACTGTCGGCCGACGGGGTGCTCGAGGGCATCACGGTGAACCACGAGAGCGGCTCGGAGCCCATCGACGACTGCGTGGTCGAGGCCTTCAAGATCGCGGGTCCCTACCCCAACCCGCCCGAACAGCTGATCGGTCGCGACAACCGCGTCCGCCTGCCCGACTTCGACTTCGAGGTGACCGTCGGCCAGGCGCAGATGCGCTACCAGGGCGTGGATCCGCGCGCCGGCGTGCAGTTCCCCGGGATCATGAACGCGCCTCGTTGATCGGGGGGAAACCCGCGTAGGCGGGTTTCCCCCCCAACCGCCCGCTGCCCTGCGGCGTTGGCCGTGCAGGTAGCACGGCGAACGGCGGTCTCTCCCCCCTTCCCGTGACACACCCTCTCTGGGGAGAGGCGCCGGAGAGGTGCCGGAGGTTAAGAGTTAAGACTTGGGTGTTGACGGGTCAACTGTGACCTGCGCGCTGGCTTCGCCGCGCCCCCGAGCACGATGTCGACCTCGATGTCGCCCCGACACTCGACGGCGTCCAACTCCTGAAACCGCCATCGACCTCTTGACGCGCCTGCGTCACACCGTCGCACGCCTCAAGCCGCCTTCAACGCCAACCGATCCGCGGCGTGGTAGCTTCGGGGCGCCGTGAACGAAGGACGGGAGATCGACCTGCTGAAGCCGCTCGGCGCGGGAGGCTTCGGCGTGGTGTGGTTGGCGCGAATGCGCGGGCGGGATGGCTTCACCCGTCGCGTGGCGGTGAAGCTCATGCGCCGCGATCACATCGAGAACCACGAGGTCCTAAGGCGACAGCGCGACGAAGCTCGGCTGCTGGGGCTCCTGCAACATCCCAACATCGTGCAGGTGTTCGACCTCACCGAGATGGACGGCAGCCCGGCCGTGGTGATGGAGTACGTCGAGGGTGTCGACGTGTCCTCGCTGATCAAGGCCACGGGTGCCCTCCCCGGCCCGGCCGCCCTCGCGATCGTGAGCGGCGTCGCGAGCGCGCTCGAGGCTGGCTGGTCCTTCGTGCCGCCCGACACCGGGCGCCCCCTCCACGTGAGCCACCGCGACATCAAGCCCGCCAACGTGCTGGTCACCGTGCATGGCTCGGTGAAGGTGCTCGATTTCGGCGTGGCGCGGGCCGACTTCGATCGTGAGGGCCACACCCAGTCCGTGGCCTTCGGCACCCCCCGCTTCATGGCGCCCGAGCAGTTCCTCCGCGGCGAGTTGACCGGCGCGAACGACATCTACGCGCTCGGTGTCACCGCCTGGGAGATGCTCACCGGCCGGGGCTTCGAGCGCCCCTCGCTCGAGGAAACGCTCCATCGGCGAGGGGTGCACCTCCAGCTCGACGCCCTCCCCGCGGCCTACCGCGACGGCGTGGCCGCGATGTTGGCCCACGACGTCACGCAGCGCCCTACCCCGGCCGAGGTCATCGCCTGGGCCGACAGCCTCGCGGTCGCCGGGGAATCGCTCCGCGCCTACGCCCGGCGGGTGCTCCCGGGGGTGATGTCCGCGCGCGAGTCGGAGCTCTCCCCAGCCGCCAGCACGGCCGCCGCGTCCGGGGCCCTGAGCGGCGGCCCGAGCAGCGCCCCCGCGACCGCCGCCCGCCCACCCGCGACCACGGCCGCCCCGATGGTCTCGCCGCCCGGCGCCGGGCCTTCGGTCGCACCGCCGCCGCCGAGCTCGGCCTCACTCGCTCCGCCTGAGCCGATGGCCGACAGCGGCCAGTCGCTGGTGACGGAGGCGCCCCCACCGAAACAAGGCACCGTGGCCTTGATGGCAGGAGGGATCGCCGGCATCATCGGCCTCGCTGGCATGGCGGCGCTCGGACTCGGGGCGGCCTGGGTGAGCGGCCTGTTCGACCCGGCCGACGCCGCCGTCGAGCCCGCTGGATCGGCCACTGAGCCCGTGACGGCAGCAACCGAGGGCCCCGAGGCCCCACCGGCGAGCGAAGCGGCGACAGCCAGCGTGTCGGCGGATCCACCCCCGGTCGCGACCACGCCGGCCACGGCCACCCCATCGAAGTCCACCCGCAAGACCGCCGCCAGCGAGCCCGACGCGCCGGTGCGGATCGCGCCGAGCACGACCGCGCCCGCCGAGACCCCGGTCGCCACTCCCGTCGCGTCGACACCGCCCGTCACCACGCCCGCGCCCGAGCCCGCGCCGGCCACCGCGGTCGTGGAAACCGCCCCGGCGGAGCGCAAGACGCGGACGATCACCGTGGCCGCCGATGTGATCGGCCTGGCGGTGCTCGTCGATGGCCAGAAGAAGGGCGTTACCCCCCTGAAAAACCTCACGCTCAGCTACGGTTTCCACAACGTACAGGTCGACACAGCGGCCTACAGCGCCGACATCAACGCGAACACGGCGGGCACGCTGCGGTACAACAGCGCTCAGAAAAAATGGGAGTGGCTACAATGATTTTTCTCGTGTCACTCGCGATGGCAGAGTGCCCTTCCGTGGCCGACACCCTGGAGTCCGCCACCGTCGATCTCGCCAGCGGTCGAAGTGCGGCCGACAACCTGGCCCTCGCCGAGGGCGCCTTCGCCTGCGATCGGGCCGAACCCGCCGACCTCGCTCGTTACTTGCTCGTGTCGGGTGCGGCGAAGTTCCTCGACGGCGACAAGAACGCCGCCGAGCCCTACTTCGCCGCCGCGGCGCTCGCCGACGCCGCCTACTTCGACGATCGCCTCGGGCCGGAGATTCGCGCCGCGTGGACCACCGCCAAGCTCGGCGACGCCGGGCGAATCGCGGTGAACAAGCCGGTGTACGTCGATGGCAAGTCCGTGCGGAAGTTTCCCCGGACGGTCGACAGCGGCCCCCACTTGCTCCAGTCGCCACCGGATGGCTGGGCGAAGCTAGTTTACGTGCCGCCGGCCGAAGACATCAGCGTGGACGTGCCGACCGGGAGCGCGGCCACCGCCACAGCGAAGTCGCGACACTCGCCGGTGTGGCTCGTGGCCGCCGGGGTCGCAGCGGCCGGGGCCGGTGGGTGCGCATACGGGGCGACGACGCAGGACGCGGTGATGGAGAACGCCGCGACGGGTGAAGAGGTGGAGTCGGCGTACGGGCTGCAAACTGGACTGGCCTACACGGCGGCCGGCCTCGGCCTCGCGGCCATCACCAGTGGTGTCTTCTACTTCGTCTTTTGAGCCCCGAGGCTAGGCGGCGTAGCGCCAGATCCGCAGTCGGAAGTCCTCGGCGAGCGCCACGATCGCGCGGTCGGGCACCTCCTCCCAGTGGTCCTCGTCGCCGATTCGCTCGCTGGCCACGAGCAGGTGATTCACCCTCTCGTGCGGCCGCGCGTCGAGCAGGCAGGGCTTGTCGCGCTCGGCGCAGGTCTCGCTGTCGCGACAGCGGGACTTTTGAGTTGCAAAGTAGAGCTCGCGGCCATCACGGTGAGCCACGAAGGCGCGCCCATTGGTGAGCAGGAAGTTCACCACCGGGCGCCGGGCCCCCACCTCCGCCGACCACTGGTGCAGCGTGTCCATCGCGCTCACGATGGCACCGGCGAGCGGGTCGACCGCCACCGTTGCCCGCCCCTCGGGATCGATGCCCGCGTCGGCGAGGCGACCGAGGAGGAAGAAGAACAAGAGCTCCGTGTCGGTGCTGCCCAGCCGTCGCGACAAGAGCTCCTGCGGCGTGGCCTCCCGCATGCGGGCTTCCACCTTCTCGAAGTCGAAAACCGTGCCGTTGTGGGCGAAGATCCAGCGGCCATTGCGGAAGGGGTGGGTGTTGAGCGGTCCCACCTCGCCCACAGTTGCCCGGCGCACGTGCGCCACCAGCGTGTGGCTGGCGAGCTGGTCGGCCGCGCGGCGGAAGCTCTCGCACTCGGCCGCCGCCGTCTCGCTCTTGATCACGTAGGCGTCGCCTGACTGGAAATAGCCGATGCCCCAGCCGTGCGGATGCTCGCGGGCCTGGTCGGCCACGGAGTTGTGCGCCGCGATGAGCGAGCGGTGCGCGCGCGAGACAACAGCCGACCGGAAGCCGAAGAGCCTGCACATGCGAGGCGCAGTCTATCCCCCGGTGATAGACGCCGCGCGCGGGAGGCGTCCCCTGTTCGACCTTGGCCTCGGCGAGATCCTCCTGATCGGCGTGGTGATCCTCGTCTTCGTGGGCCCTGATCGCATCCCCGAGCTCATGTCGGTGGCCGGCCGCTACTACGCCAAGCTGCGCCGCCTCAGCGACGACCTGCGGCGCGCCTTCAACGCCGAGGTTGCGCGCGTCGAGGCCGACAAACGTCGCGACGAGCTCGAAGGGCGACGCAAGGAGGCCGAGGCCAAGCTCGCGGCCCAGCGGGCGGAGCGCGAGGCCAACGCCCGGGCCGCCGCGGAGCAGGAGAGCCCGAGCCCCGGCCGCCCGATGCCCGATGGGGCGGTGTCCCGCGCGAGCAACGTTCCCCGGCCGCCCGACGCCGCCGTCGACAGCCCCGAGGCCCAGCTCAACACGCCCCCTCCGATGCCCGACGAATGACCGTCAATCCCGATGACTACCGCATGCCGATCCTGGAGCACCTCCGGGAGCTCCGCTCGCGCATCATCGTGTGTCTGTGGGCGCTCATCGGCAGCTTTTTCCTGGCGTTCTTCTTTGCCAACGAGATTTTCGGCTTCCTCGCCGAGCCGATGAACGAGGCGCTGAAGGCCACCGACGGCGGCACGCTTGCCGTCACCGAGGCCATGGAAGGCTTCATGGTGCAGATGAAAGTGGCGGCGATGACCGCCATCTTCATCTCGCTGCCAGTGCTCAGCTACCAGTCCTGGCGCTTCATCGCGCCCGCGCTCTACGACCAGGAAAAACGCTGGGCGGTACCGCTGATGGTGGCGTCGACCTCGCTCTTCCTCGCCGGCGCCGGTTTCGCCTATTTCGTGGTCTTCCGATTCGGCTTCCCGGTGTTCCTCGAGATGAACGGGGAAGACGTGAAGGCGGTGCTCTCCATCCAGAGCTACCTGAGCTTCGCCACCACGCTCCTGGTGGCCTTCGGCTCGGCTTTCCAGCTGCCGGTGGTCATCTACTTCCTCGCGCGCATCGGGGTGATCGACCACATCGACCTCGTGCGGGGCTTCCGCTACAGCGTCGTGATCATCTTCGTGGTGGCGGCCATCCTCACGCCGCCCGACGTGCTGAGCCAGCTCCTGATGGCTGGGCCCTTGCTCGTGCTCTACGGCGTCGGGATCGGCGTGGCCCGCATCGCGACGACCAAGCGGCGCGATTAGGAGGCATCGATGTCGTCGCTGGCCGATCGCTTCTGCCCCAACGTGCACGACGCGCCGATCACGGCCGCGGCGTACGACCCGTGGAGCGGCGTCCTCGCCACGGCCGACGCGTCAGGGCTCGTGGCGGTCAAGCGCGCGGGCGAGAACGCGCCCGGCCTGAAATGGCGCCCCGGTGCGGCGGTGACCGGCTCCCTGGGGCTGGTTCGCGGCGGATCGTTGCTCGCCATCGGCGACGACGACGGCACCATCCGCGTGGTCCGCACCGACAGCGGCGACGTGGAGTTCGAGGAGGTGCGCGACGGCGCGCGCGGGCGGGTTCGCGCGATGCGCGGCGTGGCGGTTTCGCCCCAGGGTGGACGCGTGGCGTCGATCGCGGTCGACGGCCTGCTCCGCATCTGGGACATCGCCAACGCGCGTCGCGAGGTGGCCTGGCAGGGCTTCGGCGGTCTCTCGGTGGAGTTCGACGCGCACGGCGAGCGCGTGCTCTGCCTCGACGCCGACGGCCAGCCCCGGCTGGTCGACCTCACCTCCCACCAGGGCCTGCCGATGGACCGGCTCCAGGTGCCGGCCGACCGTGCCACCTTCTCGCTCGACGGCACCCTGGTGATCACCGTCGGCGCCAGCGGCATCGCGCTCTTGCAGGTGGCCGGCGGACGGCTCGTCAACAGCTTCGCCACCAAGGGCGGCTCCGGCATCCTCGGCCTCGTGCAGCGGCCCGATGGCAAGCAGATCGGCGCCATCTCCACGCGCTCGGTCCACATCTTCTCCATCCCCGAGCTCAAGCCGGTAGAGAGCGTGCGGCATGGCGCGCCCGACCCGAGCGGCGCGGCGTGGTGGGGGCAAGAGGGCCTGCGCGTGGGCGGCAGCGACGGGCTCGGCCACGGGGGCGACCAGGGCGGCGTCGGCCCGGTGACGGCGGTCGGGGGTTTCGCCGACACGAGACTGGCCGCCCACGGCGACCGGGTGTGCGTGTGGACGCAGAACCGCCGCGGCACCACGCTGGAAGTCGGCAGCGCGGTGCGCGAGGTGCACGTCGATCGCGACGGCCGCAACGTGCTGGTGGCCCCGCGCGACGGTGCCTTGAAGCTCTTCGACGCGCGATCCGGCAAGGTGGTCTTCGACGCGGGCCCGGAAACGAGCGGCGCCACCGAGATCGCCGTCGGTGGCACCGTCCTCGCCGCGCTCCTACGCGGCGGCGGTCTCCGCTGGTGGGACCTCGGGCGAAACCGGGCCTGGGAGCTCGCCTGGCCGCTGGGCATGGCGCTGTCGCACGGTGGCACCTGGCTGGCGCTGGTCACCCCGGCCGGCCGCATCAAGATCGTCGAGCCCTCGAGCGGCAAGGACGCGGTGCCGGCGCCCACGCCGAGCGCCGAGGTGCCGATCCGCCTCGCGGCCTTCGTCAACCGTCGTCCCGACCTGCTCGTCCTCGACGCGGAAAACGTCCTGGCGCACTACGACCTCGCGCGCTCCGCTCGCGACGGTCAACCGGCGGCGGCTCGCGACGTCCTGCAGTTCGGCGCCGAGCCCGACCGGATCTGGGGGATCACCGGCGGACAGTACGCCGCCATCCGCATCCCCGACGGCGCCAGCGCCACGATCATGTTCGTCGACATCCGCGCCCAGAGCGTCGTGAGCGAGCTCACTGGCCTGCATCGTCACGCCGAGGTCGACGCGGAGAACGGCCTCGTGCTCGAGCCGGGACGATCCGCGGCCCTCGTGGAACGCGAGATGAACGGCACCGAGCGCCGCGTGCTGCGCTCCTTGCCCGACGGCCAGTGGGTGTGCTTCGGGCAGCGCGGTTTGCTCGACAACAGCGAGCGGATGAGCGGGGCGCTGGGGCGGTAGTTTTTCGGCCGTGCAGGCGCCCTGCGAATAGTATGGGCCCACCATGGCACGCTGCGGCCCCGTCGGCGATCCCGGTCCCTTCCGTAGCGATCAACTTCGCGACGGCGACCCCTACGAGCTGAGCCGGGGACACGCGATTCGCGTCATGCCGTCGGGCCCCCGCCACGCGGCGGCCAACCTCGTGGGCGGTCGGGTGATCGACACCGATCCGCTCGTCGAGCGGGCCGGGGTCGACGCGGGCTTCTCCCCCACGCGCGACACCCTGCGCGCGCCCGACGTGTCGATCCTGCCGGCGGTCACGGCGCCGGGATGGATCCCCTCGGCCCCCCCGCTGGCCATCGAATACGCGGACGTCGACCAGGACGAGGCGAAGCTGGTCGACAAGATCGCCGACTTGCTCGAGCACGGCACGCAGTACGTGTGGGTGGTGCGGCTGGAGGGCATCCCCTACGTCGAGGTGCACCGCCCCGGGCAGCCGGTGGCGCGGGTCGATAGCGGCGCGGATCCGCTGGCGCCCGGGATTCTCGCGAATCCTGTCCCCGCCGAGGCACTCTGGAACCGCGAGGCGTCGGACCGAGCCAGCTTCCGCAACCTGCTCAACCGCTTCGGCTACCGCGACCTCGACGAGGTGAGGAGCGAGGCCCGCGAGGAAGGCCGCGAGGAAGGTCGCGAGGAAGGTAGTGAGTCAGCGCTCCGCGCGGTGATCGCGGAGGCACGGGCCGTGATCGGGAGCCCAGCCGACGCAGCGTTCGAGGCCCGGCTGGCCGCAGCGCGCGGCATAGCGGAACTACGGGCCTTGTTTGCCGAGACACTGGCTAGTGTTCGTAAGGGCTGAGCATGCTGCGCGTCGACCGGGGATCGCTGTCGCCCCAGGGGTGACACGCCGGCCTCCAGGGACAGGGCGCTACAAGCCCGACGAGTAGAGGAACCAGAGCGTGCCGGAGTCCCCGTAGCCGCTCGCCACGAGGTCGGGCTCGCCGTCGTCGTCGACGTCGCCGAGGGAGGCGAGGCTGTAGGCCAGGTTCTCTCCCGTGCCAGCCCGGTACCAGACATCGGTTTCCCCGATCGACAGCGTGGGTGGGAAGGGCGAGGCGACGCGGAAGATGGCTCCGCCGGAATCCTCACTCGTGCTCGGATCAGAGACGAAAAGGGCGCCGGTACCCGCTTCCCCCGCGGGAGAAAGGAGGAGCGCTTCGCCAAAGCCGACGCCGTCGCCGGAAAGCCTGGACGCGGCTCCGTCAGGCGTGGTGTCACGGAGCGGCGCCGTGAAGACGTACACATCGTCATCGTCCGTGTCGAGCACGGCGAGTTCCGGGTAGCCATCACCGTCGCCGTCCGCCGCGGCCAAGTTGTCCCCGAAGTTGCTGAACTCGCCTAGCGAGGAGGCGTCGATGGTGACGTCCGGCACGTCAACCGGGAGAGCGTCGATCGGCGCGAACACGACGTGCACGCGCCGAGGGGGGTCGTTCGTGCTCGTCACCCGATCAGCAACCCCGATGTCGCTCAGTCCGTCGCCGTCGAGGTCGGCGAGGAGGAGCACCTCGCCAAGGCCCCCACCACGCTCGAGGTCGTCCGAGAACACGCGGTCACTCGCCCCGAACTCGGTGTCGTGGTCGAGGCCGATGTCGCGCGCCAGCCACACCGCGTACTCCGGTTCGCGTTCGTCGTTGACCCAGAAGCCCCCGAGCAGCATGTCATCGACCCCGTTGCCCGTCACGTCGCCCAGAGCGATGGCCGACCCGAAATCAGTCCAGAACCGGTCGTCAGTGAGCGCCGGGTCGGGGCCGAACACCGAGGCCGAGGCGTCCTGCTCGGTCATGTCGCCACCCGCGGTGGCCGCGTCAAAGAGGAATGCCCCCGCTCGCGTCGAACTGTCGCCCACCGCGCCCGTCTGGGCCGCGACGGCAAGCGCATCGCCACTCGTCCCGGTGGCAACACGCCAGCCGAGGGAATTGTGCTGCGTGGGCTCAGCGAACGCGAAGGTCGCGTCCGCATCCACCTCCGGGACGCCGTCGCGAACCGGGGGCTCGGCGAACCAGTACGCTGGGCTGGGGCCCATCGCCAGCGATGAGAACGCGGAGGAAAGCAGGCCTGGGCACGCGCCGGGGGCGGCCGGTGTCACGGCGAGGTCGGAGCCGAGGAGAGCCTGATCGAACGCCGTGCGGAGCACCACCGGCGGCGTGCCCCGCGGGACACACCCGTCACCGGGATCGCCACCGCTGTCGGCGGTGTCCGAGCCGTCGCCGGTGTCCCCCGAATCCGCACCGTCCGCCGTGCCAGCGCTATCCGCCGTGTCCGACGCAGCGGCCGTGTCCGCGCCACCCGTCGCACCGGGGTCGGCGGCGCCCGGGCACCCGAGAAACACACCGGTCAGCAGGGCGGGGAGCATCAGCCCGCCCCGGCGGCCGCGGCGGCCAGGTCGGCGAGGGACTCGCACTCCTCGACCCCGAGGGCGTAAGCGAGCCCGGACACCGGGCCGCCCGCGAGCTCGATCTCTGTCGAGAACCGCGCCGCGAGGGTCGTGCCGTCGGCGGCGAGGGTCACGTCGGGGTCACGGACCTTGGCGCCGTCGAGGAGGGAGCCCACGGTGTCGATCGCGTCGGGGCACGACGGCTGCACCCACACCGTGTACTCGCCCTGCTTTCTCGCCTCGCCTCGAGCGGTGCCCTGGAACCAGGCGTCGTAGCCCGAGCCCGTGGGCAGTGCCCAGAGCCGCGTCATCTTCGACTGGTCGTCCTTGTCGCGGTCGAAGTACATCCAGGTGGCGTCGCCGCACACGTGCAGGTGGGGATCGATCGGGGTGTACGGCTCCACGTCCCCTAGCGACGCGAGCAGCGTGGCGTCGCCTTGCCCTAGCGGCAGCGCCAACACCTCCCCGTGGTACCCGTCGGTGAAGATCCTGGTGAACGCGGCGAGATCGACCGGGCCGAAGCGGACGTCGCGATTGGCCAGCCAGGCCCCCCAGAGCGGGCCGACGGCCACCCGGAGGTCGTCGATCGACACCACGAACACCGAGATCCCGAAAATGGGATTGTCACCGGGCGGCGCGTACCAGACCGGCCTCCGGTCGGGCTGGTCCCAGTAGCGCTGCCGCACGCGCCACGGCAGTTGACTCGCCTCGCGGTTGTCGCGCCAGGGCACGAGCAAGAGCAGCGACCCGCCGTCGGGCGTGAGCGAAACCGTCGGCACCCCGTACCACTCCACCGACGCCACCCCGCGGTTCTGGACGGGCTCGATCACCACGAACGCGTCGCGCGCCTGGCCCGGGGAAGGCGCCACGTTGCCCGGCGCGAAGTCCGCGTCGGGCGAGAGGTAACAAACCACACGCGTGCGCGGGTTGGTGCCCTCGCTGGTGCCGTGGTGCCCCGCCGTGAAGGCGTCGGAGTGCTCGTCGATCGGCAACCGCGACCGCGCCTCCACGCACACCATCAGGTGGAAGCCGAGGAAGCCGATCTGGGCGCGCAAGTCCAGCACGGTGGGGTCGCGGTAGGCGCAATAGTCGCCGGAAGGCGAGGGCAGCGCGCCCTCGGGCGTGCGGCAGTTGATCGCCGTCGGCCGCCAACCAGCGTAGTCGTAGGCCCCGGCCGCGCCGTCATCGGCGAAGGCGGCACCGCACGTGCCTGACTCCGCGTAGACCGGCGCGTGGACCGGGAAGGTGACACCATCGCTCGAGTCGATGTAGCCGATGTAGTCCATCGAGAAGCGGCCCGACGCATCCGCCCCGGTCGACAGGCGGCGGATGGCGCTCGCGGTGTCGGCGGGATTGGTCGACGGCAGCCCGGGGGCACCCCCCGGGTCGTCGGAGACGAGCCACGCGTTCTGCACGTAGAGCCGGTGCTTGCCCCCGCCATCAACGTCTCGCAACACGCAGGTGCTGGTGGTGTCGACGTGGGCGCCGAGCGCAATGGTCCAGGGGACACCACAGCCAGAAGCCGTGTAGAGCGCCGCGTTTATCGGCGGGTCGAGCAGGGGGATCGCCCACCCGCCGAAGGTCCAGCCACAGTCGCCGATCACCGCCCCCTCGAGCTCCGAGACCGCCTCGGCCGAGGGAGGCGGCGCGGCGGCCTGCGGGACTGCCAGCCCGCGGAAGCCCTTGGCGAGCGGGACCCCGGGCGGCAACGGGTGCTCCACGGCGGGCTCGAGGCCGAGGGCGCGCGGCGTGGAGCCCAGGAGGCTCGCGGTCGGGGGGCGCCGCGTCGAGGCCAACTGGCTCGCGGCCGGGGCGCGCGGCGTCGAGGCCAGGTGGCTCGTGGCCACGGTGCTCGCCGGGGCATTCTCCCCGCACCCGCAGGCCCGGCCCGCGCCCCCGCGCATCAGGTCTTGAACTCGAAGGCCAGCGCGCAGCTCACCTGCCCCTGCTCGCGTGCCGTGCCCGAGATCGGCTTGCACACCAGGGCGTAGCGCATCTTGATGCCGAGCTTCGCCGCGTCGGTGAAGGGCGGCGCGATGGTGGGCGTGGAGCTCGTCACCCACGCGAACACGTCCGCGGCCGCCGACCAGCTCACGCCGTCGATCGACCAGTAGGAAACGAGCTTCCACTGGAAGTTCGCGGTGCGCGCGTCGGTCTGGAAGTGCCCGGTGATCGAGCTCAGGTAGGGGCCGTAGGCGGCCATGTCGCCCGTCGGCAAGTCGAACACCATCTCCGAGGCGTCGATCCCGCTGGTCATGAGGAGCAGCCGCGTCGCGACCGTGTGAACCACCACCTTTTGCCCAGAGACTGTCGCCATGATCCCTCCCGGCCGGGCGCCGCGACGGCGGCAGCGTTGGCCTGTCGCGACACTTACGCGAGGCGCGCGGGGACGGCAATGGCACGGGCACGGGCACGAGCACGAGCACGGGCATCCTAGCAAAGCTCATTATTCACGATTGTCGCGAAATGTAACGCTCTTGGTGGTGTCGCGACAACAACGGCGAAAAACCCCCGCGAGTGCCGGACGGGGCCTTCCGAGACATCGAGCCCTGCCGCCGTACGCCCCCAGCCTCCAGCCTCCAGCCTACCTCACCAACCCCAGCATCTCCCCGAGCTTCTCCCAGCCTGTCTTCACCGCCTCGGCCGCCGCCTCGATCTGCGAACACTGCGCCTGGGGCACGGTGCCGACGGTGAACCACTCCGGCCTTGTCGCCTCGCAGCCGGCACACGGCGGCGCCCCGGTCGCGACGCACACCTCGACTTGCTCCAGCCCTTCCGGCGCGCTGGCGACGGTGTCGTCCTGCCCCACGGCGTCGACGAAGCGCGCCCAGGTGGGCAGGGCGGCCACGCCGCCGGTGAGCTTCATCGTCCGGGGCTTGTCGAAGCCCACCCACACCACCACCGCGTGGGGGCCGGACACGCCAGCGAACCAGGCGTCGGCGTAGTCGTCGGTGGTGCCGGTCTTCCCGGCGGCGCCTTGTCCCACGCCGTACTTGCTGGCGGCCTTGCCGGTGCCCTCGGCCATGACCGAGCGCATCATGTCGCGAGCGAGAAACGTGGACCGCGGAGAGAAACGCACGGCAGCCTTCCGGGGGACGGTCTCGCTCAGCGTCGTGTTCTCGTCGCGTACCGCGCGCACCAGGTAGGGGGCGTGGAAAGCACCGTCGGCCGCGAAGACGGTGTAGGCCCCAGCCAGCTCGCCGGGGGTGGCCGAGAAGCCGCCGAGCGAGGCGGACGGGTAGGCAGTGGCGCCCGCGAGCCCGATGCTGCGGAATCGCGAGCGCAGGGCGTCGAGACCCACGTGCTCGGCGAGCAGCACGGCGGGGATGTTGCGGGACTTGGCGATGGCGTCGCGCAGGGCGATTGGCCCGGCGAACTGGCCGTCGTAGTTGGCCGGCGCCCAGGTCTTGCCGTCCACCACGCGCTCGATGGGCGCGTCTTCCAGCAAGGAGCCGGGTGACAGCGCGGCGTCGGCCTCGAAGGCGGCCAGCGCCGTGAGCGGCTTCACGGTGGATCCGATGGGGCGCGGGCTATTGACGACGCGGTTGAACGCGCTGGTGCCGTAGTCGCGACCGCCCACCATCGCCACGATCGCGCCGTCGCGAGCGCGCACCACTGCCAGCGCGACTTGCACCTTCTCGAGCTCCGGGTGAGCCGCCACCAGCTCGGCGGCGCCCTCGCTGACCGCCTTCTCGGCGAGGCGCTGGAGTTGCGGCTGGATCGTCGTCTGGACCGAGAGCGCGTCGCGAGCGAGGCGACCCTCGTCGCCCGACTCCGCCTCCTCGATGGCCAGATCCACCGCCCAGGGCGACACGCGACTCGAGACGGCCGGGTGCGTGACCAGCGTGGACGCCCTCGCCACCTTTGCCACCGCTGCATCGATGAACCCCACCTCCTGCATCCGGTCAATCACCCGGTCGCGACGCGCCTGTGACGCCTCCGGGTGACGCACCGGGTGGTAGGGGTTCGGCGAGGCGATCATCCCGGCGATCGTGGCCGCCTCCGAGACGGTCACGCGCTCGACGGGCTTGCCGAAGTAAGCACGGGCGGCCGCGTCGACGCCGCAAACCGAGGAGCCGCCCGACTGGCCGAGGTAGATCTCGTTCAGGTAGAGCTCGAGGATCTCGTCCTTGCTGAGCCGGTTCTCCACGGCCACCGTGATGAGCGCTTCCTTCCACTTTCGCTCGGCGGTGCGCTCGTGGCTGAGGAAGACGTTCTTCACCAGCTGCTGCGTGAGCGTGCTCCCACCTTGCGTCCAGGCGCCCTCCACGGCGTTGCGGAACAGGGCGCGTGCGATGCCGATCGGGTCGATGCCCTCGTGCTCGTAGAAACGGGCATCCTCGATCGCGAGCACGGCGTTGACCATGTTCTCCGGGATGCGGGCGAGCGGGACCGGCGATCGGTTCTCGTTGTCGCGACCGCGAACGAGCGCCAGCGTGGCGGGGGGCAAGACCAGCTTCCCGGCCGGGCTGATGCTCTTGATCCGGCCGTTGCGGAAGGTGACGAGCACCTCGCCGGCCTTCACCTCGTAGCCCGCGCCCGCTTCGGGCTTCAGCACCAGGTGCAGGGCCTCGTTGCCCACCTGGAAATCGCCGGGTTGCACGGCCTTGGTGACGCGGGCGTAGCCTGCCGCCGACAGGTCGAGCGCCAGCTCCTCGGGCGTGGCTTGCAGCCCTGGCCACCACTCCAGCGGTGCGCTCGTCACCCGGCCGGGGACGCTCCACACCGGGCCCTCGAGCCCCTCGTCGACCGCGCCCGTGGCCCAGCGCCACTCGACGTAGCCCACGATGCCGCCGGCGAGCATCGTCCCGATCACAGCGCTGCGAGTGATCGCCCGCAGCCAACCCCGCCAGCCACCGCTCGACGCCCCGCCGCCGCCGCGGCCAGCCGGTCGCGACGGTTTCGCCCTGCGGGGCGGCTTCAACTCGATGCTGGGCTTCTTCTTTGGCTTGGCCACGGCACGCCCTTTACCCGTCAACAGTAGCACAAGGGGGGGAATGCCGCCCTGTCTTGCTGGTTACTGTGAGGCCATGCTCCTCTTCGCCCAGCTCACGCTTGCCGCCACCAGCTCCTGGGTGCCGAGCTGTCCCACCCGCGACGCGTCGAGCATCTGGTTCGTCTTCGAGGGCAAGGCGCCCGAGAAAGACTCCGCCACGCCGCCCGACTTCGTGTGCCAGGGACTCTTCTTCGAGACGACGGCCTGCACCAACAGCGTGGGGCTCGGCAAGGCCTACGCCACGGGCGTGAACAGCATCGGGCAGGCCATCTACGAGCTTCGCTACCTGCCCTACGGTGAGAGCACCCAGATCACGAGCTTCCTCAACAAGGACGGCGGTGGCGTGCTCTTCAAGCCACTCTACTACCCAGCTGCTGCCTCGGTGAACGACCCGCCCCCCGACACCGCCGAGCTACTCCGCCAGTACCTCATCCAGCGCAAGAAAGCGTCGCAAGCCACACAGGACATCACGGTGCACGTGTGGAGCTGCCCCGACTCCAAGTTCTACCCGCCCACGGAGGAAATGGAGCCGAACGGGATGGTTTACCGGGCGCACACGGCGCGAGCGCCGCTGTAGTTGTTGGAGGGGGGCGAACCCGCGTGGGCGGGTTCGCCCCCTACCGTCCGCTTCCCTCCGGGCTCCGGCCTTCGGCCTCCGCCCCCGGCCTCACGCCGCGCTCACCGCGCGGCTCCGGCCGGCGGGCTGCGTTCGCTCGCGCCCTTGCCGGGCGCGCGGCCCGCGGGGCCGACGCTCTCTCCGCGTCGCCTTCGGCGACCGGCGTTTGCCGTGCAAGTAGCACGGCAAACGGCGGACTCTCCCCCTCTCCCGTGTCACACCCTCACTGGGCCGAGGGCTTCGCCCCGGCGGTCCACCGAGTGACGGCCCTGCGCCGCGCTCGCGCGGGCGGCCGACCCCGGGCCTCACTCCTTGAAATCGTCGGCGTACGACCGGCAGGTGTCCAGAAGCGCGGCCCTCATGAGCGCCCGCTCGCGGTCGTCGGTCGCCTCGAAGAGCATGCGAACGCCGTTGTCCTTGGCGTTCATACCCAACAAGCAACGCCGCGTTTGCGTCGATATCGCGTAGTATCGCGCACGGAGGACCCCCAGATTCTCCTCGCTTGGGTCATCGGCTCATCGGGTCAGTGCCCCGCGGCATTGCTTTGGGCCGGGCTCACCGCCTCCGAGCTGGGCCTGCACGTCGGCGACGTCACGGGCGAGGTCCTCAGGCCCGAGGGCGCACGCCACCATGACCACCCGGTACACCGCGCCCGGCCGGTACACCTCGCCACCGTCGGGGGGGACGACGACAACGTGACCCTCGCCTATCGCATCGAGCAACGCAGTGGTTTCGGTGATTGGACGACCCGACTGCTGGTCCAGATGCACGTGCTCGCCAGCAAGAACTCGAAGGCGGCGCTCCCAGTACTGCTTCCAGCCGGTCCCCTTGCCGAGAACCTCGTAGACGGTCGTTGCCGCGCACCAGGTGGGCCTACCCTCGAGCTCCAAGAGCTCTACTTCCCACCCGATGTTCCATACTCGAGGCCGCGGGCCGAGCACGAGCGTCTGATCCGCCATCTCCCGCTGAACAGCACCCCATACCGGCCATTTCGTGCGGTCTCGCATCCGAGTGCCTGAACGTTGTCGCAGGCGAGGGCCCACGCGCCGGGTACTGCGACGGGGACGGGCTCTCCATCGCACACGCCGCCCCGAGCGGTCCCGCGCTCCGGCAGCGTCCGAATCGACACCGGCTTTCCAACAGCGTGTGGTAGCTTTACGGGGTTCGCCGCGTAAACGCCATGCCGAGCTGGGAACCACCGCCGCTGCGATAGCGTGCACGTTGACACACCCCCCTTTCGCACGGGTCACACCCAGCAGGGCGATGCAGCCCTGGCCCTCAAGCCCGCGAAGCTCGCGGACCTCGACGTCGCATCGGCCGTTCACCAGCTTGCGGAGCGAGGCCACGAGCGGCCCGGTCGCAGTGGGGTCGAGCCGACGTGATCGAGGTGCCCGGAACCGAGTCGGAGAGGCGGGTGGCACCCCTGGCGCGCCCCATCGCGGAGCGCCGCGCCGCCGATGGGGACGCCGGGGGTGACAGGACCCGCTGCCAGAGGCAAAGTACAGTTTCCGGGCGCCGGATCGCCTGGAGATCGGGGGGCCACCACGTCGCGACATAGGGCCGCTCGTGGCCGTCCCCGGGGGAACTGGGTGGCCATCCCCGGGGACGGAGTGGCCGTCCCCCGGGACGGAGTGGCCGTCCCCGGGTGAATGGCACGGGGGTTGCACAAGGAACGGGTGTGCCCGTCCTCGCCGCCTCTCTTGCCCATCGCATCGGTGGTACCGCCCAGACATCGGCGTCGTGCCCCACTCCGCGACTCGGCGCGTTCTAACAGTAAGAGGCCTACGGTTCAGACTCGCCCGGTCGCCGGCGAGGCGGGCACCCCCATGTGCGCGTGCGCACGCCCCCTAGGGACTTCTCCCCCTGGTAGACTGCCGTGATGGTGCTCGCGCTCCTCCTCCTTGGTTGCCCCGAATCGCCCAGCGACACCGCCAAGGAGGCCGACAGCGCCGAGGCGAGCGACGCAGACGGCGACGGCTACACCTCCGCCGAGGGCGACTGCGACGACGGCGACGGGACCGTGAGCCCCGCGGCGGTGGAGTCCTGCGATGGTCGCGACAACGACTGCGACGGGTCGATCGACGAGGACCTCGCCGGCACCTACTACCAGGACCGCGACGACGATGGCTTCGGCGACCCCGCCACGGCCCAGCTCGGCTGCGAGGGCGAGGGCGTGCAGAACGGCGACGACCGCGATGACCAGAACGCCACGATCTACCTCGGCGCACCCGAGACTTGCGACGGCATCGACCAGGACTGCGACGGCGAGGCCGACAACGGCGTGACCACCACGTTCTACGCCGACGCCGACGGCGACGACTTCGGCGACCCCGGCGCGCCGGTCGAAGCCTGCGAACAGCTCGCCGGGCTGGTGGCCGACGCCACCGACTGCGATGACAGTACCGACGCCAGTTTCCCCGGCAACCCCGAGAGCTGCGACGAGCGCGACAACGACTGCGACGGCGCCGTCGACGAGGACGTGCAATCCACCTTCTTCGAAGACCGCGACGGCGATGGCTACGGCCGCGACGACCAGACGACCGAGGCCTGCGCCGTGCCGACCGGCTACGCCAGCTACAGCGGCGACTGCGACGACGACGACCCCGCCTACAACCCTGGGGCCGACGAGTCAGACTGCAGCGATCCAGCGGACTACAATTGCGACGGGAGCACCGGCTTCACCGACCTCGACGGCGACGGCTACGCCGCCTGCGAGGAGTGCGACGACGGCGACCTCGCCATCTTCCCCGGCGCCGAGGAGCGCTGCAACGAGCTCGACGACAACTGCGACGGCGACATCGACGAGGCCGCCGCCACCGACGCCCGCACCTGGTACCTCGACTACGACGGCGACAGCTACGGGAGCACCCGGCTCACAGAGGTCGCTTGCGACGCGCCCGCCGACTACGTGGCCAACGCCAGCGATTGCGACGACACCGACGCGAGCGTGTCGCCTGCCGCCACCGAGTACTGCAACGGCGCCGACGACGACTGCGACGGCAGCACCGACGAGGACTCGGCCGCCGACGCCACCACCTGGTACGTCGACTACGACGGTGACGGCTACGGCGCGACGAAGTTCACCGATGTCGCTTGCGACGCCCCGCCCGACTACGTGTCGAACGCCAGCGATTGCGACGACACCGAGTCGGCGGTGTACCCCGGCGCCACCGAGGCCTGCGACGAGGTCGACAACGACTGCGACGGCGCCATCGACGAGGACACCGCCGCCACCACCTGGTACATCGACTACGACGGCGACGGCTACGGCAGCAGCCTCTACACGGTGAGCGCGTGCGAGCAGCCCGCGAACTACGTCGATAACGACAGCGACTGCGACGACACCGATGGCGGGAGCTACCCTGGGGCCACCGATGGCTGCGACGATGCCGACAACGACTGCGACGGCACCACCGACGAGGACGCCACCTTCTACACCTGGTACCTCGACGCCGCCGGCGACGGCTTCGGCGACCCGAGCGCGTTGAGCGACGCCTGCGACACGCCCGCCAACTACGTGAGTGACGCCACCGACTGCGACGACAGCGAGGGCACGGTGAACCCCGCGGCCACCGAGACTTGCGACGGCCTCGACAACGATTGCGACGGCACCACCGACGAGACCGGCTCCACGACGACGTACTACGAGGACGCCGACGGCGACGGCTACGGCAGCAGCACCACCGCCAGCGTGTCGACCTGCTCGTCGCCGAGCGGCTACGCGACGGTCAGCGGTGATTGCGACGACAGCGATGCGAGCGCCTCACCTGCCGCAACTGAGACTTGCGACGGTGTCGACAACGACTGTGACGGCACCGTCGACAGCGCGTCGGCTTGCGGTTGCGACGTCGAGACCTACGCCAGCAACGGCCACACCTACCTCTTCTGCGACACCTCCTCGTACTGGAGCACGGCGTCGAGCAGCTGCGCCTCGATGGGCTACCACCTCGTCACGATGAACGACTCGACGGAGAACGCCTGGGTGACGAGCTACACCAACACCTACATGGCCAGCGACCCCTGGATCGGCTTCAACGACCGTTCTTCCGAGGGAAGCTGGGTGTGGGAGACGGGCGAGAGCGTGAGCTACACCAACTGGTCGTCCTCAGAGCCCAACAACTCCGGCGACGAGGACTGCGCCCACCTGTACGACAGCGGCGCGTGGAACGACCACCAGTGTTCGGGGCTGAGCACCGGCTACATCTGCGAGAGCTACTGAACCTCGTCGACGCTGGCGCTCAAGGCGTCGTCGAAGTTGAGACGAAGCTGAATGAGCGGGTTGAAGTCCCCACGTCGGCGTTCGATGGTGACGATGCCATCGGGCCGCACCACGGCGCCGTCGACCTTCACACCCTCAAAGGTGTGCTCGGTGACGCGCTCGTAGATCACCGGCGTAGCCCCCTCCTCGGGGAGCTCGTCGAGGTCGGGGGACTGGGCAAGGGCCAGCGAAGCAAGAAGAAGCACGGGAACCTCCTGCCGCTCACTGACACGCGGCGGCGGCGGCGGTTCCAGTTGTCTCAGCTCTCGATGGCTGCTTTCGCCGCGGCCACGACGTTCGGCGCGTTCATGCCAAGCTTCTCCGACACGGTCTTGCCCGGCGCCGAGGCGCCGAAGCGGTCGATGCCCACGTGCGCGCTCGCGTAGCGTTGCCAACCCATCGTGGCGCCGGCCTCCACCGACACGCGCGGGGCCGTGCCGAGCACGGCATCGCGGTAGTCGCGAGCTTGGCTGTCGAACACCTGGGTGCAAGCCATGTTCACCACGCGCGCGGCGATGCCCTCGGCGGCGAGCGCATCGGCGGCGGCGAGGGCGAGGTGCACCTCCGAGCCGGTGGCCACGAACGTCACACGCGCATCCGTGGCCTCGCGAAGAACATAGGCGCCACGCCGGATGTTGTCGGCCGCCGGGTAGCTGCCACGGTCGAGGGTGACCAGGTTCTGGCGGGTGAGCGAGAGCGCCACCGGGCCGTCGCGACGCTCCAGCGCCATCGACCACGCCACGCTCGTCTCCGCGGCGTCGGCCGGGCGGATGAGCCAACTGTTGGGCACGAGCCGAATGGCCTGCAGGGTCTCGGTGGGCTGGTGCGTGGGGCCATCCTCGCCCACCCACACGCTGTCGTGGGTGTACACGTAGATCACCGGCTGGTGCATGAGCGCGCTGAGGCGGAAACTAGGCCGGTGGTAATCGTGGAAGATCAGGAAGGTGGCGCAGTAGGGGCGCAAGCCGCCGTGGAGCGAGATGCCGTTGCAGATGGCGGCCATCGCGTGCTCGCGGATGCCAAAGTTGATGTTTCGCCCGCTGTAGTTCTCGCGGGTGATCCCCGGGCTGCCCTTGATGTGGGTGAGGTTCGACTCCGCGAGATCGGCGCTACCCCCCACCACCGTGGGACACGCCGCCGCGATCGCCTGGATCGCCATCTCGCTCGCCTTGCGCGTGGCGATGCCGGGCCCCGGCGCGTGCTCCGGCCACTTCACCGCCGAGGTGTCGATCGTGCCCGAGAGAGCCGCCTCGAACGCGGCACGTTGTTCGCTGTGCTCCAGCCGGCGTAGCCAGGCCGCGCGCAGGGTAGCGCGCTCGGCGTCGCGAGCGCGGAAGAAGTCGAGCGCCGCCTGCGGCACCGCGAAGCTCTGCTCCGGATCGAGGCCGAGGCGCGCCTTGGTGAGCTTCACCTCGTCGACGCCGAGCGGCGCCCCGTGAGCGGCCGACTTGCCCTCCTTGTTGGGGGAGCCGAAGCCGATGCGGGTGCGCGCGCACACCAGGGAGGGACGATCCGCCACGTCGCGCGCGGCCGCGAGCGCCGCCGCGATGGCACTCTGGTCGTGGCCATCCACCCGCGACACGTGCCAGCCCATCGCCTCGAACTTGCGAGGGATGTCCTCGGAGAAGGCGATCGCCGTGCCGCCGTCGATGGTGAGGCCGTTGTCGTCCCAAATCAAGATGAGA
>SXGT01091669.1_pt1 | contig 26573 bp, 24 predicted proteins | sample 3176221 | NCBI WGS metagenome assembly SXGT01 (sample SAMN11356862, study PRJNA531348) | freshwater metagenome | isolation source: freshwater sample F1-120 | place: China: Fuxian Lake, Yuxi | collected 2017-12-25
GGGGCGCCCGTGTCCACGTCTACCTCGCCGACACCTGCCTCGGCGCCACCGGCTGCACCCGGTCCCTCACGCGCATCGACGTCACCACCGACAGCCTCGAGTCGAACGGCTTCGTGCCGACCCAGGGCCTCGGCCTCAGCGCCGACGGCCGCCACGTGGTGTGGACGCACAACGCCACCACGCTCACCGGCGAGGCCGTCGCCGGCTACCAGATCTTCGCCCGCGACACCTGCATCGGCGCCAGCGGCGCGTGCACACCGACGACGACGCTCCTGTCGCGCGTCGCGGGCGCCGGCGGCAACGACGACAGCTTCGCGCCGTCGGTGTCGGGCAACGGCCGGTTCGTCACGTTCATGTCCGAGGCCAGCGATCTCGCCGCCGGCGACACCAACGGCCGCAACGATGTGTTCGTCGCCGATCGCTGCGTCGGCGCCAGCGGCTGCACGCCGTCGATCCGCAGGGTCTCGATCCGCCCGGTCGACATCCAGGGCGATGACCACTCCGGCTGGGCTCAGGAGGAGCCACCCGACGTCTCGGACGACGGCTCGGTGTGCGCGTTCACGTCGCGCGCCACCAACCTGGTCATGGACGACACCAACGGCACCGCCGATGTCTTCATCGCGGGGACGGGGTACTGAGATGAAGCCATCGATCCAGCTGACGCTGCTCGCCGCCGCCGCCGCCGTCGTCGCGACGGCGTGTGGCGGCGACGACGCGCCCCCGGTCACCGAGCCGCCGCCGTACGAGGAACGCGCGCTGCGCCTGATCGTGCCGGCCGAGCTCGACGTCGGCGCGCCGCTGCCGCTGAGCTGGACCGTGACCAACACCGCCCCCGGCGATCGCCTGATCATGCGCATGCGCGCGCCCGGCGATCCGATCCAGCGCACGCTGGCCGGCTATCACGACAGCGGCAGCGTGCCGGCGACGATCGTGGCCGGCTGGATCGGGCCCGACGGCGCCGTCGCCGCCACCGAGGTCACGCTGAGCGACACCGGCGCCGACGGACAGGTCGCAGTCACGCTGCCTTCGGCGGCGACCGGCGACTGGGCGGTCGACGCCATGTGGCTCCGCGAGGACGTCGTGCTCGCGACCGCGACCGCGACGACCTGGGTCGCCGCTGGACCCGCGGTGCGCCTCGAGCTGTCGCGCTCGTGGGCGTCCGCCGAGTCGGTGGTGCGGGCCAGGGTCAGGGTCCGCGGCACCGGTACCGCTGACGTCCGGCTCTCGGCGTTCCTCACCGAGCCCGACGGCACCATCCGCACCTTGCCCGGACGTGGCGACGAGTACGTGCCGGTCGCCGAAGGCGTACTGGCCTCGGCCGAGCACGTCCTGCTCGCCGATCGCATCGGCGAGGCCGGCGAGGGCGAGTACCTGGTCACGGTCCGCCTCGAGACCGTCGCCGGCGCCACCCTGGCCCAGGCCGGCGCCGTCGTCCAGGTGTGCGGGGCGACCGGCACCATCTCCGGCACAGTCGCGACGGCAGCCGGCGCCCCGGTCGGTGACGGCATGGTCACGGCGATCTCGACGGTGCCCGGCGCGCTCGAGTCGGTCTCGGCCGAGGTCAGCGCGGCCGGCACCTTCACGATCGAGGTCCCCGCCGGGCGCTTCGCGCTCGTGGCCAGCGGCGCGAGCGGCGGCGGCGCCGGGGTCGTGGAGGTCGGCTGTGGCCAGAGCGTAACGACCGCGATCGAGGCGGTGGCGACGGCGAGCGCGCGTGTGCCACCGGCGCCCGGACCCCGGTCGACGCGCCCGGCACCGACCGCCACGTCGGCGCCGGGTTTGCTGGCCCGGGCGCGCAAGCCGATCCTCCTCAACGTCAGCGGCGACGGCACCCCTGCCGCCGATCGCCTGTCGCGAGAGCTGACCTACCGCCTTCGCAACAGCACCTACGCGGCCGGGCTCAACTTCTGGACCCACACCGATCTCGGCGAGGCGCTCCAGATCGAGATGGCGCGCCAGCTGACCGGGACCGACACCGGCGAGACCGCCGGGCAGCTGAACAAGGCCTCCGACGCTCACTTCGTGGTCGCGGTGACGACGCAGCGGATCGGACAGGTCTACGTCGTCGCCGCGCGGATCGTGGATCCGCGAACGCTGCGGAACGTGCGCGCGGCCCAGGTCTCGACCGAGGACCTGGAAGTCAGCGCGAGCGCGAAGCTCCCGGAGCTGGCCGACGCGCTCCTCGAGCCCGGGATCGCCTCCGAGCTCCGTGGCCTCTACGGGCTGGAGCATCCGCACGTCGACCTGGTGATCGATCGTCCCAACCCCGCCCCCGGTGAGACCGTGACCGCGACGGTGGTGCTCACCGACGGCGATCCGGCCGAGCCCATCGGCGACCACGAGGTCATCACCCGGGTGACGCCGGCGGGGGCCCAGCTCATCGAGCAGGAGGTCACCACCGGGCTCGACGGCGTCGCGCGCTTCACCTACACCGTGCCGGCGACGGGCCCGCTCCCCCAGCGCGTCGAGTTCAGCGCGCGCGTCGAGGTCACGCCGACGGTGTCCGAGCCGGCCTCGCCCAAGCTCGCCGTGCCGGTGCCCTCGGCCAACGCCAACGCGCGCCAGGAGCCGAACATCCTGCGCTCCGGCGGTCAGGTCGCGCGCGTGCTGCTGCGCGGCAACGCGCGCCTGGCCCGGACCGGCATCGCGGTGCTGACCAACCTCAACCGCCTGGCGCCGTCGGCGGTCAGGCTCGACGAGAACCACCTGGCCGACTTCGACGTCGAGACGCTCGCGAGCGAAGGCCCCTCGCGCGTGGTCGCGAGCTTCCTGGTGAATGACAACTTCTTCGGCGTGCCCACCATGAGCTCCATGGTCGTCAACGGCTACGTGCTCGCGCCGGTCACGATCCAGGCCTTCCTCGATCCCGGCAACACCACGATCAACGGCGGCCACCTGTCGATCCGCGGGCGCGTGTTCCGCGACGGTGAGCCGTATCCGGACATCGCGGTGGCCTTCACCGTCGACGGCGAGGGCCGGGCCTCGGCCGGCGCCTTCACCGACGAGGACGGTGGCTTCACCGCGCTCTTCCTGGCGCCGGCGGCCGGCACGGGCACCTCGACGGTCACGGCCCGGGTCGTCGCCGAGGCCGGCAGCGCCGAGCTCGCGTTGACCGTCGGCTACGGTCCCCAGTGCGGCGGCTGCGCCCTGGTCGTCCTGCCCAACAGCCAGCCGGTGAACGTGCGCAAGGGCAGGACGCAGCTCTTCGTGGCCAACCAGGAGGTGACGTGGGCGGCGACCGCGGGCCAGATCACGGCGGGCGGCGTGTTCACCGCCGACGACGTCGGCGGCGTGGTCCACGTCACCGCCACCAGCGTGCAGAGCCCGGGGATGTCGGTGACGGTGCCCGTGGTCGTCGAGTGCACCCGCGACGAGATGCTCGGCACGTTCAGCGGGCCCTGGACCCAGCAGACCGGCGTCGCCGAGTTCCCGTTCAACTGCGCGACCGCGCTGCTCGTGCTCGCGCCGATCAGCTCCGGCAACACCAACGTCGACTTCCAGGCCAACCGCGCGTGCGGCACCGAAACATCCAGCACCTACGTGAACTACACCTATCCGGGACAGGGCTGCTCGATCCTCCGCAGTTACCGCGAGGTCGGCGTGTGCGTCGGTGACCTGGAGCGGATCTTCCTGCGCCCGGACCTCACGATGCCCGGACGCATGAAGTGGATCACCGACGTGACCCAGGCTCGCGTCCCGTCCGGTCCGCTCGGGCAGAGCTGCGAGCAGTTCTTCACCGGCACCGCCTCGTTGACCCGACCCTGACCGTCAGGCGCGCGGTGGCTTCGAGCATGGCCGGCGCGATCGTCTCTCACCCGAACCGGCACCTTCGACGTTAGAGTCGTGATCGACCCATGAAGTCGCGCGATGCACTCGAGGAGCTCCGCCGCATGTTCGCCGCGCGTGGAGCGGACCCCACGGCGCTGTCGGTGAGCGATGGCATCGACGCGATGCTGGCGTTCTACCGGACCATCCCGGTCGACGATTGCGCCGCGGTCGACGGCGACATGTTGCTCTACCAGTGGGGGCGGTCGGAGCGTGGCTCGGGCCCGTGCTTCGACCTCGACATCACGCGCCAGTTCATGCGGAACGGTGGCGAAGACGACGACATCTGGCAGCTCTCGCTGACGTTCGTGTTCGGTCCGCTGGAGATCGACAAAGGGAACCGCTGGTGTGGAGCACCGGAGGACCTCGACGAGCTCGTCGCGTTCATCCGATCGAGCAGGGCGTACCAGGTCGGATGCGCATCGACGCCCGTCCGGGTCGAGCTCAAGTTCGAGCGCGCCGGGTAGCGGGTCGCCGGCAGGTCAGCGTCAGCGTCAGATCCGGACCCGCAACGCCTCGTAGGCCTCGGCGTACGCGTAGCCGCTGATGCGGCCCATGGCGCGGGCGAGATCGCGGCTGGACTCGAGGTCGAGGTTGCTCAACTGCGACGCGTGGGCCGAGATCGCGTCGATCTTGCGCTCGATCGTCGACGAGACGTCGGCGAAGCACTGGCCCAGCGAGCGGGACTGGGCGTTCATCTCGGGGCTCGACAGGTACGCCAGCAGGTCGCAGGGCGTGCGGCGCAGGGCCGACACGGTGGCGCGGTTGACCAGGCCGTGATCCCAGTGGAGGTCGTGGGCCGAGTGGGTGATCACCAAGTCCGGCTTCACCTCGTCGACCAGGTGATCGAAGCGGCGGACGAGCTCGTGCATCGGGATGTCCTCGACGCGGCACTGCTTCTCCTCGTAGACGATGAAGAGCTGGGCGCCGATGAGCTTGGCCCCGCGGTGGGCCTCGCGGGTGCGCTCCTCGGCGCGGTTGGGGACGCTGACCACGGCCATGGTGACCTGGGCGCCTTCCTCGACGAGGCGCGCCAGCAACCCACCGGCGCCGACCTCGAGGTCGTCGGGATGAGCCCCGAAGGCCAGGACGCGGCCGCCTTTCTCTTCATCGAAGATGCGGTTCATGGCAGGGCTCCGGCGCGGAGTGCGACCTCGCCACCGGAGAGGATCCGGCGGCTGTCAGGTCCACAGTTGAGGACGAGATCCAGGAAACCGAGATAGGGGACGAAGCCGAGCGCGGGGTAGCGCTGCGGGTACTCGGGGTGGGCGAACGTCTGCCACACCACCGAGATGCCGCTGGCGCGCAGCGCGTCGACGTCCAGATAGCCGGTCGAGCCGCCGCGCCCCGACAGGTACGCGCTGGCCCCGACCTTCTTGCACATGTCGATGATGCGGGCGGTCTTCTGGCCGACCAGCTCGAGCGACGACGAGTGCAGGACCGGGCCGGTGATGCCGAGCCAGGTGCGCGCCAGCCCGAGCATGTGCAGATCGAGCTCGACCAGGCGCTCCCAGGGACGGGTGAACACGTCCTCGAGCTCGGCGGCGTACGCCGCCCAGTGCGCGGCCTTGCCGTAGTGGGTGCGCAGCGTGTTCCAGGTCCGGGTCTGCCAGTGCTCGCGGTGCTCGCGGGGCTTGTCGCCGTTGGCGATGCGCTTGTCGCAGATGCGATCGCTCTGGGTGCCGCGCTCGAGCGGCACGGTCAGCCACGCCGCGCCGTTGTTGAGCTTGAGGCGCTGCCGGTTCTGGAAGTTCTCGCGCTCGTACTGCAGGTCGTCCATGACCACGAACACGTCGGCCTGGGCCATCTTGTCGAGGTAGCCGAGCCAGGGCATGAAGTGCGGCTGATGGGCGGCGAGGATCACAGCGGCGCTCCGGGCGCAGGTGCCGTCGCCGGCGCACCCGCCGCCGCTGGACCGGGCGCGACCCCGGCGACGTGACCGCGGGTCTCCCAGCTCGAGGTGTCGAGCGTGAACAGGCCCAGCGGCGTGAGCAGGAGGTACGCGACCGGCATCAAGACCGCCATGGGCAAGAAGGCGATGGGATGCACCCGCAGCCACGGCGGCAGCTTGCGCGTGGTCGGCGCGAACCAGTAGATCATGCTGAAGCCGGCGATCACCGCGATGTGGAACATCGTCAGCTCGAAGAACTCGCCTTCGAGGACGTGGTTGATGATCACGAACGGATAGACCAGGAGCAGCATGAACATCGACAGGTACTGGATGCACAGCAGCGGGTGCAGCTTCCAGGCGTGGCCGATGCCGAGAGCGAAGTCGACGACGTTCGAGCGCTTCCAGCGCAGCTGCTGGTTGAAGTAGGCCCGTAGATCGGTGGGCGCCTTGGTGAAACACATGGCGTCCATGGTCATGACCGTGCGGTAGCCGTGCTTGACGATCTGCCGGGTCAGGAAGCGGTCCTCGCCGTACTTGATCGGCACGCCGAGGATGTTGCGGTTCTCGAGTATGGGCTCGAGCTGGATGAGCACGTGGCGCCGGTAGGCGGTGAGGCAGCCCGAGAGGCACATCACGCTCTTGAGCGAGCGCTCGAGGTTCTTCAGGTGCTCCTGGCCGAAGTAGTACTTGATGGTCTGGAGCTTGGAGAGCCAGTTGTCGTTGGGGTTCGACACGTGGACGCGCCCGCCGACCGCGGCGATGTCGGGCGCGGTGAAGCGGGCCACCAGCTCGCGCAAGGCGGTCGGGAAGATGATCACGTCGGAGTCGACCGACACGATGATCTCCGACGTCGACTCGCGCACGGCGTGGTTGATGCCCTTGCGCTTGCCCATGTTGAACGGGTTGCGCAAGATCCGTACATTGGGGTGCTCGGCGGCGGCCTTGCACGCCCAGTGATAGCTGTCGTCGGTCGAGCAGTCGTCGACGACGGTGATGTTCAGCTTCTCGGGCGGATAGTGGAGGCGGGTGAGGCTGATGATCGTGTCGTAGATCGACCGGCCCTCGTTGTAGAGCGGCACGACCACGGTCACCGTCGGCTCGTAACCCTCGATCTTCTCGTCGAACTTCTTGCCCTTGAACAAGGCCAGGTACAACCCGAACACGTAGCGGTTCAGGAAGACGATGAAGATGAACAGGTAGATGGGGAAGTCAGTCACCGGCTGGGATCGGCGGAACAGCAAGAGCAGTGCCGTCAGCTTTGGTTACGAGCTGTCAGCGCGCGTGCCGGCTTGGCGTGGGGTAGCGAGTGGGAGATCGGAGCCCACGGTCATCGATCTGAGGGGACCGCACACCACGTGCCCCGCGCGTCAGCAGGCTCGCTCTGCACAGATCGCTCACCGCCAGAGCGTGGCGATGTTCTTGCACCGCGGAATCAGCTCCTCCCTCCTGCCCGCGCCTCCCAACATGCCAGAACCAAAGTCGCCCGACGGCAAGCGTCCCCCGCCGCCTCGCTCCCCCGCGAAGCAACGTCCGACCGACATCGATCGCACCATCGTCGACCGCGCACCTCCCCGCGATCGCGAACGGCGCGAGGTCCGCGAGGACCGCACGATCGTCGACCGGGCGCCGATGCATCTGCCGTCGCCGCCGCCGCGCTCGCGGCGCTCGACGCCACCCGGCGTCCCCAACACCGTGCCGCACGGTGCCCCTTCGATGGCGCCGGCCCGGCTGGCGCCGCCGCCCGCCAACGTGATCCCGTTCGCGCCGCGCCCGCCGACGGCGAAGCCGCCGGTCACGTCGCGCCCGTCGCTCCCGTCGCCGTCGCCGATGCCGACCTCGATCTCGTCGCGGCGCTCGAGCTCGGCGCTCATGGCCATCGCCGCCAGCGCCGAACCCGAGTTCGAGACCGAGAAGGTCCCACCGCCGGCCGCCGCCCAGCCGGCGGCGCCGCCGCCGGCCCACGCTCCTGCAGAAACGGTGATGCCGGCCACGCCGCCTGCAAACTCCAACTCGACGTGGGCGGTCTACGAGCAGCTCGGCCTGGGCCCCAAGGCCAAGGTCTCCAAGGACCTGTCGCCCGAGACCGCGAAGTTCCTGGTCAACGCCTACCGGGCGCTCGGCTTCGGCGTCCTCACCATCATCGTCATGGTCCTGGTCGGCTACATCGCGACCAGCGCCTTCTACTTCGTCAGCGATAGCTGGGTACAGCCCATGCGGGTCGCCAAGACCGACGAGCGCGTGCTCTCGCTCCAGTCCCAGCTCACCGAAGCGGAGAACGCGCGCGACCGCGTCGTGGCCGATCTCAACCACGCCGATCGCTACATCGCGGTGCAGCAGGCCTACCAGGCCGAGTTCGCCGCCGCGATCCGCGCCGACCTCACCGGCCGCAAGGCCGCGCTGTCGCGCGTGCGCGAGCTGGCCCAGGGCTACGCCGGCGCGCGCGATCGCGTGCGGCGCTCGAACCAGGCCTACGCCGCCGCCTCGTCGCGCAAGATGGCCGAGGAGTACGCCGCCGGCCTCATCGATCGCGGCCAGATGCTGAACGGCAAGTTCCAGCTCGCCCAGATCGCCAGCTCCAACCTGACCCTGGCCGAGCGCCAGAGCGAGTACGAGAACCGCGCCGCCGCGCTCGAGTCCGAGGCCCAGGCCCTCGACGCCATTCTCGACGCCAAGGGCGGCTCATCGGCGCTCAGCTACGACGTGCTCAAGATCAAGCAGGAGTACGAGATGTCGCGGCTCGAGGCTCAGAAGGCGATCGAGAATCGCGAGGCGCTCAAGTCGAGCCTGATCCGCCAGGACAAGATCGTCGACGGCCTCAAGCAGTCGCCGTACCTGCGCGCCGTCGCCGGCGACGCCAACGTCGCCTTCGTGCCCTACGGCAACATGGACGACGTGCACCCGGGTGCGGCGCTCTACGGCTGCGCGCTCGAGATGCTGTTCTGCCACCGGGTCGGGACCATCGTCGAGGTCCTCCAGGGCGAGGTCTCGTTCAAGCACCCGCACCGCGAGAAGGCGGTGCGCGGTCAGATGATCGTGGTCGACCTGAAGGACAAGGACGCCGCCGAGGACGACGTCCTCTTCGTCGGCAGCCGTCCGCTGCTGCTGTGATGACGCCCCGGGCGATGTCGACCGTGCGCGTCCTCGTCACCGGCCTGGTCGTCGCCGCCAGCGCGGCCTCGGCGCACGCCGACGCCTACTGCGACCACGCCCGGGCCGTGGCCGCCGCCGAGAGCGCCACGCTGGTCGCGCCCGAGCTGTTCACCAGCCTCGGCTACGTCGAGCAGCCGGCCGACGCCGCGATCCCGTCGACCTCGTCCGACGATCTGCGCTTCACGCTGGGCGTGCGCTACAGCCTCGGCGACCTCTACGAGGGCGCCGTCGTGCGCAAGCGGGCCTCCGCCGACTGCCGGCGCCAGCGCGCGCTCTCGCAGGTGCAGGCGGTGCCGGCCCACCGCGCGCTGGCGGCGCGGGCCAAGGTCCTCGACGACGCCATGGCCGAGGCCTCGCGGCTCCTCGCCGAGGCCGACGACGACATGCGCTCACGCCGGGCCACGGCCCAGGAGGTGATGGCGACCCGCCTGCGCGTCGAGCAGCTCCGCGCCCTCACCGCCGCCACCCACAAGGAGCTCGACACCCTGCCCGACAGCGAGGGCTCGCTGGCCGGCGCGCTCGGCGCCTATCACGAGGCCGACGCCGACGTGGAGAAACACGACGCCCGGCTGCGCGCGGCCAGGGCCTGGGACCTGAGCGTCCGCGTCGGATACGACAAGTTCCTCGAGGGCGACGACGAGTCACCGTACTTCGCGGTGGTGTCGGGCAGCTTCAACCTGGGATGGCTGCTCCAGCAACCGGCCAACAAGCGCGCGCTCGCCGCCCGCCAGCGTATGGTGCGCGACGAGCCCAATGGCGCCGCCACGCCGGCGATGCGCGCGTTGTGGGAGAGCGAGACCCGGCGCGCCGAGGAGGCCGGCGTGCTCGCCGCCGAGCTCGAGCGCCAGCTCGAGGCCTTGCGCCGCATCGGCGGCGAGGACGGCCGCCGCTTCCGCCAGACCGTGTGGTTCGAGTGGGTCGAGGCCGAGGCCCAGCACGCCTACCTCGAGGCCCACGCCGCCTCCATCGGTGAGGTCCTCGGCGAGGACGGGAAATGACCCGATACGCGCTCGCGCTCCTGGCTGTCGCTGCCTGCAAGAACGGCCGGGCCGACGAGCGCGGCCATCCGGCGCCGCCCCCCCGCGCCGGCACGCCCGCCGGTGAGCTCACTCCCGCCGAGCCCGCCGCCTGGTGCCTCACCCGCGGCGCCCGCGCGTTCGACGGCAACCGTCTGCACATCGACGAACCCACGGTGCGCGCGGTGGCGCCCGCCTCGCACGGCGACGCCGCCGCGCTGCGCTTCACCTTCGGCGGCGACAGCGACGAGCAGACCGCGCTCGCCAGCGGCCAGGTCCGCCGCCAGCTGGGCGTGAAGCTGCGCGCCGGCGACGGCTGCAACGTCATCTACGTGATGTGGCGGCTCGATCCATCGCCGTTCATCGAGGTCTCCACCAAGATCAACCCCGGCGCCCGCGATCACGACGACTGCGGCACCCGCGGCTACACCAAGGTGAAGCCGGTGCGCAGCGAGTCGCCGCCGCCGCTTCGCCTCGGCGCCACCCACACCCTCGCCGCCGAGCTCATCGGCGACGAGCTCACCGCCCGCGTCGACGATCGCGTGGTCTGGCGCGGCCTCCTGTCCGAGCAGGCCCGCGCCCTCGACGGCCCCGCCGGCATGCGCACCGACAACCTGACCCTCGACGCCGAGCTCCTGGTCGCGCCCGCCGCCCGCCACGCCGTCCCGGGCTGCGACTGACCCGGTACAATGAGGGCATGCGCGCCCTCCTCATCGTCGCCGTCCTCACCGCCTGCGGCGGCAGCCCGACGCCGCCGCGCTCGAACGTCGACCGCGATCCGATCTACACCACCGGCAACGGCAACTTCGCCACCCCGCCGCCCGACGCCGCCGTCGCCTTCACCGCGCCGGGCCTCCTGGCCTGTCCGTCCTCGTACGCCGAGCTGGGCGGTAGCTGTGATCCGCAGGTCTCGCGCCAGGCCTGCAACTATCCCGAGGGCTCCTGCTACTGCGGGATCGCCACGCCGTGCAGCGGGGCCGAGCCGGATCCGGCGGAGATCGCGGCCATCCCGCCCACCTGGCAGTGCAGGGCGACGCCACCCGCGGTTCGCCCCGACGGCTGCCCCGGCGTGGAGCCTGGCGACGTCGCGTGCAAGACCGAAGGCAAGGTCTGTTCGTGGGGCGACTGCTGCTTCACGCAGATGACCTGCACCAAGGGCGAGTGGCTCATGACCGGCGGCGGCTGCCCGCCCTGATACCCGCTCGTCCAGCCGGCCGAGCGAGAGCGAGGCCGAGTCGAAGGGCGCAGTCCGTCACCGCCGCGGCAAGTCCGGCAGCGTCTCGGTCCCGCCGATGGCGACCCCGCACCGACCCTCGCGGCAGATCGGTTCCGGGTCGGGGCAGGCCATGAGCGTGCATGCCGTGCCTTCGCACGTCCCCGCCGGCACGTACTCCTTGCGTACGTCGGCGGCGTGATCCATGTGCACGCCGACCGCGGTGCCGCCGTTGCACGCGTCGCAGCACTCGATCTGCACGACCGCGCAGTCCTGGTCGCCTCCGCACGACTGACGTTCGTCGAAGGTCGGGCTCACCACCGGCCCCTCCGGCGTCTTCTTCTTGCAGCCGGCCACACCAGCCAGCGAGCACAGGGCGAGAGCGAAGAGCACGGTGCGCATGACGAAACCATACGCTCATCACGCTCGCGGCGGTACGCTGGGCAGGTGGACTGGTGGCAACGTCGCCCGCTCGGGCGCACCGGCATCGCGGTCAGCCGGCTCGGCCTCGGCTCGAGCTACGGCGTCTCCGGCAAGGACGTCGAGCGCGCCGTCGAGCGCGGCGTCAACTACCTCTACTGGGGCTCGCGCCGCCGCGACGACTTCGGCGCCGCCATCACCCGCTGCGCCCGGCGCGATCGCGACAACTTGTGCGTCGTGGTCCAGAGCTACAGCCGCTCGGCACTGGCGCTGGGCCCATCGCTCGACGTCGCCCTGCGTCGCCTGCGCCTCGATCACGCCGACGTGCTCCTCCTCGGCTGGTGGAACGCGCCACCGCCCCGCCGCATCCTCGAGCGCGCCCTCGAGCTCAAGGCCAGCGGCAAGGCCCGGGCGATCATGATCTCGTGCCATCACCGGCCCACGTTCGAGGCGCTCATCGCCGACCCCGCGATCGACGCCATCATGGTCCGCTACAACGCCGCCCACCGCGGTGCCGAGGGCGAGGTCTTCCCCCACGTCACGAGCGCGCCGGCGGCCCTGCCGAGGCCCGGCGTGGTCGCCTACACCGCCACCCGCTGGGGCGCGCTGGTCGATCGCAGCCTCGTGCCCGCCGCCGAGCCGCTGCCCCGGGCCTCCGACTGCTACCGCTTCGCGCTCACCCGGCCCGAGGTCGACGTCGTGATCTCGGGCCCCAAGAACGGCGCCGAGCTCGACGAGGCCCTGGCCGCGCTCGATCGTGGTCCGCTCACCGCCGACGAGCTGGCCTGGATGCACCGCGTCGGCGACGGCGTCAAGTCAATGAGCACCACCGACGCCGCCCGCACCCGCAACGCCGGCGCCTTCTGGGAGCGCGTGGTGGGCGCCGCCCAGAAGCTCGGCACCCGCTTCGGCATGTGAGCTCTCATCTCTCTCATCTCTCTCGTCTCTCTCGCCTCTCTCGTCTCTCTCGTCTCCGTCGATCGTGAGCCGCCCGCATCGGGCCACGACTCGACGTAGCCCTCATCTCCCGGCCGCCGCGTGCCCGACGCTGCCCGAGCCGGCTCAGGGTTCCATGCGGTTCGGGGTGAGCGTCGGCGGTGTCCTGCGCTATCGTCCGCGGCATGGAACGCCTGCGCACGCCGGACGAACGCTTCACTGCGCTGCCCGACTTCCCGTACGCGCCGCACTACCTCGAGGTGCCGGCCGGCGACGGCAGCGAATCGCTGCGCATGGCCTACATCGACGAAGGCCCGCGCGACGCGCCGGTCGTGCTGATGCTGCACGGCGAGCCGTCGTGGTCGTTCCTCTACCGCCACTGCATCCGTGTCGTCACCGCCGCCGGCCTGCGCGCGGTCGTGCCCGATCTGATCGGCTTCGGCCGCAGCGACAAGCCCGCGGCTCGCACCGATTACACCTACGCCGCCCACATGGAATGGCTGCGCGCATTCGTCGACGGGACCGGCCTCGCCGACGTGACGCTGCTCTGCCAGGACTGGGGCGGCTTGCTCGGCCTGCGCCTGGTCGGCGAGGAGCCGCACATCTTCGCCCGCGTGGTTGCCGCCAACACCTTCCTGCCCACGGGCGACGTCAAGCCGCCGGACGCCTTCTTCATGTGGCGGCAGTTCTCGCAGACCGTGCCCGAGTTCCCGACCGGCATGATCGTCAGCCGCGCCGTCGCCCGCGGCATGGCGCCCGAGGTCATCGCCGCCTACGACGCGCCCTTCCCCGACGAGAGCTACAAGGCCGGGGCCCGCCAGTTCCCGACCCTGGTCCCGGCCGCACCCGACGATCCGGCGAGCGCGGCCAACCGCGCCGCCTGGCTCGGCCTCGAGCGCTTCGAGCGTCCGTTCGTCACCGCCTTTGGCGACTCCGATCCGATCACCCGTGGCGGTGATCTCGCCCTGCAGGCCCGCATCCCCGGCGCCAAGGGCCAGCGCCACGTGACCCTGGCCAAGGCCGGTCACTTTCTCCAGGAAGACGTCGGGCCCGAGCTGGCCCAGGTCGTCATCGATCTGGTGAGGGGCTGAGCGCCGCCTCGAGCGCCACCAGCGCCTCGGCGACACGCGGCGACGGGCCGAGCAGGTAGGCGTCCTTGAGCACGTGCACGCGGCCATTCGCGATGGCCGGCACGTCGGGCCCTCCCTTCCACTCGGCCAGCGCGGTGGTGGGATCGGCCGCGTACGAGACGTCGAGGATGACGTCGGGGCGCGCGCGCAGGAGCTCCTCGGGTGACACCTTGGGATAACGCACCGCCGCGCCGGCCAGCACGTTCTCGGCGCCGGTGATGGCGAGCAGCTCGTCGAGCCAGCTGCCGTTGGCGGCCGCGACCATGTTGCCGAGCCCGCCGGCCTCGCGATCGATCACCAGGAGGACGCGTGCGCCGGTGCCCTGGTGCCGCCGGCGCGCCGCCGCGACGGCGTCGTCGATCGCGGTGACCGCGGCGCGGGCTTCCTCGACCCGCCCGATTCGCTCGCCGATGGTCGTGAACGCCTTTCTCAGGTCGGGCAGCGAGTGCATGTCCACCAGGACGACGTCGATCCCGACACCCCGCAGCGCGGTGGCGGCGTCGGCATGGATGTCGTCTCCGATCACCAGATCGGGGCGCAAACGCACGATGGTCTCGAAGCTCGGGGCGAGAAAGCTGCCGACTTTCGGAAGCGAGTTCACGTTGGGCGGAAATGTGGAGTACTCGTCCACGCCGATCAGTCGATCGGTCGCGCCCAGTGCAGCGACGATCTCGGTCGCGCTCGGCGTCAAGGTCACGATCTTACTGGGATTTTTCGCCGGCTTCGACCGGTCAACGTCGCACCCAACGAGCGCCAGCGCGATCGCCGCGAGCGCCAGCGCGGGGGCCGCGAGCGAGCCGATCCCGGCTCTCCAGCCCACTACCGAAAACCCCTTTTCCACCGCGTTCGAGCCTTCGTGGCAACTTTTTTCGATCCGGGATCTCTCCCTCTGACGCGCTGCTTCCACACGGTTGGCACGGCGTTCACAGACTTGTCCACACCGGTTTCCAAGGTCCAGTCCTCGCAGCGCTTTTTGCCATCTGTTCGTCACAGTCCACACACAATCCACAAGTGGCTCCACACCTTGTCATGCGGACACACACACTACTGCTAGGGACGTCACACCGAGCGACCACTAAATCTAGTAGCTCTTTTCTTGCCGCGGCGTCTCAACGCGGGTAGAACCGACCTCCGCCGGCACGCATTTGCCTGCGGGCACTCGTTTCTTTCGCGTTTCGACACGACCAGGTTTCAGTTCGAACGGGGTGATTCCCCGGGGGATTCAGGTAGATGGCCAAGTCTGCCTGGGGATTCCTGCGTTCTGATTTCCGGCCAATCTTCAGACACCCAGACGATCAGAGGGGGCGCCCATGCTGCACACCGAGGACACCATGACCAAGGGCACGGAGACCACCGCCAAGGCCACCGCGGCCCCTGGCGCTGCCGGCCAGCGCGACTCGCGGGTCATCCGCGACGCCCGCCCGGGCCTGACGGTCGACCGCTACTTCACAAAGGAGGGCGTGGACCCCTTCGAGGAGGTCGAGTGGGAGCTCCGCGACGCCGTCATCAGCGGCGCCGACGGCAAGGTGTTCTTCGAGCAGCGTCAGGTCGAGTTCCCCAAGGTCTGGTCGCAGACGGCCACCAACGTGGTGGTGCAGAAGTACTTCCGCGGCACGCTCGGCACCGCCCAGCGCGAGCGCTCGGTCAAGCAGATGATCGGCCGCGTCGCCGACACCATGTTCGGCTGGGGCAAGGCCGACGGGTACTTCAAGTCGCCGCGTGACGCCCACGCCTTCCGCGACGAGCTGGTCCACCTGCTGGTGCAGCAGAAGATGGCCTTCAACTCGCCGGTCTGGTTCAACGTCGGCGTCGAGGCCGAGCCCCAGTGCTCGGCGTGTTTCATCAACTCGGTCGACGACTCCATGGCGTCGATCCTCACCCTCGCCAAGACCGAGGGCATGCTCTTCAAGTACGGCTCGGGCGCGGGCTCCAACCTGTCCAAGCTGCGCAGCTCGCACGAGAACCTCAACGGCGGCGGCACGGCCTCGGGCCCGGTCTCGTTCATGCGCGGCTTCGACTCGTTCGCCGGCGCCATCAAGAGCGGCGGCAAGACCCGCCGCGCCGCCAAGATGGTCATCCTCAACAGCGATCACCCCGACGTGATCGACTTCATCGACTGCAAGTCGCTCGAGGAGAAGAAGGCCTGGGCGCTGATCGACGCCGGCTACGACGGCGGCTTCAACGTCGTCGGCGGCGCCTACGACTCGGTCGGCTACCAGAACGCCAACCACTCGGTCCGTGTCACCGACGACTTCATGCAGGCCGTGCTCAAGGACGGCGAGTGGTCGACGCGCGCGGTGCTCGACGGCCGCGTGGTCGACACCTTCAAGGCCCGCGACGTCATGCGCAAGATGGCCGACGCCGCGTGGATCTGCGGTGACCCCGGCATCCAGTACGACACGACGATCAACGACTGGCACCCGTGCATCAACACGGCCCGGATCAACGCGTCGAACCCGTGCTCCGAGTACATGTTCCTCGACGACTCGGCCTGCAACCTGGCCTCACTGAACCTGATGAAGTTCCGCACGCCCACCGGTGAGTTCGACACCGAGGCCTTCCGCCGCGCGGTCCAGGTGACGATCATGGCGATGGAGATCATCGTCGACAACTCGCGCTACCCGACCGAGCGCATCGCCCAGAACAGCTACGACTACCGGCCGCTCGGCCTCGGCTTCGCCAACCTGGGCGCGCTGCTCATGTCGCGCGGCCTGCCCTACGACAGCGTCCCCGGCCGCGCCTACTCGGCGGCGATCACCGCCATCATGTGCGGTGAGGCCTACAAGACCTCGGCGCAGATCTCGTCCGACGCGACCGGTCCGTTCAAGGGTTACTCGAAGAACGAGCAGCCGTTCATGCGCGTCATCCGCAAGCACCGCGCCGCGGTCGAGCAGATCGACGCCACGGTCCCGTACGACCTCAAGCAGGCCGCCCGCGACTCGTGGGACGAGGCGCTCGCGCTCGGCGACCGCTACGGCTTCCGCCACGGTCAGGGCACCGTGCTGGCGCCGACCGGCACCATCGCCTTCCTCATGGACAGCGACACCACCGGCGTGGAGCCCGACATCGCGCTGGTGAAGTACAAGCGCCTGGTCGGCGGCGGGCTGATCAAGATCGTCAACCAGACCGTGCCCGAGGCGCTCCGCAACCTCGGCTACGACGCCCGCGAGGTCGAGGCGATCATCGCGTACATCGACAAGAACGACACCATCGAGGGCGCGCCCGGCCTCAAGGTCGAGCACCTGCCGGTGTTCGACTGCGCCTTCCGCTCGTCGACCGGCACGCGCTCGATCCACTACATGGGTCACATCCGCATGATGAGCGCGACCCAGCCGTTCCTCTCGGGCGCCATCTCCAAGACGGTCAACCTGCCCACCGACTGCACCGTCGAGGACATCGAGGACGCGTACATCCAGGCGTGGAAGCTCGGCCTCAAGGCCATCGCGGTCTACCGCGACGGCTGCAAGCGCACCCAGCCGTTGTCGACCAACCTCAAGCAGGCCACCACCAACGGCCGCGCCACCGAGGACGTCGCTTCGGTGGATCCGCTGAGCACGCTCGCCCCCGAGGAGCGCGCCATGGTCGAGGCGCTGCGCGCCCGCAAGACCCGCCCCGCCGGCCCGCCCACCGCGGTCCGGTACAAGCTGGCCGACGAGCGCGCGTCGTTCACCCACAAGTTCTCGATCGGCGGCCACGAGGGCTACATCACCGTCGGTCTCTACGAGAACGGCGCGCCCGGCGAGATCTTCGTGCGTATGGCCAAGGAGGGCTCGGTCATCGCCGGCCTGATGGACAGCTTCGCCACCGCGGTGTCGCTGTCGCTCCAGCACGGCGTCCCGCTCCAGGTGCTGGTCGACAAGTTCCGTGGCACCCGCTTCGAGCCGTCGGGCTTCACCGGCAACCAGGAGATCCCGATCGCCACGTCGATCATGGACTACCTCTTCCGCTGGCTGAACATCCGCTTCCCCGCCGACGGCCTCTTCGTCGAGCGTCACCCGGCCGCGCGCCTGGCCCAGCTCGACCTGCCGCGCGTCCCGCTCATGGCCAAGGACTTCCTCGACAAGGCCGCCGTCGGCGCCGTCGACCCGGCCTCGATCTCGGTCGAGGTCAAGGACCGCGCCTGGGTCCAGGAGACCGACGCGCCGCCCTGCCACGAGTGCGGCACCCTGATGGTCCGCAACGGCGCCTGCCACAAGTGCCCCAACTGCGGCAGCACCAGCGGCTGCTCGTGATCTTGCGCTGATCTAGCTTCTTGGTTCGTGCTGGCGACAACGTCGGCTCAGGCCCTCCCGACCACCCGGTCGCGGAGGGCTTCGTCGTATGCAACGGCGGCGGTTCTGTGATCATCGATCCAGCATGGCGGCCGACGTGCGCTACGAGCTCTGGCGGCAGGATGACAACGGGATCCGGGTGAAGATCGACGTGTACCTGACCGAGGCCCAGGCCGAGACGGCGAGGGCAACGTTCGAGGCCGGGGCGCACAAGCAGATGTACTGGGTCGAGGCGGTGGCGATCGCGCGCTGACGTTTCTCGCCAACACTTCGCCCAGCGGCGGCAGGACACTGCCGGAGCGAATGGACGCGAAGGATAGAGAGACGACGGCCGAGGAGCTGCTGGCCCAATCGGGCTGGCTGCGGCGGTTGGCGTTGCGGCTGGTCGGTGATGCTGACGTCGCCGACGACCTGGTGCAGGAGACGTGGATCGCGGCGGCGAAGAAGACGCCGGACCGAGCGACGTCGATGCGGCCGTGGCTGGGCAAGGTGCTGCGCGATGCGTTTCGGATGCGGGCGCGCAGCGAGGGCCGGCGGGCGGCGCGCGAGCAGGCCGTGGCCGCGCTCGACGACGAGTCGCCGTCGCCGGAGACGCTGGTGGCGCGCGCCGAGGCCCAGCGCCGGCTGGTCGGTCTGGTGTTGCGGCTCGACGAGCCGTATCGCGAGACGGTGCTCTTGCACTTCTCCGAGGGCGTGTCGCTGGCCGACATCGCGCGCCGGCAGGGCATTCCGGCCGGCACGGTGCGCTGGCGGCTGAAGGCCGCCGTCGATCAGCTGCGCACCTGGCTGGATGAATCCGAGACCGGCGGTCGCAAGCAATGGGCGGTGACGCTTCTCGCGCTTCCGAAAGGAGTCGTCGTGGCTCAGAAGACCTCGAAGTTCGCCGCAGTCGTCGTGGCGTTGCTCTTGCTGTTGTTCATCGGCGGCGGCTATGTGATGTGGCTCCAGGTAGGCGGCGGCAAGAAGTCCGCGGAGCCGGCGGCACAGCGCGGAGGACCGGCCAGCGCGTCGGGCGCGACCGGGGCGAGCACCGGCGCGCACCGCGACGAGCCGCCCGTGCCGGCGTGGCTGGCGCAGGGCGATCTGGCGCCACGGCGGATCGCCGGGCACGTGTTCAACCCCGACGGCACGCCGGTGAGTGGCGCGATCGTGAGTCTGGCCAGCCTGGCCACGTTCGGCGAGCTGGTGCCTGCGCCGCAGCGCCGCACCGATGCCTCGGGCGCGTTCGACTTCGGCGCGCAGCTGCCGATGGGGTACTCGGTGCACGCGTGGGCACCCGGCAAGACCGGCGCGTGGCTGAGCGTCGATCTGCGCCAGCCGTTCTCGACGCGGCCCGCGGATCGCCTCGAGCTGCGCCTCGGCCCGTGCGACAACGCCATCTTCGGCACGGTGCGCGACGCGACCGGCAACGGCATCGAGGGCGCGCGCGTCACCTGGCTGCAGGTCGGCCCCGCCGGTGACCTCGCCAACCGCGAGCTCATCGCCGGCACCACCGTCAAGACCGGCGCCAGCGGCGCGTACGAGGTCTGCGTCATCGGTGGCCGCGAGTCCGTCTCGGTCGAGGTCGCGGCCGACGCGTACGGCGCCATCAGCCTGCGCACCCAGGTGTGGGGCCGCCGCAAGATCGACTTCGCGCTGGTGCCCGAGGCCGTCGTCGTCGGGCGCGTGATCCGCGAGGACGATCGCACGCCGGTGGCGCGGGCGATGGTCGTGCTCGGCCCGGCCCAGTGGGGCGCCGAGCAGACGGCGACGCGGGCCGCGTTCACCGACGGAGACGGCCGCTTCCGCATCACCGGTGTCGCACCCGGATCGCACCTGGTCGAGGCCATCGCCGGTGGGATGGCGACGGCGCGAGAGACGCCGATCGTCGTCGCGGCCGGCCGCACCAGCGTCGAGGTCGAGCTGGTGCTGGAGAGCCGCTCGACGGTGCGTGGCATCGTCACCGACGACGGCAAGCCGGTGGCCGGCGCGGTCGTCACGGCTCGCTCCGACGATCCGCAGCGCGGCTCCGCCGACGCGGTCTCCCAGGCCGACGGCAGCTTCGTGCTCGATCGCGTGGCCCGCGGCCCGGTCCACTTCGTGGTGCGGCCCTACGACGTGGTCAGCCCGAAGGCGTTTGTCGTCGATCGCCCCGCCCACGACGGGGTGGTGATCGAGGTCGACCGGCTCGGCGTGATCACCGGAACGGTCGTGCGTCACGACGAGCCGGTCGCCGGCGCGCTGATCGAGCTGCGCGGCGTGAGCGCGTTCGAGCTCGGCCCCATCCGCAGCGGCGTCGACGGCCGCTTCGAGGCGCGCGGCCTGCGACCCGGAAAGTGGCTCGTGTTCGCGGGCCACGACGGCATCGGCGCGTTCGGCCGCGCCGCCGAGGAGATCGAGCTCGAGGCGGGCGGCACCACCGACGTCACCGTCGAGCTCACGTATGGCGCGGCGATCTCCGGCGTGGTCGTCGACCAGGACGGCGCGCCGGTGCCAGCGGTGACCGTCGTGTACCAGCACACCGCGCGCGACGACATCGGGTTCGGCGCCACGTCCACCGACGGCCGCTTCCGCGCCGCGATGATGGAAGGCGGTGGCACCTACCGGGCGACCGTGCGCCCGGGGCCGTACGCGCGCGCCTCGCTGCGCCCCGCGTCGGGGAGCGAGTTCCCGCTGGTGGCCCTCGCCGACGGCGAGGCCGAGGTCACGGGCGTCGTGCTCGCGATCCGCCTCGACCGGCTCACCATCGCCGGCCGTGTGGTCGACGAGGACGGCGCGCCGGTCGCCGATGCGCGCGTCACCGCCGAGCAGACCCAGGCCGGCGTCGAGCCGCGCTTCGGTCGCTGGCTGCAGCAGGCGACCGCGATCACCGACGGTGACGGCGGCTTCTCGATCGGCGACCTCTCGTCCGGCACGTATGCCCTCGACGTTCGCGCGACCACCGGCACCGGGGGCATCGTCGGTGGCATCGCCGCCGGCCGTCGCGACGTCGCGATCGTCTTGCCGTCGGCGGGCTCGATCGAGGGCACGTTGACCGGCTTCGCGCAGATGCCCACCGTCATCGCCGTGCGCGAGGACTCACGTGCGCCCGACGCGCCGCTGCTCGGTACCGTCACCGGCAACACCTTCACCGTCGCGTCGCTGAGCCCGGGCACCTACGCGGTCTCGGCCTACTCGTCGAGCGAGGCCGCCAGCGCCCGCGTCACCGTCGTGGCCGGCACCGCGGCCAGGGTGGCGCTCACCGGCGGCGGCTCGGGCAGCGTGCGCGGCCGCGTACGCGACTTCCGCACCGGCGCGGCGGTCCAGGGATTCATGTGCACGGCCCATGGCCGCGTCGGCGACATGCGAACCAGCGGCGCGATCGGCATCGGCGCGCGCAGCGATCGCGACGGCGCCTTCGAGCTCGCGTCGGCGCCGGCCGGCGACATCGCGATCTCGTGCTGGGGCGCGGGTTCGACCTACAGCGACGGTCTGCGCCTGCTGACGGTAGGGCCGGGCCAGCGGCTCGACGTCGACGTGCCGGTGGTCGACGTCCGCCACGAAGTCAGCATCACCATCGGCGGCATGGGCGCCGACTTCGACCGACAGTCGATGGTCCCGCGCCTCGATCGCATCGATCCGCGCGGTCCGGCCGCCGGCGCCGGCCTGGTGAACGGCGACGTGGTGATCGCCGTCGATGACGCCTCGGTCACCGATCTCAGCCCGCGCGGCGTGTGGACCCTGATCACCAACCGGGCGCCGGGCACGGCGGTCAAGGTGATGGTCCGTCGCGGGTCGCGGACCGTGGCCGTGGACCTGGTCCTGGGCCCCGCCGACGAGCGCTGAAACCCAGATTCGCACGCACCGAATCAGGTGACAGCACACTGGTGTCCTCTGTGCCAGGTGTAGGAAGGGTGTTTGATTTCGCGTTGTTGCGGCCTGCTGGCCGGCGGCACGGCGGGTGCTCCATGGGTGGTCTCCACTTTTTCCGCAACCGCCACGGGTGGGCGCCGATAGGCAGCCACAAACCCGGAGCACCTATGCCCATCCAGTATGTCGCCCCGCTCAAGAAGCTCTGCCTGTTCGCCATGGAGATCAAGGTCGCGCTCTGGGCGCAGTTCAACCCCAAGGAGATCTCGATCGAGAAGTCGGTGACCTGGAACGCGAGCCCTAGCGACAAGGGCGACATGCCCGACTACGAGTTCTCCAGCGGCGCGGCTCGCACGCTCTCCCTGGAGCTGCTGTTCGACACCTACGAGACCGGCGACGGAGGTCAACCCGACGACGTGTCGACGACCCACGTCGCCATGCTGATGCAGCTCATGATGGTGATGGACCTCACCGGCGACGAGGATCGCAAGCGGCCCCCGATCATCCAGGTGCGCTGGGACGACACGTCCTTCGAGGGCGTGCTGCAGAGCGTGTCGACCAAGTACACGATGTTCGCGCCCAGCGGGCGGCCGGTGCGCGCCACCTGCGCCATCAAGGTCCTCGAGGTGAAGCGGCGCTTCGAGGGCAAGTGCGACGATCAGCTCCATCGCCCCAAGCCGCGCGATCACCGCGGCTGGTGATCACTGGGCGCGGCTGGCGTGCACGCGCAGGCGCCGGCGCTCGTCGCGCTCGGCGGTGACCAGCCACGGCCGGCAGCAGACCGCGCAGTCCTCGACGAACGAGCCGGTGGTGTCCGGATCGACGTACAGGTCGACCATCTCCCGGCAGTAGGGGCAGCGCACGCGGACGGTGTCCTCCACGCTTCGAGTGTAGGATCTGCCGATGGCCACGGCGAGCGACGATGACGACCGGCGCCGCCGCGCCGACGCGGAGGGCCCCGCGCACTGGTGTTACGACGCGCTGGAGCGGCGGGAATGGGGCTACGAGGGCCGGGGCATCCTGACGCTCCTGCGCGGGCTCGAGCTGGCGTGGATCACCTTCGACGGTGGCCCGGCTGTGTTCGCCAACATGGTCGAGGGCGAACAGGCCCTGGAGGACTTCCTCGTCGGACCGCCGGCGGTGGTCATCTCCGACGAGCTGTACGCCGGGGTCCGCGCCCACGTGCTGGCTGCCCGGACGCCGGGGCGGTCGACCCTGCTCACGCTCGACGCGCAGGCCGACCTGGCGGGCGCGAGCTGGACCGTCGACGGTCTCGACCCGCTGTGGTGCCGCATGCCTGGCCCCGAGTCCGCCGGCTGCTACGGCGGTGGCTCGCCCCGCACCCGTCGCGGCTTCCGCGCCCTGACCCGCGCCGGTGCCGTCGAGGTCGTCGTCCGCGGCAGCGTGCGGACCGACCCGCACCGGTTCGTTCCGCTCGAGCTGCGCCACACGCTCGATGTCGCGCCTCACGTGAGCCGTCACCTCCGCGTCGTGATCGACGGCGTCGCGCCGCCGACCGCGCACCTCGAGATCGATCCGTAGGCGCCGGGCCGCGCGCAACCTATCGATCTTGAACAAAGGTGACTCCGGTACAGGGCCTGTTGGGCGCCGCAACGCCGGCCTGGCCCTTGCCTTGTCAGGCCCCTGAGGCAAGGTAGCCCCCCATGAACACCGAAGACACCACCAACACTGAAGCCCCGGCCACCTCGCCGATCAGCCGGTTCGAGGAGCTGAAGGCCCTGGTCGCCTCGGCTGAGGCCGACTTCCTCAAGTTCTACAACGACGGCAACAAGGCCGCCGGCACCCGCGTTCGCGCCGCCATGCAGGAGCTCAAGAACTTCGCGCAGACGGTCCGCAACGAGGTCCAGACCATCAAGAACGACGGCTCCAAAGCTCCGGACTGAGCTGGGCGCTGACGTACGCTCGGGTCGTGCAGCATCCACGCATGACCTCGAGCGGACGGCGCTGGGCCGGTCTGTTCGGGCTCGCCATCGCGCTGGCTCTGCCCAAGCAGGTGCCGTGCGAGGTGCCCGGACGGTCGTGCGAGATCCACCGTCCGTACGGTGTGATCTGCCGGCCGGTGGACGTCGAGCCGCTCGGGGTCTACGCCATCGAGTGGCTGTCGGGGCGCGATCTACCGATCGCGTACAGCCAGCGGCTCGACTGCTGACAGATCGCCGCGAGCTGCTAGCTTGCCGGCCGTCGTGATCGAGATCGTCGAGCTCGAGGAAACGGCGGTCGCCGACCTCCGCTATCTGAACGCCTCGCGCCGGGGCGGGACCGAGGTCTGCCACCTCGTCATCCAGCGGGCGCGCGTGCTCGGGCTGCCCGAGGACCTCGACGCCATCATCGCCACCAGCGATCTCCAGGGCATCGTGCCCGACCCGCGCACGCGCGAGGCGACGTTGCTCGGCGTGGCGGTGGCGGAGGCCCTCGAGGAGCTGGCGTTCGACGGCGTGCTGCCACCGGCGGCGCGCACCGGCGTGATCCTGGCCGGCGACATGTACAGCGTGCCCGAGGCCAACCAGCGCGGCGGTCACGGCGGCGTCGAGGCGGTGTGGGAGGCGTTCGCCGGGCCGTTCGCGTGGGTGGCTGGCGTGGCCGGCAACCACGACGACGTCAGCGCAGTCCGGACCGACGAGCGCGTGGTCGTGCTCGACACCGCCGACGCGTTGCTCGACGGGTTGCGCATCGGCGGGGTCGGCCTCATCGCCGGCAACCCGGCCAAGATCGGCCGCCGCGGTGAGGACGATCAGCTCGAGCGCATCGACCTGGTGGCGGCGAGCGGCGTCGACATCCTGGTCCTGCACGAGGGCCCGCGCGGCGGCGACGCCCAGCTCGGGCATCCGCTCATCCGCGCGCTGATCGAGGAGCACGGCGTGCCGTTGACCATCTGCGGCCACGTGCACTGGCCCTCGCCGCTCGCTCGTCACGCCCGCGGGCAGGTGCTCAACGTCGACACCCGCGTGATCGTCATGACCCGGGCGGAAAGCGAGGAGCGAAGGCCTCGAGCGGGATCCGCAGCGCGTTGGTGAGGTACGCGACCGTCCGGTAGAAGCCGGCGAGCATGAGCACCTCGATGCGCGCGGTCTCGGTGAGGTGCACGCCGGCGGCGGCCCAGGTCGCGTCGCTCACCGTGCAGGTGGTGTGGAGCTCGTCGCACACGCGCAGGAGCGCACGCTCGGCCTCGTCCCAGCAGGCGTCGTCGGGCGAGCCGTGGACCAGCGACGCGAGCTGCGCCGGCGTGAGCTTCACGCGCGCGCCGAACAGCGCCACGTGCACGCCCCACTCGTACTCGGAGCCGGCGCGAGCGGTGACCCGGTCGATGACCAGCTCGCGCTGGCGCAGGGTCAGGTTGCCGCGATCGAGCAGGCCGCCGGCCATGAAGCGCTGGAACAGGCGCGGATCGCGGGCCAGGGTGGTGAACAGCCCCAGCGGCGGCACGCCGGGCGGCATGGTGCGGTCGAGCCAGGCCTGCACCTCCGCGGGATAGGGCGGCTCGGCGGGCGCGACGCGAGGCGTGGACGGCGTGGCTGCGGTTGCGGTTGCGGCTGCGGTTGCGGCTGCGGTTGCGGCTGTGGTTGCGGCTGCGGTTGCGGCTGCGGTTGCGGCTGCGGTTGCGGCTGCGGTTGCGGCTGTGGTTGCGGACATGTGGATCTCCTTGCTACGGTATCCGTAGCATGTCGCCTCACCGCTCGCTACGGAAATCATAGCAATGACAACCGCGCGATCTCGCGGCGCGCCACGGCCCGGCAAGCGGGCCCGCGGCTCGGCCAGTGGCCGGCCCATCATGGCGCTGCTCGATCTGCTCGGGCGGCGGGCGGCCCTTCGCGTGATCTGGGAGCTGCGGGCCGGCCGGATGACGTTCCGCGCCCTGATCGATGCGGCCGGGACCAACCCGAGCGTGCTCAACGCGCGCATCGGCGAGCTGCGCGAAGCCGGGGTCGTCGATCACGACGGGGAGGACGGCTACGGGCTCACCATCGACGGGCAGGCGCTGCTGGCGACGCTGGCGCCATTGCACGCGTGGGCGGAGGCGTGGGCGCGCCGGACATGACGCCGGTGCCCACCGCCGTGGGCGCTCCGTTGATGGCCGAGGGCGACACACCCGCCAGGCACCCACGCCAGATCGCGGGCTTGCGCTGGCACATGCCTGGCTATGCAGCCGCCCATGACCGCCACCGAGTACGTGTCACCCACCGACGAGGTGTCACCCGTCCGATCTACGGCCACCGAAAAGGTGTCACCCGTCCGATCGACGGACACTCCCGGCTGGCTGGCGTCCGTCGTCGCCACCCTGGCGGTCATGAGCGGGTGTCTGGTCGGTGACCCGGACGCTGGCGATGACGAGCTGCCCACCGAGGAGATCTACGCGGCCGGGTGGGTCTGCACCGGCACCGCCGGCCGCAGCCCGAGCCCGTCGGGCACGTACTACGTGACGTCGTTCGGGTGCTGGACTGACGCCGCCGGGCGTGACCACAACGATGGGGACGACAACTGTATCCCGTGGTGCCAGGGCAACGCCTACCGCTTCGGCACCGACGACGAGTACGACGCCATGTGCGGCGGGATGAGCGGCCCGGCGTGCGAGCGCGAGACCGAGTGGTACTCCGCCGACGCCGACCGCTACGGCTGCATGACCCGGCTCAAGGTCACCAACCGCGACAACGACAAGGCGGTCGTCGTCGTCGTCCTCGATCGCGGCCCGAGCTGCGCGATCGAGCGCCAGGTCAGCCACTGGGTGATGGATCTGTCGTACCCGACCACCGAGTACCTCTTCGGCGAGCCCAAGAGCGCGACCGAGCGCGCCGACGTGGTGGTCGAGATCGTGCCGATGGACACGCCACTCGGACCGGTCGACACCAGCGCGCCGCCGCCGCCGCCGCCGCCACC
>SXGT01567973.1_pt1 | contig 26570 bp, 17 predicted proteins | sample 3176221 | NCBI WGS metagenome assembly SXGT01 (sample SAMN11356862, study PRJNA531348) | freshwater metagenome | isolation source: freshwater sample F1-120 | place: China: Fuxian Lake, Yuxi | collected 2017-12-25
CGGCCCTCTCCCAATGGGAGAGGGGGAAGAGATGTCGGAGCCGTGTCGGCGAAACCGGAAGAGAGATGGGGGTGCGTGGGGATTTCGCTGGTGCTTGTCTTATGCTGCCCGGGACTTGCACCGCGCTCCAAGAGGGCGGCCAGATTCGCCCCCTGGCAGAACGGTGCCAGTGCTTCAGCCAGTTCTTCCGGCGTGGCAAAACGCTGGGCCGGATCTTTAGCCAGCATCTTGTGGACAATCGCGGCCAGAGCCGGCCGAACATCCGCGCGAAGAGTCTGTACTGCCGCGGCTTCTTTCGTGGCGAGAGCTAATATCTTCTTCACCGGCGTGTCGAACTTCTCCCCCGTGAAGGGTGCCGAGCCGGTGAGCAAACGGTAGAGCGTCGCGCCGAGCGAGTAGATATCGGCCCTGATATCGACGTGGTGCGTGTCGCTCCCTTGCTCGGGGGCCATGTAATCGATGGTCCCCATCATTTGGCCGGTGGAGGTGAGCCCCTGGTCGGGAGCCAGTCCTTCCGACAACAGTGCCAGCCCCAGATCGAGGATTTTCAGTGTCGGCGGCGACTTCTTGCGCGGCGAATTGGCCAGGATCAGGTTCGAGGGCTTGATGTCGCGGTGCACCATGCCATGCTCGTGCGCTTCCTGCAAACCAATTGCCGCTTGCCGGACCAATTCACAGGCATCCGCCACCGGCAGCGGGCCGATGTTCTTTGCCAGCAACGAGAGATCGACTCCCTCGACGTACTCCATCACCAGAAAGTGCGTCCCGTCCTCTTCCCCCGCGTCCATCGCCCGCACGATGTTGGGATGATCGAGCCGTCCCACCGCCTTCATCTCGCGCTGGAAGCGGGCCACGCTGCCGGAATCGCGCATCCGGCCCTCCGGTAACACCTTCAGCGCGACGACCTTTTCCAGCCGCGTATGGAGGGCCTTGTAGACCGCTCCCATTCCCCCTTCGCCCAGCTTGGCCAGCAACTTGTACTCGCGAATTGTCTCCAATGGCAGCCCTTCGTCGTCGGCTGGAGTTGGAGCGGCCCTGAGCGAGATCGTTGGGGCGAGCGGTTTCTCGCCCGAGCCAGACTGGTCCGCCAGCCCTGCGACCCGCTGGAGAACATCTCGGCAAGCGGCTTCCACGGCAAACGGACTGGCCACGGGCTCGGCGAGCAATGCCGAGAGGACTGTATCCGTCGAGTCGCCAATGATGGTTTCCAGCGAACGCTGGCATGTCGGGCAGCTTTCAACATGGGACGCGACCGACACAATCGCCGATTCCTCCAGATCGCCTGCCTGGAACAAATCGAGCACATTGCGGGAAGGACAGGTGGGGGCAGGCATGGGAAAGGGGCCTCACGAATGACGCGGCGGATCAACCTCTGCAGTAGAATCGCAAGGCGCTTACGAATCCACTCCTTCGAGGGGGGAGAGGGAAATGACGAAGCCCGAATGAGAAGTACTCGCCATTCATTCGTCATTCGGAATTCGTCATTCGAATTTCCGGCACCAGCCCTTCCAACTCCTTCTTGAGTCGCTTGAGGACTCGCGATCGGGCGACATAGACGGCTCCGACCGACATCGCCAAATCGGCGGCCACGTCGGCTGGGCGGCGGCCTTCGACCGCCGTTTGCATGCAAGCTTGCCAGGTATGGTCCGCAAATTCAGGTCGAACCAACTCCAACGTCCGGTGGATCAAATCCGCGTGATTGTTCGCATTCTCCGCCAGACCCTCCTCCGGCAGCCGATCGGGAATTTGTTGGAGCATCGCCTGGGCCTCGGTGCCGCCGTCCGCGGGAGGCCGACCGGCCCGCTTTCGCAAATGGTCGCACGCTCGCCGATGGGTAATCGTCCCCAACCAGCCGCGAAAGCTGTCCGTCGGGCGGTCGCCGCGAAACCTGTGCAGACTGGAGAAGACGGCCTGAAAGACTTCCTGCACGATGTCGGCCGCGTCATGCTCCTTGAAGCCCGCGGCCCGCACCCATCCATAGACCACCGGCCCATACAGCTCCGACAATCGCCGCCACGCGTCCCTGTCTTGACTCACCGCGCGATAGAGCAAGCTGGAATTCGTGCTCGAATCGGTTTGGTGCGGAAGGTCGTTCATGGAAATCTGGCGACAGGTTCCTGATTCATTGCGGGGTAATTCTACCCTCATCTCTGTCAACTATCATCCGTATGAAGCTGCCATGCAAATTGCTCTTCCCTCTCTCTCGTGGTACTCTGGATCTCTGATCGACCACGCTTTTCCGGCTGTTTTGGTGGGACGGAGTAGTGCTCCGTCCGATCATGGCAGAAAGCCAGCGGGGTGTTGGCAGGTTACCGGCGTTTTTACTGCGGGAGATGCAGCGATGCTCAGAATTACGGGCGAAGGGACGGCTCATACGTGCGATGGGGTGACTCGGCGGGATTTCCTGCAGGTGGGGGCCTTGGGAGCGGTGGGCATGACGCTGCCGCAGCTCTTGGCGGCGGAGGCGGCGGCCGCAGAGGAGAAGAAGAAGGAGCATGACAACCGCTCGGTGATCATGATCTTCAACCTCGGCGCGCCGAGCCAGATGGACACGTTCGATCCCAAGCCGGAGGCGGCTGCGGAGATTCGGGGGCCGTTTGCGCCAATTTCGACGAAGGGTGATTTCCAGATTACGGAAATCCTGCCGCGGCACGCCCAGGTTGCCGACAAGTTCTCGCTCGTCCGCAGTTGTTACCACACTGCCGCCGCGGTGCATGATACCGGGCACCAGATGCTGCAAACCGGGAGGCTCTTCACCGGCGGGATTAACTCGCCGCACGCTGGCTGTGCCCTGGCATATCTTCGCGGGCCGAAAACCGATCTGCCGCCGTTCGTGGTGCTACCAGAGAAGATGGGCTCGACGGGCGGAAACCTGCCGCATGGACAAGAAGCCGGTTTTCTCGGCAAAGCGCACGACCCGTTCGTGCTCAACACCGATCCCAGCAAGCCAAACTTCAAAGTGCCCGACCTGCTGCCACCGGCCGACCTCGGTGATGCCCGGCTCGACCGCCGCCGCCGGATGCGACAGATTGTGGAAGAGAAGGTGAAGGAGTTCGACGCCAGCCCCAGTGCCAAGCTAATGGACGCCAACTTCGAAGCCGCCTATCGCATGATGACCAGCCCGCAGGCCCGGGCCGCCTTTGACCTGACCAAAGAGCCGCAGGCCCTGCGGGAGAAGTATGGGCTTAATCGGTTCGGTCAGTGCTGCCTGCTCGCCCGGCGGCTGATTGAGGCGGGGGTCCGGTTTGTGACGGTGAATACGTTCCTGACCGTGTTCGACGAAATCACTTGGGATATCCACGGCAGCAAACCCTTCACCAGCATCGAGGGGATGAAGAACATCGTCGCCCCGATGTATGACCAGGCGTACGCTGCCCTGATTGAAGACCTGAGCGAACGGGGAATGCTGGCCGAAACGCTGGTCTGCAACCTGGCGGAATTCGGCCGCACGCCGCGCATCAACCCGGCCGGAGGGCGGGACCACTGGCCGCAATGCTTCTCCGCCTACTTCGCCGGCGGCGGCATCCAAGGGGGCCGAGCCATCGGCCGCAGCGATCCCATCGGGGCCTACCCCGCCGAACGTCCCGTCGAGCCGCCCGAAATCGTCGGCACCATTTACAAGAGCCTCGGCTTCGACCTGGAAACCACGCTGCCGGGCCCCGCGGGGCGGCCGTTCCCGCTGGTGGACTTTGGGAAGCATGAAGTGAAGGAGCTGTTTTAGGAGGAATCCGAAGCAGCAGAGGGTAGCCACAAAAAAGCACGAAGAGACACAAAAAGGAAATCCGTGCTGGGTTGACGATTGCAACTTTTTTGTGCTTTCTTTTGATTTTTGTGGCCATCCCCTCGGACGTTTTATAGGCAATCTCGAAATCAAATAGATGTAATGAACAGACTTTCTATTTATTTGACGTTAGTTCTCAGTGCGCTGGTCGGCGTTCGTTGCGCAATGTGCGTCGAGCAAGATCCGGGGGCCAAGAGTCTCATCTTGCTTCCCGCCAAGGTCAGCCTCACTACCAAAGAATCTCGCCAAACCCTCGTCCCCCAGTGGAAACGGGGCGAGCAGGTCTTCGGACAGGCGATAGAAGGAGTGCAGCTAACGAGCAGCGACGAAACGGTCGTGAAGATCGAGAACTCCGTCGCGGTTCCCGTCGGCAACGGAAAGGCGACGATTACGGCGAAGGTTGGCGATCAAACGGCAACTACAGAGATAACCGTCACCGGCCAGGACCAGCCGTTTGTCTGGAGCTTTCGAAATCATGTCGAATCGGTGTTGTCGAAGCAGGGTTGCAATACTGGGGCGTGCCATGGGGCGCGGGCGGGGCAAAAGGGATTTCGGCTGACGCTGTTTGGGTTCGATGTCGATGCCGACTATAGCTATCTCACGCGGCAGGCGCTGGGGCGGCGGGTGGTGCCGAGCGATCCGGGGCGAAGTCTGATTTTGACCAAGCCGACGGGCTTGTTGCCGCACAAGGGGGGGATAAAGCTCGATCCGGCGACGCAGGAATATCGTGTGTTGGCGGAATGGATTGCTTCGAGGGCTCCGGGACCGAAGGAGAGTGACCCGCAGATTGCCAGCCTGGAAGTGTTGCCAAAATATTCCACGCAGGGGGTCGGCGCGAGTCAGCAGCTTATTGTGCTGGCCCATTTTAGCGATGGCCATGTGGAGGATGCGACACGTTGGGCCAAGTACACGTCCGTCAACAGTTCGGTCGGCTCCGTCGGCGAGCGGGGCGAAGTGAAAGTCACCGGCAGTGGCGAAGGGGCGATCAAGGTCTGGTATCTCAACTACAATGCAATGGCCTTTTTGACCGTGCCGTTCGTAAATGATGTCCAACCGGAAGTTTTTTCCAGCGCCGAGCGGCGGAACTTCATTGATGATCTGGCGAACGAGAAGCTCGCCGCCCTCAAGCTGCCACCGTCGCCGAAATGCGACGATTCCACCTTTTTGCGGCGGGCTTTCCTCGACACCATCGGCACGCTCCCGACGGTGGACGAGACGCGGGCGTTCCTGGCGGATGCTTCCGCCGATAAGCGGGACAAGTTGATCGATCACCTCCTCAGCCGGCCGGAGTTTGTCGATTACTGGGCCTATAAGTGGTCGGACCTGCTGCTGCTGTCCGGTGAGCGGCTGCGGCCGGAGGCGATCAAGGCGTATTACGGATTCATCCGCAAAAGCGTGGAGCAGAACAAGCCGTGGGACAAGTTTGTCTATGAGATCGTCACCGCCAGCGGCAGCACGCACGAGAACGGGGCGGCGAATTTCTACGCCCTGCATCAGGATCCGGAGGAGATGGCGGAGACGGTGAGCCAGGCGTTTTTGGGGCTCTCCATTAACTGTGCCAAGTGCCACAACCACCCGCTGGAAAAATGGACCAACGACCAGTACTACGGCATGGCCAACATGTTCAGCCGCGTGCGGGCCAAGGGTTGGGGAGGCGATTTCCGCGGCGGCGACGGCCTGCGGACGGTCTACTCCGACACGCAGGGGGAGCTCATCCAGCCCAGCCGCGGCACGCCACAACTTCCGCGTCCCCTCGACGGCCAGCCGATTCCGTTCGCGTCGAATGTCGACCGACGGATTGCCCTGGCCCAGTGGCTTACGTCGAAGGACAACCCGTATTTCACGCGGGCCATCGCCAACCGCATGTGGGCCAACTTTTTCGGCGTCGGCCTGGTCGAGCGGGTCGATGACATGCGGGTCACCAACCCGGCTAGCAACGAAAAGCTCCTCGACGCGGCTGCCAAATATCTGGCCGACAACAACTACGACCTGAGGCAACTGATGCGGGCCATCCTGCAATCAGCCGCCTACCAGCGGGATTCCGCCCCGCTGCCGGAGAACCGGGCGGATGAGCGGTTCTACTCCCGCTACTACCCGCGACGGCTGAAGGCGGAAGTGTTGCTGGACGCCATTTCGCAAGTGACCGACGCGCCCACGAAGTTCATCTACCTCAAAGCCGACGGCAAGCCCGGCGACCCCGCCCCGGCGAAGCGAGCCCTTGAGCTGCCGGATGTCTCCGTCGATTCCTATTTCCTCAAGACCTTCGGCCAGCCAGTCCGGCTCATCACCTGCGACTGCGAGCGAAGCGACGAGCCGAGCATGACCCAGGTCCTGCACATGTTCAACGGCGACACCGTCAACAAAAAGCTCGGCTCCCCCGGCAGCGCGGCGGAGAAGGCGACGGCCGATCCGTCCAACGAGAAAGCGGTGGAAAACCTGTTCCTGGCGGCCCTCTCTCGTTTTCCCACGGATATCGAGAGACAGAAACTGGCCGCCGAGCTCGCTTCCGTCAAACCGGAGGAGCGGCGGGGTGTGATTGAGGATTTGTACTGGAGCGTGTTGAGCGGGCGGGAGTTTTTGTTTAATCACTGACAGATGCAAGTTGGCAAGCCATGTCTGCAAGTCGCATTCTAACCCTGAGCCTCTACGCATTGCTCGTATCATGCATTTCGGCAATTGGGTGCAGTTTTAGGGAGGAGACAGTGGATGACGAAACGCAAAGGCATATTGACGAAATAGTCGAGAAGGCTGTAGCAGAAATCCAAGCTGCGGAACTGGAAGATAGTAAGAAGAGCTTTAGTGAGTGTATTGAACGGAATGAAGCCGGAGCGGTAATGGGCGCGTATTGTAATGGCACCATAGTGACGCCAGGGGATTTGCGGTCGTTCGGTAAAGACAATCCAGTCAGGTTATGGTTGCGAAAGTGCAGGGTGACGGACGACTTGATCTCCACATGTGCGGACTTGAAATCACTCGATGAGTTATGTCTTTGGGGGTCTGATGTCACTGACTCACAAATGAAATTCATCTTGCGTATGTCGAATCTCAAGAAGTTGGATCTTCGATACACTGCGATTTCAGACGATGGTCTGCTTTCGATAGGTCGGATGAATCAACTGGTAAGTTTGGACCTCTCTGGAACTGACGTGACTAGTCAAGGAATGAACTCACTTCGAGGTCTGAAAAAACTCAAAGAACTAAGCCTCGACAAGACTCAGGTTGACGACGCCGGGATGGCGGCGATTAGCTCTCTTAATTCGCTTGAGAAACTCAGTCTTGAAGATGGCAGTATCTCCAATCGTGGACTCGAGCATATTGGACACCTCTCGGAGTTAAAGCTCCTTTCGATCCACAATATGGAGACGGTGAATGAGGATGGGCTAAGGCACCTGGAGGGCCTTAAAGAGCTTGAAACTCTCTATCTTTGCGTACCCGTAACCGCCAAGGGAGTGTCTTCACTAAAGAAGATGACTGGCCTCAAGCATCTCTACATGGGTGATGTCACTTCGGATACACCGTTTAACAATGAACGGCTTATGCTTGAGTTACCCAGCGTTGGTGTGTATTAAGGAACCGTCTCATGATCAAAGACGAGATTCTACGCCTCTGGCGGCAGCGGCCGTTTCAGCCGTTTCGAATTATCACGGTAGTGGGTGAAGCAATTGATGTTTCGAGTCCTCGGCTAATGCTGGTCGCCGGAAATATGCTCACCATCGGGCAACCTTACCCTGGCGAACCGCCGCCCGCCGCGAGTGATGCGACGTGGCTCGAATTCAGAAACATTGAGCGAGTAGTAATCCATCGTATCCGTCGGGCAATGCCCTACAAGTTTCCGACCCCAGGCGAAATTCCCTTTTGATCTCTATGCGCCACCATTCCATCCCAATCAGGTCGCTTTCCTTCATTCTGTGTGTCGTTCTAGCCGCAGCAGCTCATGCCCAGACTCCCCCTGATTACACCAAGCAAATCCACCCTCTCTTCACCAAATACTGCACCGGCTGTCACAGCGATGAGGACCACGAAGGGAAGTTGTCGCTGGAGAGTTATGGCTCGCTGCTGAAAGGGGGAAGCAAGGGGGCCGCGGTGAGTCCGGGGCGGGCGGACCAGAGCCGGATGATTCTGGTGCTGACCGGCAAGGCGGAGCCGGCGATGCCGCCGAAGGACAATGAGAAACCGAAGCCGGAGGAGATTGCCCTGCTCAAAGCGTGGATCGACGCCGGGGCCAAGGGGCCGCAGGGGGCCGGGCCGGACCCGACGATGCTGGTGACGCCTCAGGTGAAGCTCCTTGCGCCGGCCCGCCAGGTGGTGAGCGCCATCGCCGTCTCGCCGCAAGGGAACGTCGTAGCCGTCGCCCGCTATGGCGAAGTCGAATTGCAATCGCTGCCGGAACGCAAGCCGCTGTTCAGGCTCAGCGGCCATCGCGGCAATGTCAACGCCGTCACGTTTTCCGCTGACGGCCAATTCGTCGTCTGTGCCGCGGGAGAGCCGGGGCTGTTTGGCGAAGCTCGGCTCTGGAAGGTGGCGGATGGGTTGCTGGTCAAGGTGTTTCAGGGGCATAAAGACAGTCTGTATGCCGTGCGGCTCTCGCCAGATGGAGCGTTGCTCGCAACGGGGTCTTACGACAGCACCATCAAGCTCTGGAATACTGCGGATGGCAAGGAAGTGAAGTCGCTGGAAGGGCACAACGGCGCGGTGTATGAGCTTGCGTTTCGCAAAGACGGCAAAGTGCTGGCCAGTGCCAGCGGCGACCGGACCGTGAAGCTCTGGGACGTCGCGGCCGGCACGCGGCTGGATACGCTCAAGGAATCGCTCAAGGAGTTGTATGCCTTGGCGTTCAGCCCGGACGGGACGCGAGTTGCCGCGGCGGGGGTCGATAACCGCATCCGCGTCTGGCAGGTGAGCGAAGCGGCCAAGGAAGGGACGAACCCAATCTTGGAGTCCAAGTTCGCCCACGAAACACCCGTCCTCCGCCTCGCCTGGTCCGCGGACGGCAAAACGCTCGTCTCCACCGGCGAAGACCGGCTGATCAAGGTCTGGAATGCCGAAACGATGGCCATCCGCACCACGTTGGAAAAGCAGTCCGACTGGGCCACGGGCGTGGCGGTGCTGCCGATGGGTGAAGAAATCGTCGTTGGCCGGATCGACGGCACGACTGGCTCCTACAAACTCGCTGGTGCGACTCCAGAATCTGAGAAACCACTCGTGACGCTGGCCGAAGCGCCTGCGGAGGTCGATTACGGGCCGCAGCCGAAGACGGAAGAATTGGCAAAAACCGCGGAGGTGGAGCCGAATGATAATCCGTCGCGCGCCACGCCCCTTAACCTCCCAACGATCGCCCAAGGCCGCATTTTTGGCGGCGATCACGGACAGTCGAGCGACAGCGATCTCTACCGTTTCGACGCCAAGGCCGGCGACCAGTGGATCTTCGAGACCAATGCCGCCCGTACTGGCTCGCCCCTCGATTCCAAGGTCGAAATCCTTTCCGCCGGCGGCCAACCGGTGCCGCGGCTCTTGCTCCGCTGCGTCCGCGATAGCGAGCTCGAATTCCGCGGCATCAGCGGAGACTCCCGCGGGGCCCGGTTGAAGAATTACGAGGAAATGTTCGTCAACGACTATGTCTACATCGGCGGCGAGATCGTCAAGCAGTTCCGCCAGCGACGGGGACCGGACGCGGAGAATGACTTCTATCCCGACACCGGCGCGCGGAGCTGCTTCTGGGATACCACGCCGCGTGCGCACGCGGTCGGCGCGCCGGCCTATCAGGTGCTGCCCTACCCTGTCGGAACCGTCCTTCCGGGCAACGGTCTGCCAGTCTTCACGGTGAACTTCGAGAACGACGACGAGTCGCAGCGGAAGCTCGGCAAGGACTCGCGACTGACGTTTGTGGCACCGGCGGATGGGACGTACTTGGTTCGAGTCGCCGATGTCCGCAGCTTCGCGGGTGAAGGCTTCAAGTACGATCTCACCGTCCGCCGCCCGCAGCCCGACTTCAAGGTGACGCTCAATGGGGCGAACCCGACGGTAAACGCCGGCAGCGGCAAACAATTCAGCGTCAAAGCGGAGCGGCTGGACAATTTCAGCGGCCCGATCCGCGTCGACATCACCGGTTTGCCGCCTGGCTTCCAGGCATCAACGCCCATCGTCATCCAGCCGGGCCTCCACGAAGCGCACGGCGTCCTCAACTGCATCTCGGATGCCGCGGCTCCGACCGAGGCCAACTGGGGGCTGACGAAAGTAACCGCCATGGCAACGATTGCCGGTAAGGAAGTGACGCACGACGTCAACAACCTTGGCAGCGTGAAAAGGGCCGACAAGCCGAAAGTCATTGTGCATCTGGAACTGGAAGGAGCACCTGAGCAGCCCGCGACGCTCGCCACCGGCTTTCCCAAGCCGCCGGAAATCACCATCGCCCCCGGCGGCAGCATCACTTGCAAGCTGCGGGTCGAGCGCAACGGTTTCAACGACCGCATCGCGTTCGACGTCCCCAATTTGCCGCACGGCATCATCGTGGACGACATCGGCCTCTCCGGCATCCTCATCCCCGAAGGGCAAACCGAGCGGACTGTCTTCCTCCGCGCCGAGCCCTGGGTTCCCGAGCAAAGTCGCACCTTTTTCGCCATCGCCCAGGTCGAAGGGAACCAGGGGAGTTGCCCGATGGTGATACATGTGAAGAGGAAATGACACGGCAGCCTAATGACGAAGCTCGAATGACAGATGGCGAATGAACGGCCAGCCGACACCAACGCAACGCAGGTTTTATCCGCCGCGGTTTTCACTGTGGATCGTGATGGTCTTTCTGACGCTGTTTTGCTTTTGTTGCGGCTTCTTTCGGCTGATTACATATCAAGACGATGCGACAGACGTTTCATCCCAGGAAGCAAACGAGAAGTTTCGCCGTGCCTGGTCGTTTGTCCGAGTTCCAGAAGAGGCGAAGCATGTAAATCTCCATGCTCGCTTTCAGGGTGGCGGTGCCGACTTTGATATCTCGGAAGAGGACTTTCTAGCCTGGAGCAAGGGGCAAGGGTGGAAGGCTACGGAGCAGCAGTCGATGCCGCCAGCCCCGCCGCTGATTGTTGAATTCGACGTTCCCAACGTCCGCCACTGCTATGAATTCTCCAATGGCACGCATCGTGGCGGCTGGAGCGTGATGTACGACATCGAGCGAAAACGGGCGTGGATCCATCTTTCGCCAAGATGATCGTCGTCGCCACCGCCGCTATTCACCCCAATCTGCGACGGAAATACCCCGCACTTCATAATCCGTCGCCGGGTCGTGGGCCTGAAGCTGGATGACGCCGGGCTTGGTTCGCTTCCCTACGCGGGGGTTGTCGTTCTCCGGCCGTTCGTCGAGGAAATCGACGGTTTGATAGCCGTTGACCCAGGTGGCGATGCGGGGGCCGTCGGCGATGATGGTCATTTTGAAGGAGACAAAATCGCGGGCTACCTGGCGACGGGCGTCCAGCCGGTCGTCGATGCCGCCGGTGCAATAGCGAAAAGGCTTCGATGGGTCATTGTCCAGGCAGCGGTTGTGAAGCTGGGCCTCGTAGCCATTCATGAAATCGCCGGCGATGGCGCGAAAGAAGACGCCGCCATTGGAGTGGACGGCGCGCGTGCGGACGTCAATCTGCAGGACGAAGTCGCCGAATTGTTTTTCGGTGTATTCGATGGCTTCCGGCCCGCCGACAGCGCGGAGCACACCGTTCTCAACTTGCCAGGCGGATTCTTCCCGCGACTGTTGTTTCCGCTGAATATGTTTCCAGCCGGTGAGGTCTTTGCCGTTGAAGAGCGGGTGGGTCTTGAGCGGCTTAATCAGGAGCGTCTTGAGCTCCAGTCCCTTTCCCAAGCGGACAAAGTCCTTCTTGCCCGTCTCCAACAGGAACATCGGTAGTTCGGCGGAGACGTCATATTTCTTGCCGCCGACGAAAATGCTGCCCTTGCCGCGAAATTCGCCGAAGAGAACACAGTTGCCGAATTGAATCGTCGAGATCTTGCTCAATTCCGGTTCCTTTTCGGGACTGGAATCCCTCCAACCGATCCCTTGGTCGCTGTCAAAAAGGCTCAGCCAACCCTTCTCCGGCAGCGGCGCGGATGTGAACTCATCGATGCGTCTATCGGTAAAGCCCGCCCCGCGCTCCGGCGGACTCATCGGCGTGCCGCGGCTGGAAGGGACGGCGATCATGTCCATCACATAACGGGTACCTTCCGTCCCCGTTCCAACAACTACCGCCTTCGATGCCGCCGGCGGCCGCGCGGGGTCGTAAAACTTGGGCCGAATCTCGTTGTGGGCTTTGCTCACTTCGTCGTCGGTGACGTAGTACGTCGCTTTCGTCAGATGCCGATAGTCGCTGCCCGCTTTCTCGAGCAACAATTTTAAGCGGTCAAACGGCTGTTGCACCTGGGCCGCGGTATCGGCCTTCGCATCAGCAAACAGGTCCGAAAAGAATATCGTCCCGCCGCCATGAATGCGGGCCACACGGCAATAAAGAGGAGACGCTTTAAAGCCAGCCGGCGTCAAATACTCAATCGGCTCGGCGGGGAGCGCTTCCGTGGCCGGTCCTCCCCAGGCGACTAGTTCAATTTCAATTGGGGCGGTCGATTTCCATTCCACGTAGGAAACCGGCGGCACTCTTTGGCCGGCAAAATGCCTGGCGATTTCCTCCTTCACCAACCCCGCCGACTGCATCGGCGTGACAAAGCACTTGAGCTGCACGATGTCGGCATCGCTGCGGCCGTATTCCGTTAGAGTACGGCTCAAGCTTTCCAGCGTCTTTTTCGTCGCCTCGGGCAATGTGCCCGGATCCGCCTGGCCGGAAACATAGATCCGCTCCCCCTTGGGCATCACCGCCGAGAGTGGACCGCGGCGGACATCCTTGGTCGTGTTTCTCGGCAAGGCAGCCACCGCATCGACCGCCACGAGCGCATCGTCGGCGGGGAGCTTTGTTACGACAAAACTGACGGCAGCCCGCTGCTCGCCGACAAAGGTCTTCACAAGTTTCTGGCGGATCGCATCGGCCGCATCGTTGGAAGCAACATAGAAATTGAGCTTCACCGCGTCGCTGAGCGCCACGCCCGAGTACTTCAGCTCCATCTCCAGCCGGGCAAACATTCCCTCCACTTGCGCTTCCACGCTCTGGCGTTCATCGGCAGCGGCAAAGATTTGCGTGGTATGCAGCAGCGGAACATCGTCCACCAGCACGGCAGCGGAAGAGCCCGTGCGGGGATTCGATTCGACGTGGCGAATGGGCTGCGCTTGCGCCCAGACGCAGAAGGTTGAAAGAATCGCAGCCGCGAAGGCCCAGTGGAATCGTGCCATCGAGCCCTCGTAGCCACACGCGGCTCGCGTGTGGGGTGAATTGGCGACGCAGCCAGCCGAGAAGCCGACACGCGGGCGGCGTGTGGCTACGGCTGAGTGGCTAAGCTTTGACCCCGATATTGATATACGCATGCACGTGCGGCGCTCCGCGGAAATGCCAGACCATGCTCGGCCCTTCCACCCGCCAGATGTCCCACAGCTTGTCGCTGTTCAGGTCTTCCTGCTGATAGAACGCCATGTGCAGCTTGTCCACGCCGCCGGTGCTCTTGAGGATTTCCATGACCTCGTCCACATCTTCCTGGCGATACGGCGCGAGAAGGACTTTGAGCGTCTGCTCGACCAGCTTCTTCTGGTCGGCGGAAAACTCGCTGACCGCCACGCCGTGGAATCGGCCTTTCTCTCCTTGCAGCGGGACCAGTCCTTCGCTGGGAGCCTTGGCGATGAGGGCCCTTTCGGCCTGCTTGGCATCGAGCGATTTGAAGACTTCGTTGGTCTGCTGCGTCTGGTAGTGGAACAGGTTCTGCTTGGCGTCTTCCTCGCCATGGCCGTAGATCAGCGGGCCGCCGAAAGCCGCTTTGTCGACGCTGTTGCCGTCGGCCCGCAGGGTGAGATGGCGGCCGGTAAGTTCCCATTCGCATTTGCCGCTGCCGGGAGTCCCGAACAAGGCGATGCTGTAGGCCCCGAGCCCGCCGTCGTCGTACTCGGTCTGCTTCTTGATTCGCTCGTAGCCGTCGGCGCTGGTCACTTTCTTGACGATGTCGTCAATCAGAGCCTGCTGGTCCTTGGTATAGAAGTCGCTGCCAATCGTCGGCTTGGTGATGTGCCAGTTGGCGTTGATCCGCTTGCGCAGTTCGTGATCAAAGTCAAAGCAGATGGTCTTCTTCTGCTCGTCGCTGAGTGTGCCATAGAGCTTGCCGACCACCCCTTCCGCGTCACTCTTCTCGCTCGGGGCCGCATGGGCAAAACGCGAAAACAGGGCCGGTCCAGCTGCGGCAGCCAAGACGCCCGCTCCAATGGTCCGCACAAAGGTGCGGCGGTCGAGAGAAGAATCGCAGTCCAGGCAGGAAATGGCGGGGCGCTGGTTCATGGCACACTCCAAATAAGGTGGGAGGGACGAGACGCCCGCTATTGTAGGACTTTGCCGGACGCAATCCAACCAGACCAGGGCAGAATGGGCGATTGCAGATTGCAGAATGATGAAAGCGGGATGATGAAGGCAAAGAGTTGAAGGAAATTTGCTTTCTCCCCCCTCTTCTCTTATCTTCTTGCCAACCATCTTGTTGCCACCTGTCTTCCATTCTTCATCATTTTGCCCCCATGATTCCGCACATCTCTCGCCCGCTACCCGCGATTCTTCTGCTCATTTTGGCCACAATTGCTGGGGCCGATGACAGCCCTGTGAATGCCGACATCCTGTTTGTCGGCGGCACGATCTTCGACGGCAGCGGCGCGGAAGGGGTCGTCGGTGACGTCGCCATCCAGGGGAACAAGATCGTCGCTGTCGGTAAATTCACGCACGGTAAAGTCCTGCAGAGAATCAACTGCACGGGGCTTGTCATCGCCCCTGGCTTCATCGACCTGCACAACCACAGCGACGGTCCGATTGTCGCGCCCGCGACCCGCGGCAACGTGAACTATCTCACGCAGGGCTGCACCACGATTGTCACCGGCAACTGCGGCAGCGGGCCGATTCGGGTCAAGGAGTTCTATGACAAAGTCGATGCCGCCGGCAGTGGCACGCATGTCGCCCACCTGTTGCCGCAGGGCTCGCTGCGGGAATTCGTGATGCAGCGGGTCAACCGCAAGCCGACCGAGGAAGAGCTGGTCAAGATGCGGGACCTCGCGGCGAAAGCGATGGAAGAGGGAGCCTGGGGAATGTCCACCGGCCTCATCTATATCCCCGGCACCTTTTGCGAAACCGAGGAGCTGATCGAAATCGCCAAAGTCGTGGGCAGCCGCGGGGGTATCTACGCGAGCCACATCCGCAACGAAAGCAAGCAGCTTGTGGAATCGGTCGAGGAGGCGATGCAGATTGGCCGCGAAGGAAAGATGCCAGTCCACATCTCCCACTTCAAAGCCTCCGGTGCCGATGCCTGGGGCCAACTGCGAATCGCCGCGAATGCCATCGAAAAGGCCCGCACCAGTGGCGAGAGAGTGACGGCTGACCAGTATCCGTACATCGCCAGCTCCACCTCATTGGAAGCCACGCTCCTTCCCACCTGGGCCGGCGAAGGGGGGCGCAAGAAGCTCGAAGAGCGGCTCAAGAACGAAGAGACGCGGGCCAAAATCAAAGCGGCCGTGGACAAGGCCCTTTCCGTCAAGCGGCGGATTCAAATCGCCTCGTTCGGCCCGAACCCAGAGTACGTCGGCAAGAGCCTGGACGAAATCGCCGCCGCACAGAAGCGGGACACGACTGATCTGGTTCTCGACATCGAAAGCCGCGGCGGGGCGCGAGTCATCAACTTCGGCATGAACGAGGAAGAAGTCCGCATGGCGATGCAACTCCCCTGGGTCGCCACCGCCTCCGACGGCTCCGCCCGCATCCCCGACCAGGACCAGCCGCACCCTCGCAGCTACGGCACCTTCTCGCGAAAAATCGGCCTCTATAGCGTGAGGGAAAAAGTCCTGCCGCTCGCGCAGGCCATCCGCAGCTCCTCCGGCCTCCCCGCCGACATCCTCGGGCTTACCGACCGCGGCTATCTCCGCCCCGGCCTCGCCGCCGACATCGCCGTCTTTGACCCCAAGACCTTTGTCGATACCGCCACCTATGATCATCCCGCACGCTACTCCACCGGCCTCAAATACGTCTTTGTCGCGGGCACGCCCGCGATTTTTGAGGGCACGCCGACGGGATCGTTGGCGGGGAGGGCGCTGAGGAAGGCGTTCAAGAAGTGACCCTTCTGGTCCTCGAGAGCGAGGGCACTATTCAGCGCTAAACTCCACTCGCCGATAGATTTCCTCCAGCGGGAGTTCCGCTTCGATTTCGGAGAGGGGCAAGACCGCCAAGAGCCCTTCGTAATCCTCGCGCACGAAGCCTTGGTCGCTGCGGCGATATACTACGATAGCCGCCGCCTCCTGCTCGACAAGCGCATAGACACAAAGCGAGGGAATCGTGTGATACGCGTCTCGTTTTTCTCCTTCATCGATCCGCCGCGTGGCGCTTGAAAGTACTTCAAAGATCACCGCCGGCTCGTCCTGGAACGAATCGTCCTGGGGATTGGGGCGGCAAATCACTGAGGCGTCCGGATAGTAGAACCGATGATGGGTCGGCAGCCGGACGCGAATCTTGGTGTCGGAATTGAAGGGTTGACAGGGCTTGCCTTGCAGGCGGGCACCCAGCGAGATAATGAGATTCGTGGCGATGATATTGTGGGCATTCCTGGCACCCGCCATCGCGTACGCGACTCCTCCCAGGTATTCGTGTTTGACCTGGGAGCATAACTCGCCCGCAAGATAATCTTCAACCGAAAGTGGCTCTCTTTTTTTGACGGCGCTCATGTTGCCATTATACCCGCAACGCGCGTGAGTCGTCAAAATAGGGCTTGAAGAAACAGGCTGCAGATCAAGGTGGCTACTGGAGAATCGCGATGACCATTGCAAGAATTCGAAACCACTCCTTCCTGTTCTCAGTGCTCTGCCTCCTGACTCTCCCCTCTTTTGCTGCCGATCCGCCGAAAGTTGGCGAAGCGGAGATTCTAGCGGGGCTCAAGGAGTTTTATGCCAAGACGGCCCGGCCGGATGGCTCGTTTCAGCCGGGAGTCGATCCGGAATATCTGGGGATGTCGGACAGCGCCTACAGCGACATGGCCGCAGTCACCTATGCCTGCACGATCCATAAGACGTTTGGCTGGAAGTTGCCCCACGAGGCGAAGACGATCGAGTTTTTGTTGTCGCGGCAGAAGGAGAGCGGCGAGTTCGTGAACGTGGCAGGGACGGTCGATCCGAAGTCACCGCAGGGGAAGGTCTACAACACGACGCAGGCCCTTGTGGCCCTTCACGCACTCGGCTTGAAGGCGAAGTTCGATCCGCTGCCCGTGTTCGAGGAGATTCTGAAACAGGATTACAAGACGCTGCCGGCTTACAGCACAAGCTTTTTTCCACTAGCGTATCTTTGTGCCGGAAAGCCGATTCCAGACCAAGCCGATCGCTCGATTCGGGCGTTGATGATTCCCGATGACGAAGGGTATCTGAACGACCACGTCGCGGCGACGTTCCATGCCTCGCACTATTACAGCCTGGTCGGCGAGCCAACGCCGAAGGGGGCCCAGATCGTCAAGCGGGTCCTCCGCGACCAGAACAGGAACGGCAGTTGGCTCCTCAACCTGCCGTCGCGCGACCGCCATGCCACGTTCGATGCCGTCTTCACGCTCCGCCACGAAGGGGCCGGTGAGGAAGCGTGCCAAATGGCCATCGCTAAAGCAGCCGAGTGGGCTCTCTCCTGCCGCAATGATGATGGCGGCTTCGGGCACTTCCCCGGCAGCACGTCCGATGCGGATGCCGTTTACTTTCAAGTCGGAACACTGGTAATGGCGGGAGTCCTGAAACCGGCCGATCCGCTGCCGGAAGATCCTCATTTGCTTTCCTGGGGGCATCTGATGCCACTGAGGGAAAGGAAAAAATCCGATCCGGCCAGCATTGAAATGCCGGATTGGGTTTCTTGTTTGGCCATCCATCCTGGCACTCCCTGGCTGGCAGCGGGCTGCGGCGACAACACCGTCCGGCTCTGGAACTGCGAGACGCTCAAACCGATGAAGGTTCTGAAAGGACATGCGGATCGAATCACCGCCGTCGCATTCTCCAATCTCGGCACCTATGTCGTCACCGGCAGCTACGACAAGACCGCCAGAGTCTGGGACTTGCATCGCGACACCAATGGCGTGTTGGCGGGCCATCGCGGCGCGGTCGTCTCGGTGGCGTTCATGGAGGACACCATCGTGACTGGCGACATGGCCGGCATCATCAAAATCTGGAATAAAGAGACCCTGCTTTGCGAGCGAACCATCACAGCTCACAAGTCCTGGGTGAACTCGCTAACCGTCGTGCCTTGGGGGATTGCCTCGGGCAGTTCGGACGGGACAGTCAAAATCTGGTCAGAAAAAGACTGGCGGCTGGTCAAAGAGATCGCCGCCACCAACGCCGAGGTCCGCTCCGTCGCCGTCTCCCCTGATAGCAAGTATCTGGCCATTGGTCTTCGCTACGGTAAGACACAACTCTGGAACACATTTGACTGGAAAGAAGTCGCCACCCTGGAATCCAAGGCGGACGATGCTTGGTCCGTCGTCTTCACCTCGGACAGCAAACAGTTGCTTGTCGCTGCCGGAGAATGGAACCGGCCAACGGAGATTGCCATTTGGGACGTAGCCACGCAGAAGCGGACTGGCGCACTCAAACATCCCGGAGAAGTGCTGAGCTTGGCGGTATCCAAGGACGGCAAATTCATTGCGGCGGGGGGCGGGGACAAGACGATCAGCGTTTGGAAGAAACCCTAGAACCACGTCCGGATTTATTTTCTTGCCAACCGTGTTCTTGCCACATTCCTCCGGTTCAGTCGTTCTGTCCATCGAAAGCGATTGGCAGGAAAATGTTTGGCAAGAAGATGCAGAAAAAAGGGAAGGTAACACTGCATTGTCCTGATCGTCATTGGTCCCAACTTGACACTTTTCTCGTTCCGGGATATTCTTTCTCGTGGCTGACGGGCATTGCTCGTAAGTCGTGGCTGGTAACAGTATTCGAGCCATTTTCGGCGCGAGCTGCTCGTTAGGGTAGGTCGCGTTTTTTGTTGTCTGGCAGGAAGATTACGGGAGATGTAGTCCACTCACTTCGTGAGCGGGCTACTATGCGTGGGGATGACCGCATGGCGGGTATCGAACTACGCGGGGTTTCCAGGGTCTTTCCGGGAGGCGGCAAAGTTGTAGATGGGCTGGATCTGGTCGTCCGCGAAGCGGAATTGCTCTGTCTGGTGGGGCCGAGCGGGTCGGGAAAAACGACCACGCTGCGGGTTGTCGCCGGGCTGGAAGAGGCGTCGAGCGGGTCGGTTTGGATTGACGGGCGGGACGTGACGAAGCTGCCGCCGCGGGAACGGAATGTGGCAATGGTGTTTCAGGGGCTGGGGCTCTATGAGCACCTGAGCGTGGAGGAGAATCTGGCCTTTGGGATGAAGGTCAGAGGTCAGGAGTCAGGAGTCAGGAGTCAGGTCGAGGAAATAGCGACTCAACTTGGAATCAAGCAGTTTTTGGCTCGGAAGCCTGGGGAGTTGTCGGGTGGGGAGCAGCAGCGGGTGGCACTGGGGCGGGCTTTGGTCCGGCAGCCGGCGGCTTTGCTTTTGGATGAGCCGCTGTCGAGCCTCGACCCGCCATTGCGGAGCGAGCTCAGGCGGCTATTGAAAGAACAATCGCGGCGGCTGAAAGTTACGACGGTGTATGTGACGCATGACCAGGCGGAGGCAATGTCGCTGGGAGAGAGGATTGCGGTGATACGAGCGGGTAAGATCGAGCAGGTCGGAACGCCGGAGGAGATTTATGACCAGCCGCGGAACCAGTTTGTGGCGGGGTTTTTTGGTGAGGGGATGAATTGGGGGAAGGGTTCAGGAGTCAGGGAACAGGAGTCAGGGGACAGGAGTCAGGAGACAGTTTTGGGAGTGAGGCCGGAGGATGTGGTGCTGAGGCGAGGAAGTGAAAACGCAAAGGTAATAACAGGAACAGTAAAAAACGTGCAGTGGCTGGGGTCGTATACGATAGTGGAAGTGGAGTTGGAACAAGAACAAACAGAGAACATTACCTGGCTCAGTCGCGCGTGCGGCCGGGCGGATTTTCGTCTAGGCGAGAGAGTTTCCCTCGAAATCGCTGCAGGAAAGGAGCATTGGTTTGATGCGGCGAGTGGCGAGCGAATGAGCGTGCGTAAAACTTGAACAATCAGACAACTTAACAAGCACCGATCTCCTCCCCTATCTCCCAGAGGAGGGGAAGACACGGGCATGGAGCAAAAACTATGAATCCCGCCGAAATGTTGCGTATCGTTGATTCCGTTCATCGGGACAAGAGCATCGACAAGGAGCTCGTTTTCCAGGCGATTGAAACCGCGCTGGTGACCGCCGCGAAAAAACATTACGGCGAGTTGGCCGACGTGCAAATCATGATCGACCGGGAAACGGGCGTGATGTCGGGCACCCATGACGGGACGGTGCTTGACCCCGAAGAAATCAGCGGACGCATCGGAGCCCAGACTGCCAAGCAAGTCATCATTCAGAAAATCCGCGAAGCGGAGCGGGATCAGTTGCTGGGCGAGTATGGCGAACAGGTGGGAACGCTGATTAACGGCGTGGTGACGCGGTCGGAAGGTGGAGCGACCATCGTTTCGCTCGGCACGCTGGAGGCGATTTTGCCCCGCAGCGAGCAAATTCCCGGCGAGTCCCATCATCCCAATGAGCGGGTGCGGGCCATCATCTTTGAAGTGAAGCCCGCCGGCAGCCGCGTGAAGGTCGTTCTCAGCCGCACCAAGCCGGTGTTCGTGCAGCGGCTGTTTGAGCAAGAGATTCCGGAGATTGCCGACGGTGTGATCATGGTCAACGCCATCGCCCGCGAGCCGGCTCATCGCAGCAAGGTGGCAGTTAGCAGCAGCGACGCCCGCGTGGACTGCGTGGGGGCCTGCGTCGGCGTCCGGGGCAATCGCATCAAGAACATCGTTGATGAGCTGGCGGGAGAGCGGATTGATATCGTCCGCTGGAGCGACGACGCCGAGACGCTCATCCGCGCCGCCCTGCAACCGGCGGAAGTGGACCAGGTGCTGCTCTGCGACATGATTGGCCGGGCGATTGTGCTTGTCCGCGAGGACCAGCTTTCGCTCGCCATTGGTCGCAAGGGGCAAAACGTCCGTCTCGCCAGCAAGCTTTGCGGCTGGGACATCGAGATCATGACCAACGAGGAGCTCGAGGAGCAGATCGACCGGGCCGTCACAGGCTTCAGTCAGATCGAAGGGATGACCGAGGAACTGGCCCAGAAGCTGGTCGAGCAAGGCTACCTCTCTTACGACGACCTCTCCGTCATCGAACCCGACGCCCTGATGGAAATGGGAAGCCTAACCGAAGAGCAGGTGGACGTCATCACCAACCAGGCCGAAGTGCTCGCCCTGGAAGCCGAAAAGGCCGCCGCGGTCGAAAAGGTTCGCAAGAAGCAGGAAGACGCCGCCGAAGCCGCTCAGGCCGTCAAGGACGCGAAGGACGCCGCCACCGCAGCGGCCTCGCCTACGCCGCCACCGGCTCCAGCTGCCACGCCCCCCGGTAGCGAAAGTGGTGAAGAGCCGCCTCCGTCCGCTGCAACGTAAAAAATCTGGCGCGACTTGGATGCTCGATAGCGCTCGGTCACTTTGGACTGCCTGCCTATCCCAGGGCGGCAGACATCTTATAATCCCAGTTAAGTCCGGCTGAAATTACTCAGGCCGTCCGTGGGCCAGCGCTTATCGGGCAGTGCCGACACTTTTTCCTTTTTGCGAGGTATTTTGCGATGAACGCGTTCCGACTTTTCCTCTGTGGAGCCTTCACGCTCTGCGCTACTCTCGTTCTCGCACAGGAAGTGCCGCCCAAACGAGCTGCTGGGGCTGCGCCGGTGGCGGCTGCCTCCGCTCCGGAAGACGCGGCAATTGCCCAGGTGCGAAAGAGCTCTGAACAAGTGATTGCGGCTTTCAATGCCGCCAAGGTGGACGATGTGGCATCGATGTTTCTCCCCAAGGGGGAGCTGATCGACGAAGAAGGAACGGTCTATCAGGGAGAGAAAGAGATCAAGGATCTGCTCTCTGCTTTTTTCAAGAAGTTTCCCGGCACGAAGTTGACTCTCGACATCGAGTCCGTTCGGATTGTCGGTCCGGTGGCGATCGAGGAAGGCACCCGCACGATGAAGGCCAAGGACGGCACGACGCAGTCGCAATTCCGCTATATCTCCGTGCGGGCCAAGACGGACGACGGCTGGAAAATTGCTTCACTCCGCGACTTCAGCGACAATCCCGCCCCGACTCCCAATGAGTACTTGCAGTCAGTGTCATGGCTCATCGGGGACTGGATCAACGAAGGAGCCGACGGTGCCGTGAAGATCAGTTTCAAGTGGTCCGAGGACAAGAATTACATTCTCGGTGAATTTCAGATGTCCGGCGCTGGCGGGCCCGCCCGGAAGCTTTCGCAGCGGATTGGCTGGGATGCCGGCGCGAGAAAAATCCGCACTTGGCTGTTCGAGTCCGACGGCGGCTTCTCCGACGGCAACTGGACTGTTTTGGAGGATGGAATCGTGGCCAAGTATTCCTCGGTGAATTCCAATGGAACGACCGCTTCCGCGACCATCACTATCAGTCAGAAGGACAAAGACCGTTTCTCCATGAAGGGGACCGATCGGATCGTCGGGGATGACCGCGAGCCCGATTTTGAAATCCACGTGGTTCGCCGCCCGCCGGCTGCCGGCAAGTAACTTCACCACCAATTTCCAGGAGACGACGGCATGAAAACGAACTATCAGCTCAGGGTCGGATTGGTTGTGACCATGGTGGGGCTCATGGCCTTTCCGGTGAACGTCGAAGCGCAGAAAGGACGTGGAGGAGGAGGCGGCGGAGGACGTGTCGGAGGAGGAGGGGCCAGGCCCTCCATGGGGAGCGTGGGCGGAGGAGGAGGGCGACCCTCCATGGGAGGTGGCGGAGGCGCACGCCCCTCGACGCCCCGTCCCAGTGCCCCGCGCCCATCTCCCAACATCAGCAGACCCTCGATGGGAAATGCCTCCCGCCCGAGCGTGCCTAACCGGCCAACCACTCCCAGCCGTCCAGCGGGAGGAGGAGGATTTCACCCATCGGGTGGCGGATCGCCGAGCATCACCCGTCCTTCGGTGAAGCCTGGTGGCTCGGGAGGAATCGCCAACCGGCCATCAGTGACCCTGCCGGAAAGTGTAAAACCGACGCGCCCCTCGTTACCCAGTGGCGGCATCGCCGGCGGTGCAAACCGACCCACAACAGGCATCAACCGGCCGACACCAGGCATCAACCGGCCAACCACTTTGCCAGGTAATTTGGATCGGCCCAACATCGGCGGCAACCGTCCGGGTGGCGACCGGCCCAGCCTTGGCAACATCAATCGTCCAACCACTCTGCCTGGGAACGTGACACGTCCCGGAACCGGCGGCGGCATCGAACTTCCTGGAATCGGCAATCGCCCTGGTGCCGGCGGCGGGATCCAGCGTCCTGATCGTCCCAATATCGGCGGTCGCCCCAATCGTCCCGGCATTAACAATGGCAATATCAACATTGGCAATGACATCAATATTGGAGGCGGCAACAACAACAATATCGTCATCAACAACCGTCCCAATTGGGACCGGCCCAACTGGAACAATCCCGGTTGGGGTTGGGGTGGCGGAGGTAGTGGCTGGGCAGGCAACTGGCACGACCACAGCATCCATCACCATCATGGCTGGTACAACGGCTGCTGGAGTGGAGGCTATTGGGGAAGCAACTGGTATGCACCAGTGGCCTGGGTCGGCGTCGGTTGGGGACTCGGTTCTCTGACAAGCGGCTGGGGATACGGAGGGAGCTACTACAACCCCTATTACTCCGAGCCCGTGGCCGATGCTCCGTACGACTACTCGCAGCCGATTGTCATCAACAACTACGTCAGCTCCGATGCGGATGCCGCGGGAGGAACGGCTCAAGTGACTCAGGAAGCGCCCGAATCGGAGGAGGCGTTAAAACTCTTTGACGATGGGCTCGCCCAGTTCAAATCGGGGGACTACAAGACAGCACTGGTCCGTTTCGACGGCGCACTCCGGAAGCTGCCGAACGACCCCGTTGTCCACGAGGTCCGCACGCTCACGCTGTTTGCGCTTGGCGACTACAAGCCGGCCGCGGGAGCGCTCAATTCCCTCTTGTCGTCGGCACCGGGAATGGACTGGACAACGATGAGCAGCTTGTACGGCAACGCCGATGACTACTCGGCGCAACTTCGCAAACTGGAGCAGTATTGCCGTACCAACCCGAACGATCCTTCGTCCGCTTTCGTGCTGGCTTATCATTATCTAGTGACTGGCTCCAAGGACGCGGCGATCAGCGCTCTGAAGGCGGTGGTCAAAAACCAGCCCAAGGACGTAACGGCGAAAAGGATGCTCGATGCCCTGTCGCCGCCGGAACAGCCGGTTCCCACGCCGGAAAAGACGCCAGCCGAAGCGCCGTCCCCCGAGAGCGACGTGCCAGAAACCGACCTGGTCGGTAAGTGGCGGGCGAAAACGGGAACGACGACCATCGACCTGGCGATCAGCGAGGACTCGCAGTTTTCCTGGAAAGCCGCCGATTCAGGCAAGCCTGTAGTGGACCTGCAGGGGGAGCTGACCTCGAGCGGCAATGCCATTTCGCTGGAGACCAAAGACAAGGGCTCGATGGCGGGATCCGTCAAATCGTTGGGACCGGACAAATGGCAGTTTGCCCTAAGTGGAGCGCCGGCTACTGATCAGGGCCTGAGTTTTGAGCGGGTCTCCAAGTAGTGGAACAAGCGTGTAGATAGCGTTCCTCCCGGCTGCCTTGTAGCAGCCGGGAGGAAATGTCGGCGCATCGATTCGGTTTCTCCGGTTCCCCCAATAGCATTGCCGGTCCTTTTGGGGTAAGTTAACGGGCCACTCTGGCTCTGGTCGATAGGGATAAGCTGCGTTCACTGTTAGGGTGTTTCGTTCTTGCCGGACAAGCCTCAGCGGCTGCCGCGAGGTGAAATCGGCCTGGCTGGCAATTGCTTTTCCTGGTGGGGAAGCATTCGCTCGGCAAAGGAGACTTCGGTCATGAATTAATAAGTACTAGCCAGCTCGCGCGGCGAAACCAGTCTCTAAGTGAGGCGCGCGACCAAAAGGAGGGCCAGCGTGCCCACGCGGATTTATTCGTTAGCGAAAGATTTGAACATCGATGGTAAGAAGCTCGTGGAGCTCTGCACGAAAGCGGGGATTCAGGGCAAGGGTTCCGCGCTGGCTAGCCTGGAAGACGACGAGGTCGTCAAGCTCAAGGCGTTTCTGGAAGCCGGAACGGCCAAGCAAGCCGCCGCGCCCGCCTCTCTCGTAAAAACATCCGACGTTCTCAGCCGCCCCGTCAGCGGCACGGTCACTCTCCCGCCCCCCCCTCCCCCGCCGCAACGCGCCGCTCCATTGCGGACAAAGCCCGGGCTGACGGTGGATCACGCTCCGCCAACCGTGGTTGCGGAACACGCGCCTTCCGTCGAGACCGCGTCGCCAACGGTTGTCGCCAAGGTGAAGCAGCCCGCCGTTGAAGTCGATGCGGATGTTGAAGACAAAGTGGTCCTGCCTCCCGCGCGAGCTGCCGCCCAAGAATCCGCCGCTGTCGAGCCGCCGCCTAAAGTGCGGCCGACGATTACGGTCGGGAACAAGCGCCAGGCCCCTTCCCCGGGCGGGCTGGCCCCGCAGCGCGGCGATTCGCTGGGTGCGGGCCGCAGCCGCGACATTCGGAACCTCGACACGAAAGCTAAGAAAGCGGGCGAAGACAAAAAGCTCGATGGCGATGCTCCGACCAAGCCCGGACCTCGTCGCGTTTCCGGTGTCCGCTTCGCCGAGATGCCCGAAGTGAAGCAGCCGACTCCCACGGCCAAGTCGGAGCCGAAGGCTCAAAAGCCGGTCATCCGCCTCCCTTCCGATGTCATCAAGAAGGGGAGCAGTTCGCCGCTACATAAGATTACGGAGAATCTGAAGAAGCAGCACGAGGCCAAGGTCGACGCGGATAAAAAGAAGGGAGTGTCTGGTGCCGGCGCAGCCGCGCTCAAGCCTGGACAAAAAAAGAAAGGCAAGGCAGGCGAAGAAGACCTCGCGGGTATGTCGGACGTCCGCAAGACCCGCAAAACCAAGGCCAAAGGGGAAGTGCGGCCCGGTGAAGAAGAAGAGCGCCGTCGCCCTGGGCGGCGAACGCTCGTCCGCCGCAAGTTGCACGGCAGCACCGCGGCTCCGCGAAAGGACAAGATCGCGATCATCCTGCCGGTTACGCTGCGGTCGTTTTGCGAGGCTGCGGGCGTCGGAGCGGGACAGGTGATGAAATCACTTGCCGGACTGGGGGCTGCTCTCCCCACCAATGCTATGGCCTTCCAGATTCCCAACGACATGGTGGAGCTCGTCGCGGGCGAACTGGGACTCGACCTCGAATTCAAGCAGCCGGAGTCGCTCGAAGAGCGCGTCCTCAGCCGGTTCCAGCCGGACGATGCTCCCGAGAAACTGCGCCTGCGGCCGCCGATCGTCACGTTCCTGGGACACGTCGACCACGGGAAAACCTCACTGCTGGACAAGATTATCGGCATCGATGTGGTTTCCGGCGAAGCGGGGGGCATTACGCAGCACATCCGGGCGTACAACATCAAGACCAAGGATGGCCGGCACGTGGCCTTCGTCGATACGCCGGGCCATGAAGCCTTCACTGAGATGCGGGCCCGCGGCGCGAATGTTACGGATATCGCCGTGCTGGTCGTGGCCGCCG
>SXGT01112712.1_pt1 | contig 26568 bp, 29 predicted proteins | sample 3176221 | NCBI WGS metagenome assembly SXGT01 (sample SAMN11356862, study PRJNA531348) | freshwater metagenome | isolation source: freshwater sample F1-120 | place: China: Fuxian Lake, Yuxi | collected 2017-12-25
CAGGCGCGTTGAAGCAAAACGCGCCGGGATCACGACGCGGAATGTCATTTTCAGTCTTCTGCGGGAGAAAGTTGGCGTGCCTCGTCTTCGAGCATCACCGGAATGTCATCCTTAACTGGAAACGCTAGGCGGCAGGCCTTGCAGACCAGTTCGGCCTCATTTTTCCCACTGTGCTTACGGTAGTCGAGCGGGCCTTTGCACAAAGGGCAAACGAGGATTTCAAGCAGGCGTGCATCCATCGATTTTCTCCAACACAAAATGAGCCAGATCGGGTTCGACCACGGCCTTGACCGGCAGTACCCAGATGGGCACATCGGTAAGACCCTTACATTTTAACGCGTCCTTTTCCGTCGTCAGGAGGGCATCTGCAGGAAAACAAAAGTCGGCGTGGGTGTAACGGTGATGATCCGGGAAGGCGTGGGGCTCGAACGATAAACCTAGCGCCGTCAAATGATCGAAGAAGCGCTGCGGCTCACCAATGCCGGCAAACGCAGCAAGACGCAGCGCGTGTAACGCCTCAGGCATCGCGCGCTCAGCCGGTGCATCCAACCGATAGAACTCACTTCCGGCGAGATGCATCTGAAAGGTGGGCACGCCATCCACTCGCACCAGCTCGCTACCGTGTAAGACAAGCGCATCGACTCGGGCAATGCGCTCCACCGGTTCGCGCAAAGGGCCGGCCGGCAGAGGCCAGCCATTCATCATACCGCGACGATCCATCACGAGAATTTCGACATCGCGTGCCAGTCGCAGATGCTGTAGCCCATCGTCACAAAGAATGACATCGCACTCGGCATGATCACGCAGCAACGCATCAGCAGCAGCACCCCGGTCTGCGCCAACAAATACCGGACACCCGGAACGTAGTGCCAGCAAAAGAGGCTCATCACCTACCTCGGATGCCGTCCTGCCAGCGCCGACTTTTTGGATCGTCTCATCCGTTCGTCCGTAACCACGGCTGACAATGCCCGGCTTGCGGCCCAGTGAGCGCAGGTGCTGCGCGAGCCAGAGTGTCAGGGGCGTTTTGCCAGCACCGCCGGCGACGAGGTTACCGATCACAACGACGGGAACCGGCAGTCGTCTGCTGCGCAGCCAGCCACGCCGATAGGCAAGATGACGTAGCCTGACCAGCGAAAAAAACAACCAGCCTACCGGCAGCAATATCCGGGCAAGCAGACCGCGCTGCTGCCAGCACTGCATCAGACGATTACTGCGACTTTTGCTGGGTGGCAAAGGAAATATGCGACAGGCCAGCATTGCGGGCCGCCTGCATCACATCAATCACATTCTGGTGCGCCGCCTTGGCATCGGCATTGATGATAACCACCGGTTCGTTAGCGCCCTGCGCCGCCTGACGGAGTGCCACGCCGATCGCCTCGACTGCGCCGGCTACCGGTGTCTTGTTCACCAGCACGCTACCCGTCGCGGTAACGACCACATCGATTTCATTGGGCTTGTCCTGCGGCTGTTGCGCATCCGCCGTCGGCAGGTTGATCTCAAGGCCGGAGAACTTCGAGTAGGTCGTGGTGACCATCAGGAAAATCAGGATCACCAGCAGCACGTCGATCATCGGGATCAGGTTGATCTCCGGCTCTTCTCGGTTGCGGCCGCGCTGGAAGTTCACTTGCGCTCTCCATGAAGCTGCTCGACCAGCTTGAGCGCCTGCAGTTCCAGTTCGACCACGAAGCTATCCACCTGCGCACGGAAATGGCGATAGGCAATCATCGCCGGGATCGCGATGATCAGACCAAAACCGGTGTTGTACAGCGCCACCGAAATGCCATGCGCCAGTTGCTGCGGATTATTCCCGGCAGCAGTGGCCGAGCCGAAGATTTCGATCATGCCGACGATCGTGCCGAACAAGCCAAGCAAGGGGCTGATCGACGCAATGGTGCCGAGCGTGGTCAGAAAGCGCTCAAGCTCATGGGCCACACCGCGCCCGGCCTCCTCGATTGACTCCTTCATCACCTCGCGCGAACTCTTGTGATTGCGCAGTCCTGCTGCAAACACCTTACCCAGCGGCGAGTGGCCGTCGAGACGCTTCAGCAGTTCATCGGTCACCCCGGTCCGGCGAAATTCGGCGACGGCACTTTGCAACAGGCCGGCCGGGACAATCTTGCTGGGACGCAGGGTCGTGCCACGCTCGATGATGAGCGCCACAGCAATCACGGACGCCAGCAGCAGGAACCAGATGGGCCAACCGGCGGCCTGGATAATGGAAAACACGGTCTAACCTCCGGACAGTAGGAGCAAAAGTGACTCCGGCGCGAACTTTACTACGAAGGTCGCGCTCGAGTCCGGCTGTTATCGCCGGAATTGCGCCGAAAAGCACCCGGTTGTCAGGGTTTGTCCAGTGACTGCATCAAGCAGTGGCGCTAATAGAATGAAGCATGGACTCCGCCCCGGAAATCGCCACGACGCTGCAGGCATGGCTACGGCATTTTGATGCCGTCCCGCCAGCGCCGACTTTTCGCTCAGGAATGGCGGATGCGACGGATAGTGGCATGGTGCGCGAAGTCGCCGCACCGCAAGATCCCGACACCCTCATCGCAGCCCTGGCAGCGCTCGCCGCCGAAGCGCTGGCCCGCGATCGCAGCCTGTGGATCATCACGGCAGACGACAACCTGCTGCCCGACCTGTCGAACGCCCTCGATTTACAGCTCCGCCCCTTGTGTCTGGTCATGCCGGGCGCCGACTATGCCGGGCGGATTACGCTGCGTGCCACGCTGTCTCTGCTGAAAAGCCGCCTCACGCGCGCCGCTGCCGACAGCGAAGGCCCCGCCTGGTCGTCCATGCGCGCCCGTCTGCAGGAGCAGGATGCGCTCTGGCGCGCCAGCCTGGCTTGGAGCGCCCGCGGTCTTGACCGGGAACCACCGCCGCCCAGCATCGCCAGCCTTTTCCCGGTCAGGATCGGGCCGGCCGCCTTGGCCACCCAACTGACTACCCCGGCCGACTGGGTAATATTGGCCGAACCCGGGCGCCTGCCCGCTAGCTACCGCATGAACTGGCCCGGCGCGCAACTTACCCTGTTGCTGGATACCGCGGTGATCCACGGTTCCACGGCGCTGGCCTTTCTCGATGAAGACGCGCAACTGCGCGCCGAAATCGAGGTGCTCGGTCAGGAGCTCGCCGAAATGGAGCTGGAACTCGCTACGGCCCAAGGCGAACTCGCGCTGTTCAGCGAGCGCTACTACGCACTGATCGCCGACCGCATTGCCGAATTCGACCAATTGCAGGCGGCGCTCGCCCGCTACCGCATGCAGCAGTCGCCGGATGACCCGGCACTCGAAAATGCCGCCCAATCCGCCGAGGCACGCGCCAAACAATCCCGCCAGGAAAGCGAGTCCTTCCGCGAGCAGCACGGCAAGGTCGCGCCGCAGGAAACCTTTTCGCCCAGCCAGGATCTGAAAAAACGCTTTCGGCAACTGGCACAGAAAATTCACCCCGACCGCGCCCGCGACGAAAATGAGCGCGCCTGGCGCACCCAACTGATGACGGAAGCAAATCGCGCCTATCGTGCGGGCGATACCGCGGCACTGGATGAACTGCTGACGCTGTGGCAGGAAGGTCGTGCAGCAAAAGCACCGATGTCGACCGAAAAGATGTCCAGCGCCTCAAACGCCACCGGACTCACCCAGCAGGCCACGCGCATCCGCTTGCGTATTCGCGAGATTTCAGCCGAACTGGATCGTCTCTACGGCTCCAAGCTGTATGAACTGTTTTCGGCATCGCGCATGGCCGCTCGTCAGGGACGCGATCTGCTGACGGAGATTGTCGAGCGACTCAAATCGCAAATCGCGGCCGCACGTGCGGCGCTCGACCAGCACGAAGCAGCAGTAGCCTAAAGTTCGATTTCAAGTCCCTCGCGGGCCAGCATCACCTCGAATGGCAAGCCGGGATGACGTGACAAAGCTTCGGCGAATACCTTTTCGAGATCATCATCGCTGCGAGTAGGCTCGTGGTGCGTACACACCAACTGTTTTGCCCCCACATGCTGCGCCATGGCAAAGGCATGATCGAAAGTGCCATGTCCCCAACCGATTTTCGGGGGATATTCGGCCAGTGTGTAGGCAGAATCGCAAATCAGGAGATCAACCTTGCCGATCGACGCTTGCAGTTCGGCCTGACGCAAATCCATCATGCCCTGATAGTCGGCATATTCTGCATCTTCCGGGTTGTAGATATTCAGCCATGGCTCATGATCACCGGTGAAGAACATGGCTTTGCCATGGCTCTCAACCCGGTAGCCCAGATTGGTCACCGGGTGGTTCATCAACACCGGCGTCAGCGTGGCATCGCCTATGCTTACTGGCTGGCCCACGGTCAGCGTCACGTATTCGATACCCGCCTTGAGTTCCGCTTCACGGATCGGAAAATAGCTGTACTGCATCTGGACTTCCATCACCTGCTGGATACCCTGCATGCTCACAATGTCATATGCGCCATGAATGCGCACCTTGTTGCCGGGAATGTAGAGCGGGACAAAGAACGGCAGTCCCTGAATGTGATCCCAGTGCGTGTGGGTAATGAATATGTTGGCGGTCACGGGCAACCGGGCAAGCAGCGTTTGGGCCAGCGGGAAGATACCGGTACCAGCATCGAGAATGATCAGGCTGTCATCGTCGCTGCGCACCTCGATACAGGTGGTATTACCCCCGTAGCGTACGGTGCGCGGCCCCGGCGATGGAATCGACCCGCGCACCCCCCACATTCTTACTTTCATCCGGTGGTCCTTTCCGTACCGATTTGCGCGAAGGATTGCGCATCTTCGACGATTTTTTCCATGCTTCCCAGCTTGGCCACAATGGCCTCGAAATCGTCGCCAAAACGCGCCGGGATGCAGGTCAGTTCTTCCTCGCGCCACGGGTTGCCGGCATCGCCAAAGGCATGCTTGCGGCAGAGGATGTCGGCCATACGCAAGCAATCCATCATCGCGGTGGGTTCGGCCTCCTCTTTGTGGTGGTCGCGAATGCACTCTACCAGGCCATCGGCAAACTGCCACTTCTTAGCCAGCAGCGCCCCTACGTAAGCATGGTCAGCACCAATATGCTCCTGTTCGGCGGAATAAAGCGGCTTTTCAAAATTGGCCGCAGTCGCCAAGGCCTTCATGAACTCCACCGACATGAATTGGGCAAACACCACTTTGCCAAAATCGTGCAACAAGCCGGCGATATAACAGTCGGTTGGATCCACTTCGGCCCGCGCATATTTTTCACAGAGGATGCGCGATACCGCTGCGACGGTCAGCGAATGCAGCAGGTAGCGCTGAATGTCAAAGCCCGTGGTACTGAAACGCGGCAGGATGCCCACGGCGGCAAAGGACAAGGCAAGGTTCTTGATCGTGTTGATACCAAGGTAGACAACCGATTGACCAACCGAAGTAATCTTGCTCGGCAGGCCGTAGTAGGCCGAATTGATCACCCGCAGGATCTTCATCGTCATCACCGGATCCTTCTCGATGACGCCAACGAGATCCCTTGGCAGGCAATTGATATTGCGCGTCATCTCGAGAATCGACTGCACGCTCTTGGGAAAGGCGGGCATCCGCTCGACGGCGGTCATCAGCTTGCGTTCAAGCTCCGGGGTAAGTTGTGTCATCGCGACGCGATCAGAAGTGAAATGACCCGTCGATTATATCGACGCGCCTTCAGTCGCTACGCGCTCGTAATAACGAGCACGATAGAGCAGACGGCGCTTTTCGGCCGTTTCGGTGAAGCCGCTGCGGTCATGCAGCACATTGTTGCAGACCAGCCCCATACCAGGTTCAAGGCGACCATGTAGCGTCCATGGCGTTGGCGTGGCCAGAATGCGCTCAAGCACCTGACGAGCTGCGGCCGTTGAAGGATGCCAGGCAATACTGACCGTCCGGGCCGTATAGCGCATGTGCAAACTGCCATCGGCATTTACCGAGAACACCGGACCGGGCTGCTCGGCACGGGCCACGCCATCCTCCTCCATGCGCGGTGGAATGGTCATCGCATCCGGCGCAGACAGGGCGCGGATGTAATCGGGATTTTCATCGCGCAACAAGATGTAGGCGATGTCGTGATCAAGCAACTGGTTGTCGCCACCACTCGCCGCACTTTCTACGCAATGCAGCACCAGGCCATGGATGGTGCGCTCCGGCAGGTTGTAGTAGCCATCGGTATGCCAGCGGATCGGCTTGTCGGTGTAGGGAATGAACTCCTTGCGCTCGCCGCGCTGCTCGGCACCGATCACGGAAAGTGGCGAAATGCCATCGTTGTCCGTCAGCCAGTGGCCGTCGAGGGTATGCAGGCCAAGTTGTTCGCCGAGTTTGCGCGGAATGTCCTTGTCGGGATCGCTGCCGGTCTTGCCAACGTAAACCGCCATGTTGCAGCGAGCATTGAGCGCGATCAGTTGTGCCCGCTCGACAGATTTCAGGGCACGCGGATCATCCAGTGCAACGACAACATCTTCGATACGACGCGGCGCCAGGTCAAGCTTGCGCTCACGCCATGCGGCGTATGCCGTGGCATCATCGAGGTCAAAAGGACCGGGCATAGAAAATTTAGTCAATCGAGCCGCGCAGATCCTGGCGGCGCTGACTGTGCGCCTGATCGGGATCGAACAGGCCGGTGAGGGTTTTATTGATCATCTTCAGGGCTTCAGGCGCCTCGATATCCATGGCCTGGTCGACGACCCAGAGCTTGTCCTTCTCCGGCAGCACATCGCGCAGGCAGGCCGCGAAGAAACGCTTGAAACCGAAGTCCGGGCCATTTTCATCGTAACCAAACTCGGCATATTCACCGCCGCGCTGGTTGAACAGATTGAGGAAATGCTGCTGGCTTTCCCCCGGCACCGCATCGCCCAACAGCATGATGCGGTTCTCTTCGACAAAGCGCGCGATGTTCTGGGCCAGTGAGGTTGTAAACTCAACGCGTTCGGTTTCGTCCAGTTCGCGATAGGCAATCCGGTCGGCAGACAGCGCCAGAAAAACCAGAAACTCACAGACGAAATCGAAATAGGGCCGGCCGATATCGATATCGTATTCGGCCTTGCGCATGCGCTTGATCGACTCGATGGCGAGCTTCCAGGCCAGCACGGCAACAACCGAGGCCAGCGTCGCGGGGGAACGCTGGCCTTTGGTGTGAAACTTGGTTTTGAGGCGGATGGCCATGTTTTATTGCCGTCCCGCCAGCGCCGACTTTTGCCGGCACCGAGGGACCGGTGGGATCAGTAGCCTCCCTTGCCCTTCGGCTGCGGCAAACCAGCCAAACGGCAACCCTGCTTGGCGGCACCGCCATCAGGGAAGAGATCGAACATCAGCTTGTTATCTGCATCGGGCATGTCACCCTCGTCCTGCAGGCCCTTGATCAGATTGCGCAGGTTGGGGGTATGGCCTTCTTCCTGATACTTCTGACGCAGGTAGTTGATGACTTGCCGATGTTGATCGGTCAGCTCGATGCCCTCGGCAGCCGCAAACGCGATCGTGGCTTCCTCGCTGAAATCGGGCTCCAGCAGGTAGCCATAATCGTCCACCTCTTTTTCTTCGCCGTTGATGACAATGCTCATGGTTTTCCTCCTTCAGGGATTTTTAGGGATGATGTCATAGGTTCATTCTAACGTCAGGACTGCGTATCCGCCTGTACCTTGTCCATTTGCTGCTTCGACCAAACCGCCATCACCTCGGCCCAGTGGCCAGCCGTTACCGGGTCGATATCGAAAATAGTGAAGCGACGATGCTCACGGATACGCAGGCGCAGCACCGACATGCCGCCGGCCTCGAATTCGACCTGCTGCAGTTCGATCTCCTGATTGCCGACCGGCACACGAAACTTGTCGAGGCTGGTAATCTTGTTGTCCACGCTGACGTCGCTTTCTTTAGGGTGATGGGCTGATTTTCAGGTAGGGAAGGACTATTGCATCGAAAGACCACGAAGACCATCACCGAGTCGGGGGGCGCCAACTACTCCTTTCGGGTAGGTTCACCTAATCCGTCAATTGCGGTTATCCTACCAAACGGAGGTATGGCGCACCGATAAGCGTCAACTGGATAATTCAACGAAATTTGGAAATGGCCGCGCGCCACGCGGACAGTTCCCCTAACAGCTACACTTTGAGGAGATAACATGGCCAAACAGCCTCACGCTACCCCTATGCTTGACCAGCTCGAAACCGGCCCTTGGCCCAGCTTTGTAACGGGTCTAAAGCGTCTCGCCAAGGACAAGGATTACGTCGTCGACCTGCTCGGCCATCTGGAGCACTCCTACACGACCCGCAAGGGTTACTGGAAGGGTGGAACGGTGGGCGTGTTCGGTTATGGCGGCGGCGTCATTCCACGCTTCACCGAAATCAAGGATGAGAAGGGCGAGCCCACCTTCAAGGATGCGGCCGAGTTTCACACCATCCGCATCATGCCCCCCCCCGGCATGCACTACGATACGGATACCCTGCGCAAGTTCTGCGACATCTGGGAAAAGCATGGCTCCGGCCTGATCGCCCTGCATGGCCAGTCCGGCGACATCATGCTGCAGGGTTGCACCACCGAGAACGTCCAGAAGGCTTGGGACGAGATCAACGAAATGGGCTTCGACATGGGTGGCGCCGGACCGGCCGTTCGTACCGCCATGTCCTGTGTGGGTGCTGCACGTTGCGAGCAGTCCTGCTACGACGAAGCGCAAGCACACCAGAAGATCGTCAATCAGTTCCTCGACGATATCCATCGCCCTGCCCTGCCCTACAAGTTCAAGTTCAAGTTCTCCGGTTGCGGCAACGACTGCATGAACGCCATTCAGCGCGCCGACATGGCCGTGATCGGCACTTGGCGTGACAACATCAAGACCGACGATGCCTTGGGCAAGAAGTGGTTTGCCAAGCACGGCATGAACGAACTGGTCAATGATGTCATCGGTATGTGCCCGACCCGTGCCATGCAGATCAAGGACACCAAGGAGGTGCGCAAGGATGCCCACGTTTCTTCCGTCGCACTCAACGACAGTCAGTCGCTCGAAATCGACAACAAGGATTGCGTACGCTGCATGCACTGCCTGAACGTCATGACCGGTGCCCTCAATGTGGGCAACGACAAGGGTGCCAGCATCCTCGTCGGCGGTCACAGCCACCTCAAGATCGGCGCTACCATGGGCACCCTTGTCGTTCCGTTCATCTCGCTCAAGAAGGACGAGGACTACGAGCAACTTGTCGAGTTGGCCCAGACCATGATCGATTTCTTCGCCGAAAACGCCCTTGAGCACGAGCGCACTGGTGAGATGATCGAGCGTATCGGTCTGGTCAACTTCCTTGAAGGTATCGGTCTGGATGTCGATGCCAACATGGTCACCAACCCGCGTATGAACCCCTATGTTCGTACCGATGGCTGGGACGAAGAAGTCGCAAAGATCAACGCCAAAAAGGCCGCGGCTTAATCCAGCTCATCATCGGTTGCACCGTTTGACCGTTGCCGGACCTCACAAGAGGTTCGGCCTTCGGCCAGGCTGATGCCCCTACTTCAGTAGCGACAATTCATAACGATTTTTTGCGGAGACGATTCATGGCACAAGCTCAGATGCGCAAACCCGTCGAGTACTTTCTCGACAACAAGAAGTACCTCCACCCGAAGTTTGCTGCCAACTATGGCAACTGGAAAACGCACGACCGTCCGCGTCCCGGCGTCCTGCATCACATATCCAACACGGGCGACCAGGTTTGGTCCGTGCGTGCCGGTACCCAGCGTCAGATGGACGTTCATACCATCCGTTTGCTGTGCGATATCGCCGACAAGTTCGCCGAAGGCCGCGTCCGTTTCACCATCCGCTCCAACATCGAGTACATCCTCTCCGAAGAATCCAAGGTCGCCCCGTTAATCGCCGAACTCGAGAAGAACGGCTTCCCCGTTGGTGGCACGGGTAACTCCGTGTCGATGGTGGCCCACACCCAAGGCTGGCTGCACTGCGACATCCCTGGCACTGATGCTTCCGGAGTGGTCAAGTCGATGATGGATGCGCTGTACGACGAGTTCAAGAACGAAGACATGCCGAACCGCGTGCGTCTCTCAACTTCCTGCTGCGAAATCAACTGCGGCGGTCAGGCAGACATCGCCGTGATCATCCAGCACACCAAGCCGCCAAAGATCAACCATGACCTCGTTGCCAACGTCTGCGAGCGTCCTGCCGTGGTTGCCCGTTGCCCGGTGGCTGCTATCCGTCCCGCGCTGGTGAATGGCAAGCCCTCGCTTGAAGTCGATGAGAAAAAGTGTATCTGTTGCGGCGCTTGCTATCCCCCCTGCCCCCCGATGCAGATCAACGATCCCGAGCACTCGAAGCTGGCGATCTGGGTAGGTGGCAAGAACTCCAATGCCCGTTCCAAGCCCACCTTCCACAAGTTGGTCGCCTCCGGCCTGCCGAACAACGCCCCGCGCTGGCCCGAGGTTAACGAGGTCGTCAAGCGCATCCTGATGACCTACAAGGCTGACGCCCGTCCGTGGGAGCGCATGGCCGACTGGATCGACCGTATCGGCTGGCCCCGTTTCTTCGAAAAGACCGACCTGCCCTTCACCAAGTACATGATCGACGACTGGCGCGGCAGCCGCTACAACCTGAACGCCTCGGCTCACGTTCGTTTCTGAGGATCATCACAACATGAAGTTTGCCATTCTGATTAACGAAGGCCCCTATACGCACCAGGCCTCCGACACAGCTTTCCACTTCGCGAAAGCCGTGCTGGCCCGGGGTCACGAAATTTTCCGCGTGTTCTTCTATCATGACGGCGTTAACAACGCCACGCGTCTGACCACGCCGCCGCAGGACGACCGCAACATCGTCGACCGCTGGTCCAAGCTGGCCACAGGCAGCGAACTCGACATGGTCGTTTGTGTTGCAGCAGCTCAGCGGCGCGGCATCGTCGATGACGGCGAGATGAAGCGCAACGGCAAGGATGCCACAAACCTGGCCCCCGGGTTCCGCATCTCCGGTCTCGGCCAACTGGTCGAAGCCGGCATCCAGGCCGACCGTATCGTCGTATTCGGCGACTGATGGGAGACGACACGATGACTACCAAAAAATTCATGTTCGTCAACCGCAAAGCCCCCTACGGCACGATTTACGCATGGGAAGCCCTTGAAGTCGTGTTGATTGCGGCCGCCTTCGAGCAGGATGTTTCGATCGCCTTCCTCGACGATGGCGTATTCCAACTCAAGAAGGGTCACCAGACCAAGGACATCGGCGTCAAGGCCTTTGAAAAGACCTGGGGTGCGCTGGAAGACTACGATGTCACCAAGCTCTACGTATCCCAGGAAGCGCTGGCAGAGCGCGGCCTCACGGCCGATGACCTCGCCATCCCCGTTGAAGTGCTCTCCCGTGCCGAAATCGGCAAGAAGATGGAAGAGCAGGACGTTCTGCTGTCGTTCTGAGGAAACCAACATGCTGCATATCATCAACAAATCCCCATACGATCGTCCCGCGCTTGACTCGGCGCTCCAGACAGGCGAAGGCGGCATCCTCTTCACCGAGGATGGTGTCTATGCGATCGCCAAGGGTGGCGCTGCCGAAGCCAAGATCAAGGCAGCCCAGGGCAAGTTCAAGTTCTATGCACTCAGCGCCGACGTCGATGCCCGTGGTCTGAGTGACCGTGTCATGGAGGGCATCTCCGTCGTAGACTACGGTGGTTTCGTCGATCTCGTCGCCGAATACAAGACCAACCAGTCCTGGCTTTAACCCAGAAGAATCACAATCAAATTTACTAGGAGAAATCAATATGGCAATCGAACTGAATGGCAAGTCATACGAAACCGACGAAGAGGGCTACCTGATCAACCTGGGCGAGTGGAACGAAGAAGTCGCTGCTTATCTTGCACAGCAAGAAGGCGTCAACATGACCGAGCAGCACTGGGAAGTCATCAACTTCCTGCGTGACTACTACAACGAGTTCCAGATTGCCCCAGCCGTTCGCGTGCTGACCAAGGCTATCGGCAAGAAGCTCGGCCCGGAAAAGGGCAACAGCCAGTATCTGTACGAGCTGTTTCCCTACGGCCCGGCCAAGCAGGCATGCAAGATTGCCGGACTGCCCAAGCCTACTGGCTGCGTCTAAGCATCTAGCAGGCGGGAAGCCCCCGGCAGTCAGGGGCCGTCCCGCCAGCGCCGATTTTTGGCTAGTTTTTAGTTGTATCTCAGGACGGGTTAAGCTCGATCCTCGGGGTCTTTCGCGGTTTTGATTCCTTCGGGAGTTGATTCCGCTGTTGCTATCTCTGTTTGATTTTGCCGTGGTGCATCGTCCATGACTCTGTTCTTCGCGGTTCTCTTCTATCTGGCCTTCGCCGTGCTCGTCGCAGGCGTGGGTTACAAGATTTATGATTTCGCGCGTACGCCCGCCCCGCTGTCGATTCCGACAACGCCCGCGCCGACGACGAAATCCGGCGTAGCCTTCCGCATGGCCCGCGAAGTCGTCCTCTTTGAAAGCCTGTTCAAGGGCAACCTGTGGATCTGGCTGTTCGGCTGGCTGTTCCACATGGGGCTGTTCCTCGTGCTGGTGCGTCACCTGCGCTACTTCATCAACGACATCCCGGCTTGGCTGCTGTTCATCCAGCCCTTCGGCAAGTACGCAGCCTTCATGATGGTGGCCGGCCTTGGTGGCCTGTGGGCGCGGCGCTTCCTCGTCGAACGCATCCGCTACATCTCGACACCTTCCGACCACCTGTGGCTGCTGCTGCTGCTCGGCATTGGCCTCACCGGTCTGAGCATGACATTCTTGATGCACACCGATATCGTTGCCGTCAAAACCTTCTTCCTTGGTCTGATGGTGTTCGATATCCAGCCGCTGCCAGCCCATCCCGGCCTGTTCATCCATCTCCTGCTGGTCGCCTTGCTGATGCTCCTGTTCCCCTTCAGCAAATTGCTCCATGCTCCGGGCATCTTCTTCAGCCCGACCCGCAACCAGGTCGATAACCCGCGTGAAACTCGCCGTCTGGCACCGTGGGCCGCCCAGATCGAGAAGAATTGACCATGGCCGCTCCCGAATTCGAAGTCCCGAAATTCCGCGAGTTCCCCACCGTGCCGGCCATCGTGCCCGGCGCGATGGCACACTCCAAGCCCTATGTCGCCAACGAGAAAGTGCAGGAAGGCATCGGCCTGCCAACCAAGTTGGATGACGACTGGCAGGTTACCCACGACAAGGTGATCGGCAAGTTCGGCGAACTGCTCGGCAAGTATCGTTCGCTCAAGGTCTTCATGGATAGCTGCGTCCATTGCGGCGCCTGTACCGACAAGTGCCACTACTTCATCGGCACCAACGATCCGAAGAACATGCCGGTCGCGCGTCAGGAACTGATGCGCAGCATCTACCGTCGCTACTTCACGGTACCGGGCAAGCTGTTCCCGAAACTGGTGGGTGCGCGCGATTTGACCAAGGAAGTCCTCGACGAGTGGTTCAGCTACTTCTGGCAGTGTTCGGAATGCCGCCGCTGCTCGGTGTTCTGCCCCTATGGCATCGACACCGCCGAAGTCACCATGGCCGCGCGTCACATCCTCGACTCGGTCGGTTATGGCCAGAAGTACTCGAACGAGATCCTCGGCAAGGTCCACAAGATCGGCAACAACCTCGGCCTGCCCGGCCCGGCGCTGGAAAACACGCTGGAAGGTCTGGAAGAGGACGTCAAGGACGACACCGGCGTGGATGTCAAATATCCGCTCGACGTCGCTGGCGCCGAAGTGTTGCTGGTAACCCCCTCGGCCGACTTCTTCGCCGAACCGCATATCGAATCCCTGATCGGCTACGGCAAGGTCTTCCACGCCGCCGGCATCAGCTGGACGCTCTCCTCCTACGCATCGGAAGCCGGCAACTTCGGTCTCTTCAATGGCGACTACGCCATGATGCGCAAGGTGGCCATGCGCATCCGCGAACAGGCCCTTGAGTTGGGCGTCAAGCGCATCGTCGTCGGCGAATGCGGCCACGCCTGGCGCGTCGCCTACGCCTTCTGGAACACCCTCACCGGCCTCGGTGCCGGCGCCAATGATCCGTTCGCCGTCGAACTGCAGAAGCAACTCGACCCGCGCTACAAGCAGCCCTCGCACATCTGCGAATTCACCTGGGATCTGATCCAGCAGGGGCGCCTGAAGTTCGACAAGGAAGCCAACGACAGCCGCATCATCACCTTCCACGACTCCTGCAACGTCGCGCGCGGCTCGCGCATGGGTGACTATGCCGGCGGCCAGTTCGAGATTCCGCGCAACATCATCAAGGCAGTCGCAAACAAGTTTGTCGACATGGCGCCGGAAACCATCCGTGAAACCACCTTCTGTTGCGGCGGCGGCGGCGGCGTCCTCACCGACGACCTGCTCGAACTGCGCGTCAAAGGTGCCTTTCCGCGCATGGAGGCTCTCCAGCATGTGGTTAACCATGACGGCGTGAATTTCATGGCCACCATCTGCGCCATCTGCAAGGCGCAGTTCAGCAAAGTACTGCCTTACTACGGTTTCAACATGCGGCTGGTGGGAGGAGTTCACCAGTTGGTCAGCACTGCCATTCGCCTCGGCGATGAGCAGTAATTTCCTATAAACAGACAACGATTACTACGGAGAAGACGATGTCAGCGACCACACAACCTCAAACCGAGAAGTTGACCTTTCGCAAATACAAGGAAGGCGAACCGCAGAAATTCAAGCGTCTGCAGGACCAGATCTTTCAGGCCAGTTGGTCGCACAAGTGCCCGACCTACATCCAGTCGACCCCGCCGTGCCAAGGCTCCTGCCCGTCCGGCGAGGACATCCGCGGTTACCTCAACATCGTGCGCGGCATCGAGAAGCCCCCCGTCGGTGCTGATGGCAAGCCGGTCATGCCCTGGCAGGAATATGCCTGGCGTCGCCTGACCGAAGCCAACCCGCTGCCCGCCGTGATGGGCCGCGTCTGTCCCGCCCCGTGCGAAACCGGCTGCAACCGTAACCAGGTAGAAGATCACGTCGGCATTAACTCCGTCGAGCACTACCTCGGCGAGTACGCGATCAAGAACAACCTGCAATTCAACAAGCCCGCCAAGCTCACCGGCAAGAAAGTCGCCGTCCTCGGCGGCGGCCCGGCTGGCCTGTCGGTGGCCTACCAACTGGCCCTCAAGGGTCACTCGGTCACCATCTTTGATGATCACGAGTACCTCGGTGGCATGATGCGCTACGGCATTCCGGGCTACCGCACGCCGCGCGACGTCCTCGACGCCGAAATCCAGCGCATCCTCAATTTGGGTGTTGAAGTCAAACTCAAGTGCAAGGTCGGTGTCGACATGAGCATGGAGCAGGTGCGCAAGGACTTCGATGCCGTGTTCCTCGGCCTCGGCGCCCAGGGCGGCCGTGCCCTGCCCGCCGAAGGGGCGGACAACGTCTCCAACGTCGTCACTGCTACCGCTTTCCTGAAGGCCTTCAACGACGGCCGCCTGAAGACCGTCGGTCACCGCGTCGTCGTCGTCGGCGGCGGTGATACCTCGATGGACGTCGCCACCGTCGCCCGTCGCCTCGGCCACATCGACCAGGCCAAGCCCACCGACTGGGAAGGCGCCATTGCCGGCCAGATGGCGCAGGATGTCGCCGATGTTTCCTTGCGCAAGGGTGCCGAAGTCGTGCTGACCTCGGTCTTCCCGCTCGACAAGATGATGGCCAGCAAGGGCGAACTGGATCATGCCCAGGCCGAAGGCATCGAGATCATGGGTGGCTGGATGCCCGTCTCTGTCGTCAAGGGTGCCGATGGCCGTGCCACCGCGCTGCGCGTCAAGCAGTGCGAAGCCAAGATGATCGGCGGCAAGCTGGAAATCAAGGCCATCGAGGGTAGCGAAAAGGATTTGCCCGCCGACCTGATCGTCTCCGCGATCGGCCAGATGGTCGACTTCGCTGGCCTTGATGAGTTCAACAATGGCAAGGGCGGCGTCACCGCCGACCGCAACTATCAGGTACAGGGCAAGCCGGGCGTGTATGCCGGCGGCGACGTGCTGCGTCCCCACCTGCTGACCACTGCGGTGGGTCATGGAGCGATTGCGGCCGACGGTATCGACCAGTTCCTGCAAGGCAGCGAAGCAGGTCGCCGGCCGAAGATCGATGTGCATGTCTTCGATCTGATGCGCAAGTATGTCGAGAAGGGTGTTTCCCTTGATGCCATCAAGGAGCCGTTGCGCGGCACCGATGCCACCAAGGGCGCCGTGCATAACTACGACAACCGTTCCGATCGTTATGTCATCGCCCACGACGAACTGTTCCTTGGTCACTTCCAGTACACCGCCCGCAACAAGCGTCACATCACCCACCTCGACAAGCATTCCGCGCTCGGCAACTTCGAAGAGCGTCTGGACCCACTCGACGACAAACAGGTGGTTGCCGAAGCAAAGCGCTGCATGAGTTGCGGGCTGTGCTTCGAGTGCGACAACTGCGTGGTGTATTGCCCGCAGACCGCGGTCTACAAGGTGAAGAAGACCGAAGCCACTACGGGTCGCTATGTTGCTACTGACTACGACAAGTGCATTGGCTGCCATATCTGCCACGATGTCTGCCCGACCGGCTACATCCAGATGGGTCTTGGCGAGTAAGTGGCAGGATAAGTGACGAGACATCCAACCATGAAACTGTTGCGCATCCTCCTCGCGGTTCTGCTGCCCCTGTGGCTGGCCGCACCCCTTTCTGCCTTGGCCGCCGCCCCCAAGCCGACGGTCAAGATCGAGAATCCCGGTCAATGCATTGCCCCGGCTGAGGAGATGCGCAAGAACCACATGGAGATGCTCCACCACCAGCGCAATCGCACCATGCGCCAGGGCATCCGTGGCGAGAAGGCCAGCCTCAACGAGTGCATCAACTGTCATGCCAGCAAGACATCCGGCTCAGTGCTCGGCAAGGAGGGCTTCTGCCAGGAATGTCACAGCTATGCCGCCGTCAAGCTCGATTGCTGGGATTGTCATCAACCCAAGGCCGGCCACGCCAAAGCCGCGGGAGTCAAACCATGAACGAACCGCAAGATAAATCACGTCGCGGCTTCGTTGCTGCCGCTGCTGTCGCTGGCGCCGGTATGGGCGTTGCTGCCATTGCCCCCGGCCTGCACCTGATCGAGGTCGCTGGCGCCACTGCCACTCGCGCTGCCGGCGAAGCCGCCAGCAGCACCGTGCGCTGGGGCATGCTGATTGACAGCACCAAGTGCGCCAAGGATTGCAATGCCTGCGTCACGGCATGCAATACCGAAAACGGCCTCGTCGAACCGATCAAGGATGCACGCCAGGGTTCGCAGTGGATTCGCAAGATCAACCTCAAGGATCCGATGAACGGTCGCGAGCATTCGCTGCCGATGATGTGCCAGCATTGCGCCAATCCGCCCTGCGTCGATGTCTGCCCCACTGGCGCCTCGATGAAGCGTGCCGACGGCATCGTGCTGGTCGACCGTCACACCTGCATCGGTTGCCGCTACTGCATGATGGCCTGCCCGTACAAGGCACGTTCCTTCGTCCATCAACCGCTAACGACCCAGAATCCAGAGGTGCCACGCGGCATCGGTTGCGTCGAAGCCTGCACCTTCTGCGTGCAGCGCGTCGACAAGGGTCTCAAGCCCGCCTGCGTCGAAGCCTGTCCGGAAGGCGCGATGATCTTCGGCGACCTCAACGATCCGAACAGCGCCATCGCCCAACGCATTGCCCGTGAAGCCACCACCCAGGTTCGTGCTGATCTCAAGCTCAACCTCGGCGTCCGATACCAGGGAATTTGATCGCCATGCGCCTCGACCTCAACAGCCGTCTGGAAGAACACCTCTTCTACATCCTTGCCGGCATCGGTGGCCTCGTCACCGCCGTCGGTCTGTCTGCCGCGCTATTCATGGAGCACAGCGGTCACGTCGTCACTGGCATGAACAACCAGATCGTATGGGGCATACCCCATGTCTTCGCCATCTTCCTGATCGTCGCCGCCTCGGGCGTACTCAACGTCGCCTCGATCGGCTCGGTATTCGGCAAAACGGTCTACAAAACCCGTGCCCCACTCTCCGGCCTTCTGGCGATTGCCATGCTCGCGGCCGGTCTGGCCGTCATCATGCTCGACCTCGGTCGCGCAGATCGGCTGGTCGTCGCCATGACACACTTCAACCCCACCTCGGTGTTCGGCTGGAACGTCATTCTCTACCCTGGTTTCTTCGCCATCGTCGGCATCTACCTATGGACGCTGATGGATCGCCAGATGAATCCCTACTACAAGTCGGCTGGCCTCGCCGCCTTCATCTGGCGTTTGCTGCTGACCACCGGCACTGGCTCGATCTTCGGCTTCCTGGTTGCCCGCCAAGCTTACCAGTCTGCCATGATCGCACCGATGTTCATCATCATGTCCTTTGCCTGGGGACTCGCCGTCTTCATGATGGTTCAGAAGTCCATGTTCATGTGGAACGGCATGCAGTTGCACCCGCAGATTCGCTCGCGCATGAAGAACCTGCTCGGCACCTTCATCGCCGCCGTGTTCTATTTCGTGATGGTCTATCACCTGACCAACATCTATTTCGCCAAGCAAACCGCTTTTGAACAGTTCATCCTGTTGTCCGGTGGCATTTTCCCGACCCTGTTCTGGGGCGGTTACGTCTTCCTAGGCACACTGGTTCCCCTGCTGATCCTGTTCGTGCCCGACCTTGCCAAGATGCGCGGCTCCGTCTTCGTCGCTGCCTCGTTCGTGCTGATCGGCGCCTTCAGCTTGCTCTACGTCTTCATCATCGGTGGCCAAGTGTATCCGCTCGACATCTTCCCGGGCATGGACGTCAAGAGCAGCTTCTTTGATGGACAGATCGATACCTACACCCCAAGTCTGCCGGAAATCCTTCTCGGACTGGGCGGCTTTGGCATCGCCTTCACCGCCACGGTCATCGGCGTGCGCGTACTGAAGTTCCTGCCGCAGGACGACATCCACAAGCTTGAATCTGCCGGGCATATGCTTGACTGAGGCTCGACTGATCCGGTACCGGCGGAATGCCCGGCCGTAGTTCCGGTCGGGCAGGTGAGACATTAGGTATCGCGCGCTCATGCACCGTTTTCTAATTTCCGCCGCCCACAAATCCTCAGGCAAGACAACGCTGAGCATCGGCCTTGCCGCTGCGCTCAAGGCGCGCGGTCTTGCCGTACAGCCCTTCAAGAAGGGCCCGGACTATATCGATCCACTGTGGCTGTCGCGCGCCGCTGGTCGTGGCTGCCGCAACCTCGACTTTTTTCTCTCCTCGCACGAGGAAATTCGCCAGCAATTCGCCCAGGGGCATGATGCCGATGTCTGCCTCGTCGAAGGCAACAAGGGGCTCTACGACGGGCTGGCGCTGGATGGCGCCAACAGCAATGCCGCTCTCGCCCGCCTGCTCGATCTGCCGGTCATCCTTGTCCTTGACGCGCGCGGCATGACGCGTGGCATCGCGCCGCTGATCCTTGGCTACCAATCCTTTGAACGCGACATCCGCATCGCTGGCGTGATCCTCAACCGACTCGGCGGCAAGCGCCACGAATCCAAATTACGCGCAGTCATCGAGCATTACACGGAGTTGCCGGTCCTCGGTGCGGTGCAGGAAGATCCCCAACTCGCCCTGGTCGAGCGCCACCTCGGCCTGATGCCCGCCAACGAAGCGGCCGGGGCCGAACACCTGATCGCGAGCATTGCCGATATCGTTGCCCGCCAGGTCGATCTCGACCGCCTGCTGTCCATCACGACCACCGATGCCAACCTGCCCGCACCCGCTGCCGCTCTCGCTCTCGACAGCCCGCGCCTCCGTGTCGCGATAGCACAGGATGCCGCTTTCGGCTTTTACTACACCGACGACCTCGACGCCCTGCGTGCCGCCGGCGCCGATCTGCTACCCTTCGACACGCTGAAAGACGTCCAACTGCCAGCTTGTGATGCCCTGCTGATCGGTGGCGGCTTCCCCGAATCCTTTCTTGATGCTCTGGCGGCCAATACCGCCCTGCGCGACGACATTCGCCAGAAAGTCGCCGCCGGCCTGCCCGCCTATGCTGAATGCGGCGGCCTGATGTATCTGGCGCAAAGCATTACTTGGCAAGGCAACACCCGCCCCATGGTGGGGGTCATCCCGGGCGAGATCGTCATGCACCCCAAGCCAGTCGGGCGCGGCTATGTCATTCTGGCATCGACGGCAGAACACCCATGGACATGCCGTCCCGCCATCGCCGACATTTCAGACCACGGGTTTTCTAGTCCATTACACGCCCACGAATTCCACTATTCCGAATTGCGTGGCCTGCCCGCCGACACGCAATTTGCCTATAAAGTTGAGCGAGGTCATGGTATTGATGGCAAGAACGACGGTATCGTTCTGCACAATATGCTTGCCTCCTACACCCACCTGCGCGGCGTCGCCAGTTTCAACTGGCCCGCCCGCTTCGTCGAATTTTCCCGCCAATGCCAAGCGCAGTCCCGGCGGAACATTGATCATGTCGAGGAGAGCACCCCATGTTTACCCTGACCCCCGCTGCTGCCGAACAAATCCGCCAAGCTGCCGATGGGCAACCCGACCTCCAGAATGAATCGCCCACCCTGCGCATTGCGGCCAAACTCGAGGATGACGAAATCGTCTATGGCATGGGCTTCGATGATCAGCGCGAAAACGACATCGTTCTTGAAACCGAGGGCGTCACCCTGCTGATCGCCCCGCGCAGCCAACCGCTGCTTGAAGGTGCCGTGCTCGACTTTGTCGAACTCAAGCCGGGTGAGTTCCAGTTCATTTTCGTCAATCCGAACGAGCCCGCCTACTGCGGCAGCCAATCCCCCGGCAACCAGGGCGGCTGTGGTTCCTGTGGCAACCGCAGCAGCTCCTGCAACTGAACTTGTCCTTGTCATGACGCCCTCCCTGCTTCCCGACTACCCCACACGCGGCCCCGCCCGACCCGGCACGGTTTATCTCGGCGGTGCCGGCCCCGGCGATCCCGAACTGCTCACCGTGCGCGCCCTGCGCATCATTGCCGAAGCCGATGTGCTGGTTTATGACCATCTCGTTTCGCAGGCCATCCTCGACCTCGTCAATCCGGCGGCCGAGCGACTGTATGCAGGCAAGCAGCGCGGCAATCACAGCGTGCCGCAGGACGATCTCAACCTTCTGCTGGTCGCGCTCGCCAAGCAGCACAAGCGCGTCGTGCGCCTCAAGGGCGGCGACCCCTACACCTTTGGCCGTGGCGGCGAGGAAGTTGAAACGCTCAAAGAAAATGGCGTGCCCTTCGAAGTGGTACCCGGCATCACGGCCGCTACCGGTGTCGCCGCCTTTGCCGGCATTCCGCTCACCCATCGGAATCATGCCCAGGCCTGCGTCTTCGTTACCGGCCATCTCAAGGATGGCAGCATGAACCTCGACTGGCCCGGCCTCGCCCGCCGCCGCCAGACCGTCATCATCTACATGGGCCTCAACGGTCTGCCCTACCTGTGCGAACAACTGGTCGCCCACGGCCTGCCAGCCGACTGGCCGGCAGCCATCGTGCAGCAGGGCACGACCGCCAACCAACGGACGGTCACCGGCACGCTGGCGACGCTGCCGGAACTGGCCGTCAGTGCCGGACTCAAGCCCCCCACGCTCATCATCGTCGGTGAAGTCGTCCGCCTCAAGGATAAACTCACCTGGTTCGAAGAAGCCGCCGCCTGACACGCTCCGCCGGCAGCGTGGAATAATAGGCGTATGCGCCTGTCTTTTACTTACCGGCTCCTGATGATCTTCCTGCCTGCCGCGCTGCTGGCGGGCATTTCGGCATGGATGATCTACCGCGCCGAGATCGAACATGCGCGCCTGCACCTGGCGTATCAAGGCGAGATGGCCGTTCACGTGGGTCAGGCGGCTGCCGAACGTGCGCTGGATCAGGTCGGTCGCGACGTCCAGTATCTCGCCCACAGTCAGACGCTGAAGCTTGCCATTGACGGTGGCGGGCGCCAGGCCATCGAGGCGCTAGCAGCCGACTGGGTCAATTTCTCGCGCGCCAAACAGGTCTACGACAAGATCCGCTGGCTCGACGAGAATGGCATGGAGCAGCTACGCGTCAATTTCAATCCGAATTCGCCCGCTATCGTCCCCGCCTACGCACTGCAGAACAAAGGCCAGCGTTACTTCTTTACGGAGGCAATCAAACTCAAGGAGGATGAAGTCTACATCTCGCCATTCGACCTGAATGTCGAGGACGACCAGATCGAAACGCCGCACAAACCGACCATCCGTATTGGCATGCCCCTCGTCGACAGCAGCGGCAAGCAGCGTGGCATCGTGCTGATCAATTATCTGGGCAAAGATCTACTCGATCTGCTGCGCGCCAACCACGACAGTCCGCTGTGGTTGCTCACCCCACAAGGCTACTGGCTGCTCGGCCCCAGCCCGGCAGATGAGTGGGGCTTCATGTTCCGTCAACCAGAGCGCAGCATGGCGCAACGCTATCCGGACGTCTGGCAACGCATCGCCACGGAAGACACCGGCGCATTCGCGAATGCGGAGGGCCACTGGACCTTCCGCACGGTTCATCCGCTTCACCTGGCGCAAGAAAATAAACTCAAAAGAACCACATCCTCCGATGCGTATTTCTGGAAACTGGTTCATCTGTTACCGCAAGCCGAATATGCCGCACAAGTGCGCCAGATCGCCCTGCGCTTTGGCCTCGTCACCGCCCTGGCCCTGCTCGTGTTGCTGGCCGGCGCCTGGCGAGTTGCCTCGACCAAGCGCGAGGAACAAAACACACGGGAAGAAATTGCCCAGGCGCGGCAGGATCTCGAACAGCGCCTCGCCGAAAATTCGCGCAAATTACAGATCGCCGAGACCGAACGGGCCGAAGTCGAAACCCATATTCGCGCGCTGACCGAGGAATACCACGCCATCATGAAAGCCACTACCGATGGCTTCTGGCTGACGGACAACAATGGCACCATACTCGAAGTCAACCCGGCCTATTGCGAGATGACGGGCTACCGACGCGACGAAGTCATCGGTCACCCGATCAGCGTGTTCGAAGTTCAGGAGAATCCGCAACAAATCGCGATTCATATCCAGCGTATTCGGCGCATGGGGCGCGACCGCTTCACGGCCTGCCATCGCGCCCGACATGGCACATTGATTGATCTTGACGTCAGTGTGGTCTACATTCCCATCCTCGATCAGTTTGCCGCCTTCCTGCGCACCGCGCAGGCAGAGGACACCCGATGACCCAGCGCGCCAAGACCTCCGAAAGCGAAGCCCAGTTTGTCGATATCGATGCCCTGCGCATCGGCATGTTCATCTTCGTCGATCTGGGCTGGATGCAGCATCCCTTCGCCCTCAATAGCTTCAAGATCTCGTCGCCCGACCAGATCGATACCCTGCGCGGACTTGGTGTCAACCGCCTGCGCTGGTCGCCGGAAAAAAGCGACCCGGACCCGGCCACCCTGGTTGTGCCGCCACCAACGCCGCAAAAAGTCGGCGCTGGCGAGACGGCAGCCATGGAGCGCCAGGCCGTACTCGAAGCCGTCGCTGCCGAGGCCGAACAACGCCGCCAGCAACGCGCCAAGCTCAACACCCAGCGCGAAAACCTTGAAGTCTGCGAAAAGCAGTTTTCAGTGGCCGCACGCACCTATCGCCTGGTGCTGGACTGTGTGCGCAGCCAGCCCGAGCGAGCGCGCAGCGAAGCCGAGCAAACCGTCGGCAACATGGTCGGCAAGCTGCTCCAGCAGGAAGAATCCGCCATCCGCCTGCTTTCGGAAAGCGCCGGCGAAAAGACCTCCATGCACGTACTCAACGTCACGGTCATCTCCCTGCTGCTGGGGCGTACCATGGGCCTCGATGCCACCGCGCTGACCCATTTGGGCACCGGCTCGCTCCTCCATGACATCGGCAAACTTGAACTGCCCGAGCGCCTGCGCTGGCGCACCAGCCAGTTCAACAATGCCGAACGCAATATTTTTCAGGAACACGTCGCCAAGGGCATCGTCCTCGGTCAGGCGATGCGCCTGCCGATCGAGGAATTGTCGATCATTGCCCAGCATCACGAAACCGCCGACGGACGCGGCTATCCGCGCCAGCTGAAGGACGACAAGATTCACCCGCTGGCACGCATCGTCGCGCTCGTCGACCAGTACGACAGTCTGTGCAATCCGCCCAACCCGGCCGAAGCCGTTACCCCGCACGAGGCGCTGTCGCTGATCTTCGCGCAGATGAAAAAGCAGTTCGATACCAACGTGCTGACAAACTTTATCCGCATGATGGGCGTCTACCCGCCCGGTTCGGTCGTCGAACTCTCCGATGGTCGGCTCGGTCTGGTCGTCTCGGTCAACTCCAGTCGTCCGCTCAAGCCCAGCGTCTTCATTCATGACCCGCGCGTTCCGCGCGACGAAGCCCTGGTCGTAGATCTCGAACGTCTGCCCGAGGTATGCATCCGTCGCAGCATCAAACCCATCCAGCTGCCCAAGGCGGCCTTCGACTATCTCTCGCCGCGCCAGCGTATGTGCTACTTCTTCGAGCGCGCCCGCAGCATCAATGAAGGAGAGGATCTGGCATGAGCAAGCCCACCTGGCTGCCCCTGATCGAAGGCATGATCGAAGCCGTATGGGTCGTCGATGCGGTCGATCTGCGCATCCTCGCCGTCAACCGCAATGCGGCCCAGATGCTTGACACCACACCGTCCGCCATGGCCGGCATGCCGGTCGTCGAACTTGCCGCCACCCCGGAGGACGTCTACTTCTGGGAAGACGTGGCCGCCGGGCTGTCCGACCATATCCTGTCCGAAACCTTGTTGGTGCTTCAAGACGGCCGCACTGTTCCGGTCGAGCGGCGCGTCAGCCGCGTCACTCTCGGCGACGCCCGTTCGGTCTACGTCGTCGGCATTCGCGACCAGACCGAAGAGCGGCGCGCCGAGACCGAGCTTGAGAAGCTCGTGGCCGAATTGCGCGCCACGCTGGAATCGACGGCGGACGGCATTCTCGTCACCGACCTCGACGGGGCCATTCGCGGCTACAACCAGCGCTTTGCCGAACTGTGGGCTCTGCCCCAGCATCTGCTGACGCAACGCGACGACAGCGGCATCTATGGCTGGCTGGCGCAGAACGTCAGCGATGCAGTGCACTATGCCGCTCGCATTGCCGCCATCTCGCGCTCGCCCCTGCTCGAAACCAATGACATTCTGATGCTGCGCTCCGGCATGGTGCTGGAGCGCGTCACCCTGCCGCAATATGCACGCGGTCGTCCGATTGGCCGCGTCTACTCCTTCCGCGACATTACGCAGCGCCTCGCCGACGAGTCACAACTGAAGCTCGCCGCCCAGGTCTTCGAAACCAGCCTCGATGCCATTTTCGTCACCGATCCCAGCCACATCATCGTCGCGGCCAACCCCGCCTGCGAACAGCTGACAGGCCATGCGCCCCCCACCTTGCTGGGCCAATCGATCGAGACCCTGTTCGGCGTAACGCCCGATCTACAAAAACTCTCGCCTGACCTGCTTGCCACCCTCGCGACACAAAACTACTGGGAAGGCGAACTCTGGCACCGCAATCGCGCAGGCGCCAATCTGCCTTGCCGGGCATCGCTCGTCCAGGTCAAGGACAGCGAGGGCGAACTCACCCACCTGATCGGCTTCTTCAAGGATCTTTCCGAGACCTTCACCGCCAGGAAGCGCATCGAAGAGCTCGCCTATACCGACAGCCTTACCGGGCTACCCAACCGTCTGATGCTGACCGAACGCATCGAGTTCGCCATCAGCGTCGCCCGCCGCGAGAATAGTCCTATCGCCCTGCTGTTCCTCGATCTCGACCATTTCAAGCACATCAACGATTCGCTCGGCCATCAGTTCGGTGATCGCGTGCTTATCGAAGTTGCCGAACGCATCAAGGACTGCCTGCGCCAGGTGGATACACCCGCACGCCTCGGCGGCGACGAATTCCTCGTCCTGCTGCACAAGACCGATGCACGCGGTGCCGAAATTACCGCACGGCGCATTCTCGAACGCCTCTCGCAGCCCTTCGAATTCGAGGATCTGTCCTTTACCGTCACCAGCAGCATCGGCGTCTCCCTGTTCCCCGAGGACGGCGAGTCGATGGACGAGCTCATCAAGAATGCCGACGCGGCGATGTACCACGTCAAAGAGCGCGGCCGCGCCGGTTTCCGCTTCTACCAGCGGCAGATGAATGTTGGCCTGCTCACGCGCATGAAGCTCGACCACGCCATGCGCCAGGCACTCGCCAACACCACCCCCGGACAGGGCTTCCGCCTCCACTACCAGCCACAGGTACGCTTCAGCGACAACGTCATCTTCGGTGCCGAGGCACTGATCCGCTGGCGCGATGCCGATATGGGCGAAATTTCCCCCGGCCAGTTCATTCCCATCGCCGAGGAATCCGGCGTCATCATCGCCATCGGCAACTGGGTGCTGGAAGAAGCCGTGCAACAGTGCGCCGCCTGGATGGCCAAGGGCTTAAATCTTAATATGGCCGTCAACGTCTCCGCCATGCAGTTTCAGCAGGCCGACTTCGTCGAGCGTGTCCGCGACACCCTCACCCGCCACGGCCTGCCGCCGGCCCTGCTCGAACTCGAACTCACCGAATCAATTCTCGTTCATGAGGCCGACGAAACCCTCAAGCGTCTCCAGGTCCTCGCCGCCCTCGGCGTCCGTCTCGCAGTGGATGACTTCGGCACCGGCTA
>SXGT01664953.1_pt1 | contig 26564 bp, 21 predicted proteins | sample 3176221 | NCBI WGS metagenome assembly SXGT01 (sample SAMN11356862, study PRJNA531348) | freshwater metagenome | isolation source: freshwater sample F1-120 | place: China: Fuxian Lake, Yuxi | collected 2017-12-25
GCCGGCATCGCGGCGAGCGCCGTGACGGCGCACCTGCTGTGAGCCCGGCCCCGGTCGAGCCCGCCGCGCCGGTGCCGGGCCTGCTCACCACCCGGAGCTGGTTCGACGTCGCGGTGGCGCGCGCGGCCCTGCGGGTCGAGCCTGCCGACCGGGTGCTCGCGCTGTGCGGGGCGGGCGACGTCGGCTTGTGCCTCGCGGCCACCGGCGCGAGCGTCGATCTCACCGACCTGCGCCACGCCCAGCTCGCCTACGCCCACCTCGCCATCGCGGCGGCTGCGCGCCTCCCGGTCGCGAGCGCACGATCCCTCTTCGGGCTCGATCACTTCGGGCGCCGCGTGTGGTTCTACCATTTCCTGCGACCCGAACTGGACGAAGCAACACGTTGTTTCTGGGACGCGCACGAGGGCGCGATCCGCCTCGGCCTGGTCGACCAGGGCAGCGTCGAGCGCCGCGTCGCGCTGCTGCGGAGCCGCGCCCTCCCCCTCGCGGTGCGCCGCGAGGTCGTGGAGGCCGTGCTGGCCGCACCGGACCTCGAGGCCCAGCGCACGCTGTACCGGACGCGGTGGGACACGTGGCGGTGGCACGCCGCGCTGCGGATGGCGCTCTCGCCGGTCGCGCTCGCCGGCGCGGGCATCCAATCGCCCCGCCTCGCCGCCGCCGAGGCCAACCTGGCCGCACGGTTCGCCGCGCGTTGCCACCACATGTTCGAGCACACCAAGATCGCAGGCCACGCCAACCTGCGCTGGGCCCTCTCCGGCACGGTGGCGGGCGATCCCGGGCCCGCCTGGATGCAGCCCGACGCGTACTCCGGGCTCGCCGCCGGCCGGGTGCCCCGTCGGTGGCTCCACGGTCGGCTGCTCGACGCCCTCCACGAACCACCGGCCGGCGGCTGGACCGCGTTCTACCTGGGCGACGCCTTCGAGGACCTGGCGCCGGACGCGGAGCCGGCGGTCTGGGACGCGCTCGTGCGTGCGGCCGCGCCCGGGGCCCGATTGGTGAGTTGGCGGTTGAGCCGCCCCTATTCCCGCCCGTCCTCGGTCATCGGGCGGCTCCGGCGTGACGACGCGGCCTCGGCGCGGGCGCTCGACGCCGAGCCGGTGCCCGCGTGGGTCGGCGTCGACGTCGAGGTGTTGCCGTAGCCGCGCGCGGATAGATGCCGCACCTCCATGCGCTACGTCCCCGAGAACCCGCTCATCGTCCAGTCCGACCACACCCTCCTTCTGGAGACGATGGGGCCCCACTTCCGCGCCGCGCGCGACGCCCTCGTGCGGTTCGCGGAGCTGGTGAAGTCGCCCGACTACGTCCACACCTACCGGGTCACGCCGCTGTCCTTGTGGAACGCCGCGAGCGCCGGCATGTCCGTCGAGGAGGTGCTGGCCACGCTCGACCACTGGGCCAAGTACGAGATCCCCCCCAACGTCCCCGTCTCGATCCGGCAGACGATGGGCAAGTGGGGGCGGCTCAAGCTCCACAAGGACCCCCGCGGCCTGCGGCTCGACGCCGACGCCGCGGTGCTGATGACCGAGGTGTGCTCGCTCAAGCCGGTGCAGAACCTCCTCGGCAAGCGCGTCTCCGAGACCAGCGTCCTGGTCGACCCCGGAAACCGCGGGGAGCTCAAGCAGGTGCTCACGCACGCGGGCCTGCCGGTCGAGGACCTCGCCGGCTACCGCGACGGGGCTTCGCTCGCGGTCGAGATCCTCCCCGAGACCAAAGCCGGCACCGCCTGGGGCCTCCGCGAGTACCAGCGCGACGCGGTCGACGCGTTCTTCGGCGACAGCGTGGCCCAGGGCGGCAACGGGGTGGTGGTCCTGCCCTGCGGCGCGGGCAAGACGATGGTGGGGATCGCCGCGATGGCGCGCCTCGGCATGAAGACGCTCATCCTCTGCACCAACGTCACCGCGTTGCGTCAGTGGAAGCAGGAGATCGTCGAACGAACCACCCTCACCGAGGCCGACGTCTCGGAGTACTCGGGCGAGCTCAAGGACATCCGGTCGGTCACGCTGTCCACCTACCAGATGCTCACCTTCCGCAAGAGCAAGAACGACGAGTTCGTCCACTTCGGCATCTTCGATCGGGAGAACTGGGGCCTGGTCATCTACGACGAGGTGCACCTGCTCCCGGCGCCGATCTTCCGCGCGGTGGCCCACCTCCAGGCGCGCCGCCGGCTCGGGCTCACCGCGACCTTGGTCCGTGAAGACGGCAAGGAGACCGACGTCTTCGCGCTCATCGGCCCCAAGCGGTACGACGTGCCGTGGAAGGACCTCGAGCACCAGGGGTGGATCGCGGCGGCCTTGTGCACCGAGATCCGCGTCGAGTTCGGGGACGACGACCGCCTGCGCTACGCGGTGGCCGACGACCGGGAGAAGTTCCGGATCGCCAGCACCAACGCCCGGAAGCTCCCGGTGATCGAGGAGCTGCTCGAGCGCCACGGCGGCGACCGGATCCTCATCCTCGGCATGTACGTCGAGCAGCTCGAGTGGCTCAGCCGGAAGCTGGGATTTCCGCTCATCGAGGGCAAGACGCCGCAGAAGCGCCGCGACGAGCTGTACGACCGCTTCCGTCACGGCGAGGAGCGGGTCCTGGTCATCTCCAAGGTCGGCAACTTCTCCGTCGACCTGCCCGACGCCAACGTCGCCATCCAGGTCAGCGGCACCTGGGGCAGCCGTCAGGAGGAGGCGCAGCGCCTCGGCCGCATCCTCCGGCCCAAGGGCGGCGAGAACAAGGCCAGCTTCTACAGCATCGTCACCCGCGACAGCGTGGAGCAGACCTTCGGAGAAAAGCGGCAGTTGTTCCTGACGGAGCAGGGCTACGCCTACCGGATCGAAACCCGGTGAACCGCATCCTCCACAAGAACGTGGCCCTCCTCCGGGTGGGCGACAAGGGCGCACTCGACGAGCTCCGGGCCGTCGTCGACCTCGATGCGCACGTGCTCGGCTGGGTCTCCGACACCGAGGCCGTGCTCGACCCGCACACGCTCAAGGAGCTCTTGATGGCGTTGGAGGCGCGGGGAATGTCGGCGTTGGTCCGCCGGGTCGGACAATCGGGGTGAAGGATTGGCGGGGCGTCGGCACCCTGGCCGGTCGCTCCCGCTCCCCCGATGCCCGCTACTTCCCGACGAGGCCGCTGAGGACCGTCTCCAGGGCGGACTCGAGGTCTGCCTTGGCGATGCCGATGGCCGCCACGTCGCCGTCGGCGTCGACCACGAAGGTGGTGGGGTACTGCCGAACGCCGTAGCGCGACACGACGATGCCGTGCCCGTCGCGCACGACGGGGAAGTCGAGGTGCTGGGACTCCACCCAGTCCGAGACGGCGGCGATGTCGCCGGGGCCCGCGAGCACGGCCACCGTGCGAACGCCCTTGGCGTTGTACTTCTTGTCGACGCGGCCCAGGGCCGCCAGCTGCGCTTCGCCCCCTGCGCGTTCGAGGAAGTGGACGACCGCGGCCTTGGCGGGGAAGCCGGCGCCGACGCCGGTGAAGTCGCTGAGCGCGACGCTCGTGCGCGCCACCGCGCGCAGCGCCGCGTCTTCGTTGATCGCCGGCAGCGAGAACAACAACGCGGGATCGCCGACGTGCAGCGCAGGGCCGGGGGCGCCCGCCAGGGCGAGGCTCATCAGGGACAGCAGCATGGCCCAAGGGTAACACCCGGACTACGAACGGCGAGTTGCCCGCCCCTTCGCTCGCCGACCGCCTGCAGGTGCCGCCCCCGGTGCGCGAGATGGTGCGCGCGTGCGCCGAGGCCGGGGGGCGTGCGCTCCTGGTCGGCGGGTGCGTCCGCGACGCCCTGCGCGGGGAACCGACGGTCGACATCGACATCGAGGTGCACGGCCTGGCGCCCGACGACCTGCGCACCCTGTTGCGCCGCTTCGGCCGTGTCGACGAGGTGGGCCGGTCGTTCGGGGTGTTCAAGGTCCGCGTCGGCCGCGATCCCGTCGACGTGAGCGTGCCGCGCCGAGATCGTAAGGTCGGAGCCGGCCACCGGGGGATCCTCGCCGAGGCCGACCCGCACCTCGGCCCGGTCGAGGCCGCCCGCCGTCGTGACCTCACGGTCAATGCGATCGCGTGGGACCCGCTCACCGACGAGCTGATCGACCCGTTCGACGGTCGGGGCGACCTCGATCGGGGCCTGCTCCGGGCGGTCGACGAGGACACCTTCGCCGAGGACCCGCTGCGTGCGCTCCGGGTGGTTCAGTTCGCGGGGCGCTTCCAGGCCCGCGTCGATCCGGCGCTGGTCGCCCTGTGCCGGCGCATGCCGCTCGGCGAGCTGCCCGGCGAGCGCGTGCGCGGCGAGGTGGAGAAGTGGCTGCTCCGTTCGCCGCGCCCCTCCGTCGGCTGGCAGGTCGCCCTCGACGGCGACATCTGGGCGCGGGTGCTCCCGGCGTGGGACAAACCCTGCCCTCCGTCGCTCGATCGCCTCGCCGCCGCCGCCATCGAGCACCCTCCGCGCCGCCTCGCGCTGCTGTTGGCGTGCACGGCTCCGCCCGCGCCGCTCGCCGACGTGCTCGACCGCCTCGGGATGCACTCCTGGCTGGGCTACGACGTGCGCGGGCAGGCCCTCGCGCTCGCGACCGCGCAACAGGCACCGACGGTCGTTGCGCCTGCCGAGGGTGGCTCGCCGCGCCATGGGTGGATGGCGCCCCTCCCCCCCGCCCCCGAGGCCCCCACCGCCACGCGCGCCCGCCACCTCGCCGAGCGCGTGGAGGTCGAGTTGTTCGCGGCCCTCACCGACGACGCGGTGTTGGGCGCCGCAGCGGCCGACCTCGGCATCGGCCGGACGCCGCTCTTGCCGCTGGTGACCGGCCGGGACCTCCTGGCGCTCGGGATGCCCCCCGGGCGGGCCGTCGGGCAGCTGCTCACCGCGATTCGGCGGGCGCAGTTGGACGGTCACCTTTCGTCCCCCGACGCGGCCCTGGCATGGGCGCGGGCGGCGATCCGGTGACATAGTAGCGCCGATGCGCTCGCTCCTGCTGCTCGCCCTCCTCGGCCCCGTGGCCGCGCTGGCCGGCGACCCCGCCCCCGCCGTCCCCGCGCCCACGTCCACCCCCGTCCGGCGCGCCGCGCGCGAAGACTTCGGCACGCCCATCCGGGCGACCGCGCCGAACGGGAGCACGGTGTCGATGGTGCTCCGCGACGAGTACCTGGCGGGGCAGCCCATCCTCGTCGAGATCACCGTCGCCAACGAGGGGGCCGCGCCCGTCACCACGCCCGACCTCTCGGCGCGGCCTCACCTCGTGCACTTCAAGCTCGTCGATCCCAAGGGACGCACCTCGGAGCGGTTCACCACGCCCCCCCAGTTCGACACCGGCGGCGACTGGACGCTCGCGCCCAAGTCGCGGAAGTCGGTGCTCCTCGAGATTCCGTCGTCTCCAGGCTTCGACCAAGGGAGCTGGAAGCTCAACGTGCTCGTCGGCGACGGGTCGCAAGCGGTGGTCTTTCCCGAGCACACGCTGCGGGTCGCGGCCCCACGTCCGACGGGGGGCGACATCGCCTGGGAGCCCGTGGTCGACAAGAACAGCGGCGCCTTGGTGCCGTGGGTGCACGCCGCCAAGGGTGGGCACGACGTGTACCTGAACCACTACGCGGCGGGCGACGGCACCCGGCTGCTCGCCCACCATTGGCTGTTCCGCAGCAGCGTGGCGTTGCAGCCCTTGCTGTCGCGTACGTTACCCACCACCGCGCGTTCCCGGTGGTTGTACTGGACGGGCGACCCTGGCGAGGTGCGCGTGGCGCGCCTGGAGGGCACCCGGGTCGCCGGGGATGTCCGCTCGCTGGGAATTCCGTGGTCCAGCGCGGTGCCGCTCGCGCGGGCGGTCAGCGACGCCAAGGGTGGCTTCGCGTTGCCGTTGTGGGTGCCCAACCCCAAGGGCACAGCCGGCGCGGTCCGGGTGCTCACCATGGCGGAGCGCGGCGAGGTCACGGTCCGCGACGTGGCGGTCTTCGACGCGCGCCCGCCCGTGGCAGAGACCGGGGTGGACGCCGGTGGGAACGCGGTGCTCGTGCTCGCCCACCCCAAGGGACTCGACGTCTTCCGGCTCGATCCCACCCGCGACGCCCGGCTCCCCGCCCAAGGTGTCCGGGCGTGGAAGGCGGCCGACGGGTGGACCACGGCCGCGGTGGCGTTCGACGTCCTGCCGGACAAGGACGGGCGCGCGGGCGGCCTCTCCATCCAGGCGGTGCAACTGCTCGCCGCCGCCGGCGAAACCCCGGCGCAGATGCGCAGCCTCCGGGTCGACCTCGGCGGCAAACTCTTCGACACGACCCCCGCGGCCCCGTGGGCCGGGCCTTCGCTGCTCACGCACCTGCTCCCCGACGGGTACGGCGCGTTCCACTACGTCGGCAAGGACGCGGGCGGGCAGACGGTGTTCGGGACGTCCACCGCCGCGCCGGTCGCGCTGGGCAAGCTGCCCGACGCGCACCCCTGGCAGGACAAGCGCGGCGCCTGGAGCCTGCGCTGGCTGGCCGGCGAGACCATCGTCAGCCAGAAGTCCGTGCCCACCCCGGCGCCCTGAGGCGCTCGACTACGGACCGATGTCGGCTTCTTCGTCGTCGGCCGGCGGATGTACACCGTTGTCGGTGCACGGCGCGTTCTCGTCGTCGAAGTGGTCTTCGCAGTAGGCGTTGAGCTTCTTGGTCTTGGTGTCGCAGAACGCCAACTCCAAGCAGCCCACGTTCCACTGGTTGTCGGGGTCTTCGCAGTAGTCTTCGCTGACCTCTTCGTCGGTCAGGTCGAGCGCCCCGCCCGCTTCGCGCGAGAGCAGGCACTCGTTGGTGGTGCCGGCGGCCAGGTTCGCGCACGAACCCTCGAAGACCGCGGTCGCGAAGTGGACCACGCTGTCGTCGATGGGGAGCATGAACGTGTCGAGCACTGCCGTGTACGACACACCCGCGCGGCCCGACGTGTCGATGGTGCAGAACTCGACGGTCGAACGCCCCGCGTGGGCGGGCGTGTTCTGGCTGCCGATCTGCGTGCACGCGCTGCCGTCCAGGCTGTGATCTACCCCGCCCGCGTCCGTATAGGCGCTGGCGAAGTCGCCCATCTCCACGCCGGGGGAGCCGGTGTAGTAGGCGGTGAGGCCCGCATCGAGGTCGAGATCACCGTCGGGCGCGGTCGCGTCGACGTAGAGGTAATCGGAGGTCGTGGCGGTCGAGTCCTGGCTCTGGTTCCAGAACACGACCTCGGGGTCGACCACGAGGCAAACCGAGCCTCCCGTCCCTTCGAACGAGAAGGTGGCCCCGCCGTAGTAGGACGGGTCCTCGGGAGCGCCCAGGCCGCCGTAGTGCACGCCCCGGCGCCCCTGATCATCGGGCTCCTGGAGCGCGTCGGCGTAGGACAGGAACTCCGTGCCCACGAGGTTCGCCTCCTGGTCGGCGGCCGAGATCACGCGGAACTCGCCCAGGTCCTGGAGGAAGGGGTAGTCGGGGTTGGGCTGCGCGGCGTAGAGCTGGCCCTCGCGGTCACAACCGGCGAACAAGCTGAGGAGGACGAGCATGGTTACTCCGCCGCCTGGTGGTGGAAGTTGAGGTTCACCTCGGGCACTTCGAGCTGGTTGTACTCGTCGTCGAATTCGACGACGGCCAGCCCGTCGGACACCCAGTCTTCGTATTGAATGTACGTGCTCGGCGAGTTCAAGATGTCGAAGGAGGAGCCCCCCTCCTGGAACTCGGAGTTGTAGTCGTCGACCGAGCGTCCCGAAGAGGGGTTGCAGGTGGTGTAGGCGCCGTTGGAGGAGACACCGTCGGTGGCGAGCTCGGGGGCGTCCATGAAGCCCCAGATGCTCATGCCCGAGACGCGGTTGGTGTGGTGGAGCACCATGTCGGCGACGAAGTTGTCCCCCTCCTCTTCGAAGGAGAGGTTGTCCTCGCCGATGAAGGCCATCTCCTCGTCGCTGGTCGCGGCGAAGTACTCATAGCAGGCCGCCCGCATGTTCTCTTCCGAGACCACCTCGGCCCCGTACGAGTCGATCACCGGGGTGCCGAGGTTGTTCCGGAAGTGGTCGAGGAGCGACGCGTAGTCGGTGAACCGGCCGGTGGTCACCTTGCAGGCCAGGAATTCGTAGCAGGCGAAGTCGAGCCGGCCAAGGCTCTCTCCCCCGTAGGGGTAGGTGTCCCCGACCGTGCCGCTGACGACGGGCCCCATGGCCGGGTGGACGTAGGGGAACGACACGTCGTCCATGCCGCCGAACGCCCCGACGTACACCGGGCCGAGCAGGCGGAGGTCGGTCAGCGTGCGCGCTTCGTAGGTGTACTGCCCGTCGCCGTCCTCGTCGGTGGCCGCCACAACCTCGCGCGTGGCCGCCTCCTTGGGGATCACGACGCGCACCTGCACGTCGCCGTCGTTGATGATCTCGGGGTTCGCGCAGGCGACCAAGCCAACGATGAGGGTGAACATTCGTCTGCGCTCCTAGTAGGTGTAGCCGACCGCGACCGTGCCCGACACTCCACCGAGGTGGCTGGTCACCGAGTAGCGATTCTGAACCGCGATGTACCCGGTGTTGTACGCGAGGGTGTACTGGTTGTTGGTGATGTTCGAGAGGTCGAACCGCACGTTCAACTTGCCCTTGGGCACCACGAACTCCTGCTGGACGAGCAGGTCGACCGTCCAGTACCCGGGCGTGGTGGTGTAGTCGCCGAGCGGCTGCTTCAGCAGGCCGTACGACCCGCCCGCGAGGTCCATGTCGGCGGCCTGCCAGTAGTACCGGCTGTAGGGGCTGCCGCTGTACCCACGCGCGGCGACGCCGATCGTGGTGGTCCAGGGGTCGTTCGGGACGAGCCAGTAGCCGGAGGCCTTCACCTGGTGGTTCACGTCGCTGCCGAGCGAACCGTACATGAGCTCGACCTGCGAGGGGTTGGAGAGGCCCGCGCTCAGCGAGTTCTGCGTGGTGCCGCGGCTCGAGACGTAGGAGTAGGTCGCCATCGCGAACCACCGCTTCGACTCGAACTTGGCGAGCTCCACGTCGACGGCGAAGTAGTCGCGACGCGCGATCCCGGGGGTGCGCAACCGGTAGTAGCGGTTGAAGTCGGAGTAGCCCTCGCTGGTGCCGAGGAAGGAGTAGCCGTCCTCGTCGTAGATGAGGTTGGTCTCGTCGAAGGTGTAGACGTTGCGGGTGAACTTCCCGGTGAACCGCACCTCGGCCGAAAGCTCCGGAACCACCTCACGCTGCACCGACGCGGTGAACTCGTCCGAATGTGGCGCCGACAGGTCGCCGTAGGTGAAGGTGTTGTCGGTGCTCTCGCTCAGATACGCCTGGGACGCGTAGTTGGTCCCGTTGTCCAACGTGCCGTCGTAGATGATCTTGCCCGCGAGCTGCGAGCGGCTGAGGTAGCTCGACACGTCGAGGCGACCGAGGTCGTTGAACCGGCCGTAGCCGGCGCGGATCGCGGTCTTGTCGTCGTTCCACGGGTCCCAGATCGCATACACGCGCGGTCCGAACACCCCGACGTCCACCACCGCGTCGCCGGCGTCGTTGCGCACCAGGGAGCGGTCGTAGCGGACGCCGTAGCGGAAGGTGAGGTTGTCGACGGGCTTGTACACGTCCTGGACGAAGCCGGCCGCCGAGTAGGCATCGGCGCGGTACACGCTGCTGCCGGAGTACTCGACGAAGTACCAGTTCTTCAGCGTCTCCGGATCGAACTGGTTCTCGTACAGGTCGACGAAGTACATGTTGCCGGTGGCGCCGTAGACCCAGTCCCACGCGCTGTAGTTGAAGTCGAGGCCGGCCTTGAAGTCGTGCTTGCCGAGGAAGTTGACGTTGAGCACGCTGAACTTGGTGCTCGCTTCGGCGTGCCACCGGTCGTCGAACTGGAAGAACGTGAAGTTGTCACGATTGAAGGCACCGTAGGAGCCGTAGCGGCCCGACGTGTCGTAGTCGATCGTGTTCTCGGACTCGTCGGGCTCGCACGGGTTGTACCCGAGCTCCTCGTCGTGGGTGCAGGGCACGCCGCTCTGCTCGATGAACGACTTCTGCAACGAGAACGTGGTCTCGAGGTTGGCGTCCTCGTTGAAGAACCAGTTCCACTTGCCGGCGAGCACGTACCCTCCCTGCATCTGCCGGGCTTGCGCCTCGGGGAGGGTGTACCGGTCGCCCTGGTCGATGTTGTCGATCGTCGTCGGGTCGGTGTTCAGCGACAAGGAGATGCGGTGCTGGGACACCGGCTGCATCGTGATCTTGGTGAACACGTAGTGCGCGTCGAAGTCCATCGGCGTGCCGATGCCGACGTTGGTGTAGAGGCTGCGCTCGTACTGGTAGCTGCCGATGAACCACACGCGGTCGCGGACGATCGGCCCGGCGATGGTGGCGGAGACCGAACCACTCTGCGAGTTGTAGTCGAAGGAGCCGAAGTTGAGCATGGCCGCGTCGGCGGCGTAGCGGTCATCGAGCTTCGGAGACCAGTTTCCGTTGGTGTACTCCGCGTTGGTGAACACCTCGAGGGTGTTGCCGCCCGAGCGCGTGATGACCTGGAAGACCGCGCCCAGCGACGCCCCGTACTCCGGGTCGTAGCCGCCGGTGATGACCTGGATCTCTTCGATCGCGTCGAAGTTGAAGTTCTGGGAGAACGTGCCGGTGACGGGGTCGGTGACGTTGATCCCGTCCATCATCCAGGTGTTCTCGTTGCCCGACGCGCCCGCGGCGCTCGCGTTGCCCGAACCGAGCACCTGGGCGGCGTTGCCGATGACCGACTGGTAGCTGCGCCCGCTCGGGACCTTCTGCAGGTAGTCGCGGTTGAAGGTCGTCGTGTTCGACGCGTTCTCGGTGTCGACGACCTTGGTCTTCTCCTCGATGACGATGGTCTCACCACCGTACTTCATGAGGATGTTGACGTTGGTGGTACGGCCGACCGCGACGGTGACGCCGCTCTTGGTCACCTCGCCGAAGCCCTGCTTGGCCGCGACGAGCTTGTACGAACCCGGCGGGAGCTCGGCAAAGACGAAGTTGCCGTCGGCATCGGAGGTGTACTGCATCGCGCCGCCGATCAGCTTGTCGGAGCTGACCGTGAGGAGCGCGCCCGGGATGGGCAGCTCCGATTCGTCGGTGACCACGCCCTTGATCGTGCCGGAGGCCGATGCCCAGGCGGGACCGCTGAGCGCCACCGTCGCCAGGAAGGCGGCGAAGACCCCGAGGAGCACGGCGCGGAAGCGGTTCAGGTACTGCATGTGACGATCCTGCCCGGGTTCGACCAACGCCGGGAGCGGGCGCAGGTCGGGTTTGCGGAACGGCTACGCATACCGGATGGCGCCGGCCTCGTCAACCTTCCCGATCGGTTGACGGCCGCGACGCCAGGACATAGAGTCGGGCGTTCGCATCCACGCATGGGGCTCTCATGAACCGATTCGTTCGCATGCTGGCGGTGGGGGCCGTTGCGGGTCTTGCGCTCGCCACGCCCGCGGCCGCCACCACGCTCGCGGCGCTCTCGCACGACCAGATGGTCGATGCGTCCGACGCCATCGTCGAGGGCACCGTGCTCTCCGTCACGCCCTGGAAGGACGAGACGGGGCGGGTGTGGACGCGGGCCCAGCTCCGGGTCGACCGCGTGCTCAAGGGCGACGTGAAGGTCGGCGACCTCCTCCCGCTCGAAGCCCCCGGCGGCGTCGCCGAGGACGGCGCCATCACGGCGGTGCACCTGGCGCCTCGGTACGACGAGGAGGAGCGGGTGCTGGTGTACCTCAACCTCAAGCGCTTCGGCACGGTCTACGGCACGGTGGGCCTGATGATGGGCAAGTTCACCATCCGGCAGAACCCCGCCGACGGGTCCGACATGGTGGTGCGGTTCACCCTCCCCGCCGACCGTCCCTACGACGCCCGCTTCGTCCCGCACCCGCCGGCTGCCGAGCGTCAGTCCCTCGCCTCGTACGAGTCCGCGGTGCGCGCGCGCGTCGCGCTCGGCTGGGATGGCGAGCCCATTCCCGGCGTCGCGGTCGACCACCTGCGCACGATCAACAAGCTCCAGCCTGGGGTCAAGTGATGCTCGGCCTGCTCATCGTCACCTCCGCCGCGTTCGCGTGGGAGCACACCGGCTTCTACTGGCCCGCCGAGCAGTACCCGCTGCAGTGGTGGTTCGACCCCGATCCGCTCGAGGACTCCCTGCTGGTCGACGAGGCCACCGACCAGGAACACATCCTCACCGAGCTGCAAGCCTCGTGGGACAACTGGCCGGAGTTCGCGCCGTGCGCCGGCCTGTCCAACACCTACGAGGGGACGATCTTCCTCGACTCCCGTGACTGGCAGGACGGCCGCACCACCTTCCACTTCGAAGACGAGCTGGACGAGCAGGACGGCGGCGTGCTCGCGGTCACCTATACGCAGCCGAGCGCGCGCGGCACCAAGACCGCCAACGGCCGGGTCTACTACGAAGTCGACGACAGCGACATCGTGTTCAACGACAACGTCGACTTCGCGTTCACGGCCGACATCCAGGGCGGCGTGTGCAACGGCGAGACCTCGCTGGAGGCGGTGGCCACCCACGAGATCGGCCACCTTCACGGCCTCGCCCACTCCTGCGAAGACGGCGACCCCTGCACCGACCAGGATCTCGCCGACGCCACGATGTTCTGGACCGCGAGCTCGTGCAGCATCGAGGGCAACTCGCCCAACATCGACGACCAGACGAGCATCAACGCGCTCTACGGCGTGTATGGCGTCTTCGCCGCCGTGAGCCCGCGCTTCGGCGCGGCGCCGCTCACCGTCGACTTCGAGATCCAGTCCGACGCTTCGGTGAGCTCGGTCGGCTGGAAGTGGGGCGATGGCCAGGAGGAGACCGTCGAGGGCTCCGCCTCCGCGTCGCACACCTACGAGGAGAGCGGCGCCTACAGCGTCTACGCGAAGATGGCGCTCGACGATCCGGGCGACTGCGACGTCACGACCTACGAGCAGACGGAGATCGGCTACGTGCTGGCCTGCACCGAGCCGATCCCCGAGCCCGACGCCGGCGGCTACTTCCAGCTCGAGGTCGACGAGGGTCTCATCTGGCGCACGATCAACCGCACCGACATGAGCACCTACGGCTGCGTCGACACCATCCAGTGGGAGGTGTACGAAGGCAGCGAGGTCGATCCCGCCAAGCTCGTCGACTTCGACGGCGACGGCGAGGGCGACGTGATCGGCGCCTGGGCGCCCATCGTCCACTTCCCCGCGTCGGGCACCTACACCGTGCTGATGAACGTCGGCGGGCCGGGCGGCATGGCCGCGGGCAAGCTCACGCTCGATGTGCAGGACACCGGTGGGGGCGCCGTGTGCGCCACCGGTGGCGAAGCGGGCCTGGTGGCCGCGAGCGCTGCCGGCCTGGTGGCCCTCTTCCGGCGTCGCCGCGCCTAGGCGCGCGCGGTCGTGTGGTGGTTCGCGTTCGGAGCCGCGCTCGCCGAGACCTCGGCGGTCGGGCTGGACTATCTGCCCGCCGCCGAGCTGAGCATCCCCCTCAGCTCCGCGGGCGAAGTCCCTGAAAAGACCGCGCTTCGCGGTCCGTTCCGCTTGGTGGGCGTCGTGGACGGCGTGCGGACGTACGAAGCCCGCCACTCGATTCGGCCCCGAGCGTTGTTCTTCGAGCGGCAGCCGCCCGAGATGGAGCTGTTCCGCGGCGAACGCCGCCTGATGTACGACGCCGATCCCGCGGACCGCGGGATGGCGGGCACATGGGAGGCCACCGCGTCCTCGGTCCTCGTCCGCGTGCGCGCAGAGTCCGAGCGCCCCGTGGTCGAGGACTACCACCTGGTCTACCCGCCCGCCCTCGCGCGCGAGGAGCGGCTCCGCTTCACCGGCGGCGACGCCGCCGCCTGGGCGTTTCGCTCCGCGCAGGTCGACGACGTCACGCGCCACGGGGTGCTCCTCTCCGGGGCCGCCAGCGTCGGGTGGGACGTCACGATCCCCGAGGGCGCCACCCTGCGGATGGAGCCGGGAATCCTGCCCCCCGAGGTCGACGAAGGCGCACGATCCGACGGGGCCACGCTCGAAGCCTGGGTCGGCACCGTCAAGGTCGGCGTGGTGCGCGTCACCGAAGCCCGCTTCGACGCGATCGAGTTGCCCCTGCCGGCGAGCTCCGGTCCCGCACGACTGCGGCTGGTCGTCACCGACGCCGACACCGCGCTCGACCACGTCTTCGTCGCTTCGCCCACCCTCCACGTGAAGCCCGCCAAGCCGCGCAAGGTGGTGCTCGCGTTCATCGACACCCTCCGCAGGGACCACCTCCCCACCTACGGCTACGAGCGCGCGACCGCGCCGAAGCTCGACGCCTGGGCGAAGGAGTCCGTCGTCTTCGAGGACGCCCGGACGGTGGCGCCGTGGACCTTGCCCGCCACGCGCGCGTTGTGGACGGGCCGCCACCCTGAGCACTTCGCGTCGTCCCGCACCCTCCAGGAGGTCCTGCGCAAGCGCGGCTGGGCCACCGGGGCGTTCGTCGGCAACGTGTACCTCTCCTCGAACTTCGAGATGGACCGCGGCTGGGGCGAACACGGCTGCCTCAACTGGCCGGGCGCGGCGTTCGAGACGTGGCGCGCGCGCGACTTCCTGCGCCGCCACCAGGACGAAGATGCCCTGGTGCTCGTCCACTTCATGGACCTGCACCTCCCCTACAAGGAGCCCTCCCGCTACCGCGGCATCTGGGAAGGGGAGCGGCCCCGCGGGCTACGCGAGATGTTCAACCGCACGATCCTGATGCAGGTGGCCGAGTACCAGCGCGAGCGGGTCAAGCCCTTCATCGTCGGGCGCTACGACCAGAACCTCCGCTACGTCGACGATCAGCTCTCCGCGCTCCTCGGCGAGCTCGGCGACGACGCCACCGTCGTGCTCTTCGCCGACCACGGCGAGGAGTTCTTCGACCACGGCGACCTCGAACACGGCCACACGCTCTACGACGAGCTCCTGCGCATCCCCCTGGTCGTCCGCTCGCCCGGCCTCACCCCCCGCCGCGTCGACGCGCCGGTCACACTTCTCGACGTGGCGCCGACCGTGCTCGACCTGCTCGGCATTCCGACCACCGAGCTCGGTGCGGAGCTCGAGGGCGCTTCGCTCGCCCCCGCCGCGCGCACAGGCGACACCACCACGATCGCCGACCGCTCGTTCGCCATCGGGCGAGCCCTCTACGGCGGCGTGCAGTGGGGCAGCGTCGCCGACGGAAAGAAGTACATCACGACCAAGGGCCGCGAGGAGCTGTACGACCTGCGCGCCGATCCCGGCGAAGCGCACGACCTCGTGCGCACCGGCGGCAGCACCGACGCCGCGCGCACCGCGCTGGCCACCGACCTCGACCGCGAGCTGGTGCTCGCGCTGCGGGTCACGGTGAGCGGCCGCCCCAACAAGCCCGTCCGCGTGGACCTGCAAGTGCCGGGCGGGGTGGAGCACGCGTGGGTCGGCGACGAGCCGACCGCCATCACCCGCGCCGAGGTCCTCGCCGTCCACGGCGAGTTCGTCGAGCTCGAGTTCGAGAGTCGCCTGCGCGACAACCGCGAGATCTTCATCGTCCCGAAGCTCGCCGGCGAGGACGTCGTCGGCTCCGTCGGCGTGCGCATCGAAGGCCGGATGAGCGGGTTCGACAACCTCCATGCCAATCCGTTCGACGGGTCCGGGACCGAGCTCTCGACCACCCGCGCCGGCGCGGTCGAAGTGAGCGTCACCTGGGCCGTGCTCCCGCTCCCGGTCGGCGAGGCCATCGTCGGGGCCGACGGCGAGCTCTCGGCGGCGCTCGAGGCGCTCGGCTACACGACCGGCGCCACGGCCAACGACGACGAACGCGACAAGGACGACGACGAAGCAGACCCGGACACCACCCGCCCGGACTGACCGCGGCCGCTCAGCCCGACGAAGACAGGGAGGCGCGCGACACGACCGCGGGCGCCGAAGCGTTGCGGGGGAGGGCCTCGGCCTCCTCGACCAGCGCGGGCACACTCGCGACGATGACCGTGATGTTGTCCTTCCCGCCCCCGATGTGGGCGGCGCGGACCAGCTCGCGCGCGGCGACCCGGCCGTCGGACTGCTGGTTGAGGACCGACTCCATCTCCACGTCCTCGACCTCGCCCCACAGGCCGTCGGAGCAGAGGAGCAGCTTGTCGCCCGTCTCGAGCTCGACGCGGAAGATGTCGATGTCGACGTTCCGCTCGGTGCCCACGGTGCGCAGGAGGATGTTGCTGTGCGGGTGGTGGCGGGCCTCGGCCGCGGTGAGCCGGTTCTGCTCGACCATCCGCGCGACGAGCGAGTGGTCCTTGGTGACCTGGTGGAGCGCGCCGCCCCGGAACAGGTACCCACGGGAATCGCCCACGTTGGCGCACAACGCCACCTGATCGTCGATCACCATGGCGCACACCAACGTGGTGCCCATGTCGTTGCCGCGGGCCTCGGCGTTGCCCTTGATGGTGTTGTTGGCCGTCTGGAACGCTTCGTCCAGCGCGTTCTCGATCGCGTCGATCGGGGGGCGCGGCTGCACGTCGATGCGCTCACGCGCGACCTGGATCAGCGTCTCGACCGCGAGGCGGCTCGCCACCTCGCCGCAGTCGTGACCGCCCATGCCGTCGGCGACCACGAAGAGCTCGACGCCGTCGGTGAGTCGGGCCCAGCCCCAGTTGTCCTCGTTGAGCGCCCGCTGCAGGCCGACGTCGGACATGCCGACGTGCGTGGTGTTGGCGTGGTTGCGCTCGTGGTGCGCCTCGATCTGCAGGGCGCGACCGAACTCGGCGGGGGTGGCAAACGCGCCACGCTCCGCCTCGGTGAAGAACTGCTGCCACTCCTTCTCTTCGAGCGGCGTGTAGCGGCGCAGCAGTTCGCCCAGCTGCATCACGATCGGGCGGGTGTCCTCGGGTGGGAGCGGCCCGTCGAGGACCGCCGCGACCTCCGGATCGAACAACATCACCTCGCCGTTCGGGCGGAGGAGGAAGTTACTCCGGTTGATCCACCCCAGTTTGACGCCGTTGTACGACAGCATGCCAAGCATGCCGCACGCCCGCTGCGCGAACCGCACCACCCTCCCGATGGGGAGTGGCGCCGCTTCGTCGAGCAGGAAGGTCTCCCCGTTGTAGGGGACCACGCTGCAGATCTGGTTGGGACTCGCGTCCGGCCACGGGAAGACGTCGCACGGCGCGAGCAGCGCCGGGTGCGCGATCTGCTTCTGGAAGAAGGCCAGGTATGGGTCGAACCCGGAGCGTTCCCAACGCACCGACAGCAAGAACCGCCGGACCGCGAGGCTGGCCCCGCAGCTCTCGCACGCATCGGCGCTCGGCCGGTTGTCCTCGTGCCCGCACTCCCAACACCGCCGCGCGGCGCGGTCTACCCGGTGGTCATTGACCAGGTAGTACATACGACCTTCGGAAAGGCGCACGAGCCCCTCGACCCGGTAGTAGTCCGAGACGTTGCTTCCGGGAGGGAAGCTCGGAGGACGGGCGCGCGAGCCGCTGGCCATGAACCGACGACGTAACCATGCGCGTCGGATTAGTCGCGCGGCATGACCGCTCCCGCACGATTCACGCTCCAAGGCGGCGACCCCCGTGGGCCTCGCGCCGGCACGCTCAGCCTCGTCCGCGGCCACGAGGTGCGCACCCCGCTGTTCATGCCGGTGGGAACGCAGGGGGCGATCCGCACCTTGTCCCCGTTGCACCTTGCCTCTACCGACACGCAGATCGTCCTCGCGAACACCTACCACCTGTCGCAACGCCCCGGTGAAGACATCGTCAAGAAGGCCGGGGGCCTGGGCCGCTTCATGGCGGTCCCCAACCCGACGCTCACCGACTCCGGCGGGTTCCAGGTGTTCTCCCTGGAGAACAAGGAACTCTCCGAGGAGGGCGTCCGCTTCCGCTACGAGGTCGACGGGCAGTCCACGTTCCTCACCGCCGAACGCTCCATGCAGATCCAGCAGGACCTCGGCGCCGACATTGCCATGGTCTTCGACGAGTGCCTCCCCTTCGGCGCCGACCGCCGCTACGCCGAAGCGAGCGTAGAGCGGACCACCCGCTGGGAAAAGCGCAGCCGCGCCGCGCACACGCGCGACGACCAGGCGCTGTTCGGCATCGTCCAGGGCGGCTTCTGGCCCGAGCTCCGCCAGAAAAGTGCCGAGCAGATCCAGGACATCGGTTTCGACGGACTCGCCATCGGCGGCCTCTCCGTGGGCGAAGGCCACGCCAACATGTGCGAAGTGCTCGACTGGACGATGCCCCACCTCCGCACCGACCAGGTCCGCTACCTGATGGGCGTCGGCCGCCCGCTCGACCTCGTCGAGGGCGTGGCGCGCGGAGTGGACATGTTCGACTGCGTCATCGCCACCCGCCACGCCCGTGGCGCCGCGCTCTACACGGACAAGGGTCGAATCCGGCTGACCGACGCCCGCTACCGCAAGGACATGTACCCGGTCGACACCTCGTGCGGGTGCTACACGTGCAAGAACTTCTCCAGGGCATACCTGCATCATCTGTTCAAGGTCGGTGAAGTCCTGAGCGCCACGCTCTCCACGCTCCACAACCTGCACTGGTTCGCGTCGTTCATGGGCCGCATGCGCCGGAGCATCCTCGACGGCACGTTCGAAGAGTTCCGGGCCTGGGTCCACGAGATCTACCCCGAAGACACCGCGCCTCGCCCGGTCGCCGGCGTGGTGCCGGGCGCCCCGAAGCCGAGCGCCACGCGCCCGCCCCCCCGCAGCAAGGGCCCCCGCCGCTGACGGCCGAGCCGGAGGCCCGATTGGGCGATGCGGCGCGACCTACCCCGGGGCCGAGCTGGGGCCGGCCCGCATCGCGGGCCCCGCCGGGAGCGTCCAGCCGGTACCGGGCACCCACCACCACCACGCCAGCGCGCTCCCCGCCAACAAGCAGGCCGCCACCGCGAACCCGACCCACACCATGCGCTCGGCGGTGAGCCACCGCAGGGTGTGTGTGCCGGTCGTCGTCGCGCCGCCCGCGTCGGTGGGCGGGCCCGCGGGCGGGAGCAGGTCGACCTGGGTCTCGGTGTCGTCGCGCTCCGGCGTCGTGGCCAGCGGCGCAGCGGGCGGTGTGCGCAGAACGCGACCGCCCTTCGCGGTGGGCGGCGCCGCGAGGCTCGGCAGGAGGTCGGGCGCTTCGTCGGCGATCCGGGTGCGCAGGGCCGCCGACGGCGGCGCCGACGCCGGGAGGGCGTGGGGCTCGCCCAGGCTGGCCGCGATCCACGCGAGCACCGCCGTCCGCTGGGTCTCGACCCCGGCTTCTTCGGTGGACGCCCCGGTGCGCTCGCCCGTGAGCGACGACTCGCCCGGCGGGTCGAAGATGCCTCGATGATCACGATCCGGGCCCACCGCCACGCCCACCTCGTCGATCAGCTCCTCGACGTGCACCTCCACCACCTCGCCGGTGCTCGCGCCGGCGGCGTCGGCCGGTTCGGCCCACACGGCGACCCCGTCGGACATGCCGAACCACCGCGCGTGGCGCGGGGCCGCGTCGCCGTGCAGCCGGAGCACCCGGCCCTCCGCCGTGCGCACCACGACGGGGAACGGACCTTCGCCCTCGCGCCGGAGCACGTCGACCTTCAGCGTCGCCACAGGTCGTCCTCGTAGAGTGGGCCGTCGGGTTCGGGCGGGCAGCTCAGCCGGAAGCCGCTCAGGAAGGCCGCCCACGCGGCCGCGTGCGGGTCGAGCTCGTGCTCGGGGGCGTGCAGCACCAGCTCGACCGTCCACCCGCCCCCGCGCATCAGGACCATCGTGTACGCCGTGCGCGCGGTGCGCCAGCGCCGCAGGCCGGTGACCGCCGCCGCCCGCCGCGCGTCGACCTCGATCTCGTGCTCCGCGAGGATGGCGTTCTCGACGCCCACGCGCCGGCCCCACGACAAGGCGCGCACACTCGCCACCAGGTCGAGCGGCAGGTGGCCCGTCCCGACCTCACGCCGGACGTTCACGCTGATCGACGCACCTTCGCCATCGAGGACGACGGTGTCGGCGCCGAGCCATCGGTAGTTGCGCGTGACCGTCCACCCGTCGGGGACGACGAGGTCGAACCGCCCGGGGGTCGGCGGGTGCCACGCGGCGACGCAGCCCGCGAGCAGGGTGATCGGGAGGAGCGACGCGCCCATCCCCCGCCGGTATCACCCCAGCCGCGCCGACAACCCGTCGAGGTAGCGGCCCAGCCCCTCGGCCAGCGCGTCGGCGGGCATGCCTTCACCGGGCACGTGGAGGAACGCGACCCGCTGCCCGGTGCCGAGCATCCGGTACAACCACGCGTTGCAGACGTAGCTCCCCGCGTCGTCGGACACGCCCACCCCCAGTGCTTCGGCCAGCGCATCGGCCTCGGTCGACCGCCGCTCGGTCGGACCGGTGCCGAAGTCGGCGAGCCCCAGGCCCGCGTTGTCCTCGACGTCGGGGTTGGCGTGGTTGCGCCCGATCCGCTCCACCAGCGGCGCGGGGCGGCCCATGGCCACACCGATCCCGAGGGTGAAGACCGGCTGGACGCGCGCGATCACCTCCATCGAAAAGCTCGGCACGGCCGAGTAGACCACCGGCATCTCCCCGCCCACCAGGCGGTGCCCGCCGCGCCCCACGACGCGGTCCGACAACTGCCCGGCGAGTCGCGACGACGGGTTGTCGACCACTGCCCCAAAAGCTCCAAATCCAAGCACGAGCGCGTTCATGCGCGGAGCGTAGCACGGAATATGGGGCGCGCGTGAACCTGCTCCTCGCTCTGTGCGCGGCCCTCGCGGTCGCCCCCGTCGCCGCCGCCAACGAGCCGCCCCCCGCGGGCTCGGCACCCGGCCCCACCGGCGCGCCGTGGGCGCCCACCGACCCCGACTGGCAGGCGTTCCGCGCCGCCGCGCAGTCGGCGCGCGGCCGCATCTGGGATCGGCTCGCGGAGCTTTGCGACGTGGCCGGCCACCGGCTCGCCGGGTCGCCCGGGCAGGTGCGCGCCGAGCGGCTCACGGCCGAGTGGCTCCGCGCCGACGGGCTCACGGTGTCGCTCGACCCGCTGAAGGTCCCCGTGTGGGTGCGCGGCCCGGCGTCCTTGGTGCTGGTCGCGCCGCGCCCGGAGCCCCTCGCGCTCCTCGCGCTCGGCGGGAGCGTGGCCACGCCGGCCGGAGGGGTGGAGGCCCCGGTGGTGGTGATTCGGGAGTTCTCCGAGCTCGGGCCCCAGGTCAAGGGCAAGATCGTGCTCTTCGACCACCCGATGCGCGACGGGCTCCCGACGATCGACCACTACGGCGAGGCGGTGGCGTTCCGCGCCTCCGGCGCGAGCAAGGCGGCGGTGCACGGCGCGCTCGCGGTGCTCGTCCGGTCGGTCACCACCCGCTCGCTGTACACGCCCCACACCGGTGGGGTCTTCTACGACGAGAAGTCGCCGCGCATCCCGGCCGCCGCCATCCCGACCGAGGAGGCCGACCGCCTCGCCCGGATGGCGGCCCGCGGCGAGGTCCGCGTGCGCCTGGACCTGCAGGCCGAGACCCGGCCCGACGCCGACGCGGTCAACGTCATCGGCGAGCTGCGCGGGGCCACGCGCCCGGACGAGATCGTACTGCTCGGCGGCCACCTCGACTCCTGGGACGTCGGCCAGGGCGCGCACGACGACGGCGCGGGCGTGGTCGAGAGCGTAGAGGCGCTCCGCCTCATCGCCGCCCGCGGCCGCCCCGCGCGCACCGTGCGCGTCGTGCTCTTCGCCAACGAAGAGAACGGCCTTCGGGGCGGGAAGGCCTACTTCGCCGCGCACGGCAAGGAGCGCCACGTCGCGGCCATCGAGAGCGACCTCGGCGGCGGCGCGCCGCAGGGGTGGGGGTTCACCGCCGACGTGGCGCAGCGGGCGTGGCTCACGCCGCGATTGGCCGGGAGCGGCATGTACCTGCGCGACTCGGGCGGCGGCGCGGACATCAGCCCGCTCAACGACGACGGTGTGCTCTCCATCGGCCTGTTGCCCGACGACTCCCACTACTTCGACGTGCACCACACCCACGCCGACACCGTCGACAAGGTCGACCCGGTCGCGTTGGCGGACGCGACCGCGGCCATGGCGGCGCTCGCGTGGGAGCTGGCGAACGCCCCCGCGGCGCCGGCCAAGGCCGCCGCCCGGCCCGACCGCTGATCGGCGCCGCGCTGCCCGCCCGCCCCAGCCCGGCGTGGGGACGGTCGCGGGGCAGCGCCCACCCGGTGCCCGCCGGTTAGACGGGCACGCCCGGAGCGACCATGTACGACGCCGCCAAGCCTGTCCTCACCACCGCCCTCGACGCCATCCGCGAGGCCGGCACCTGGAAGAAGGAGCGGGTCATCGTCTCGCCGCAGGACAGCACGATCCGCGTCGCGTCCGGCCAGGCGGTCCTCAACTTCTGCGCCAACAACGACCTGGGCCTCGCCGACCACCCCGAGCTGGTCGACGCCGCCAAGGCCGCGCTCGACAGCCACGGCCTCGGCATGGCCAGTGTGCGCTTCATCTGTGGAACCCAAGACATCCACAAGGAGCTCGAGGCCGCCGTCAGTCGTTTCCTCGGTACCGACGACACCATCCTCTACAGCTCATGTTTCGACGCCAACGGGGGCCTGTTCGAAACGTTGTGTGGGGAGGGGGACGCCATCATCTCCGACGAGCTCAACCACGCGAGCATCATCGACGGAATCCGCCTCGCCAAGGCCGAGCGCCTCCGCTACAAACACCTCGACCTCGCCGACCTCGACGCCAAGCTCGAGGCGGTGAAGGGTGCACGCATCAAGCTGGTCGCGACCGATGGTGTGTTCTCCATGGATGGCGACATCGCCCCCCTCGGCGACATCTGTGACATCGCGGAAAAGCACGGCGCCCTGGTCATGGTCGACGACAGTCACGCCACCGGCTTCGTCGGCCGCACGGGCCGGGGCAGTATCGAACACTGCGGCGTGATGGGTCGCGTCGACGTGGTCACCAGCACCCTCGGCAAGGCGCTCGGTGGGAGCCAGGGCGGCTTCACCAGCGGCCGGAGGGAGATCATCGAGCTGCTGCGCCAACGCAGCCGTCCGTACCTGTTCAGCAACACGGTGGCGCCGCCCATCGTCGGCGCGGCCATCCGGGTGTTCGAGCTGTTGAGCGCGAGCACCGAGCGCCGCGACCGCCTCGAAGAAAACACCCTCCACTTCCGCGCGGCGATGACGGCGGCCGGGTTCCAGATCCGCCCCGGCGTGCACCCCATCTGCCCGCTGATGCTCGGCGACGCGCGCCTGGCCACCGAGATGGCCGACCGGATGCTCCAGAAGGGCATCTACGTGATCGGCTTCAGCTTCCCGGTGGTTCCCCGCGGGCAAGCCCGCATCCGGGTGCAGATCAGCGCCGCGCACACCCGGGCCCAGGTGGATCAGGCGGTGCAGGCGTTCACCGAGGTCGGCCGCGACCTCGGCGTGATCTGAGCTCGCTCAGAACGACCAGAGCATCGTGCCCAGGCACATCTCGTCACCGGTGCCTTCGCCCCAGTTGATGTCTTCTTCGGTGGGGTTGTCCCACGTGCAGCGGACCGTGATCTTGTCCCCCTCCTCGACCGTGAGCGCCTCGGCGAGCACGTAGGTGCGTTGCCAGTTGAAGTCCCAGTCCTGGACATCGACCAGGCAGTCGGTGCTCCCGTCGGCGTGCTCGATCTCGAGACCTCCGGTGCGCCCGAGCTGGTGCATGTGCATGCTGGCGGTGTGGACCTGGAACGGGGACCAGGTGTTGGTCATGGTGAAGCTGTGTTCGGTACCCTCGCTGCCGGCGGGAATGTCCATCCCCGTGCCGTCGAGCCAGGTGGGGTCGGTCCACGGCTGGATGTAGGCGGGTGCGTCGACGTCGTCGCTGGTCATCACCTCGACCGAGGTGAGATCGCTCCCCGCGTCGCCACCGGCGGTGTTGTAGTGCACCTGGAGCACCACCTTGCTGCCGGACTTCATCTTGATGCCGGTGCCGTTGGGGAACGCACCGCTGGAGCCGCCGGGCGCCCACGAACCCATCCACTCCGCGTCGGACTGGTCGCCGAGGCCGGGGCCGCCGTAGCAGGTCCACCCGACGCCCGCCTCGGCGTCGTCGAGGCCCTGGTACTCCTCGACCTGCAGGGGCGAGGCGATGTAGGCGATGACGTGATGCACCAGCGCCGCGTTCCCCGGCACCACGCGGTACCCGGTGACGTAGGTGGCCTCCTCGACCGGCCAGTCGACGAGGAAGCACCGGTAGTCGTCAGACGTCGCCCCGTTGGGGGTGTAGGCCTCGGGCATGGACAGGGTGACGTCGACCCGATCGAGCGCCTCGACCGGCGGCTCCCCCGGCGCGCTGTCGGCGGCGTCTCCCGCGGGTGCGCCCGCGTCGGCCCAGGCGCGCAGGCGGGCGACCGCGTCGGCGTCGAGCGTGAGGTCGCCGCGGTAGGTGTTGCAGCCCGGCGCCGCGTCCCACGGGGGCATGCGCCCCGTCTCGACCGCCGCGGCCATGGCCTCGGCCATCGGCGCCGCCGACTCGAAGGTGTCGAGCGCGAACCCGCCCACCCCACCGGCGACGTGACAGCCCGCGCAGGACTGGGTGACGATGGGCTCGACGTCGCCGTACCAGGCGACCTCGCCGTCGACGACGGGATCGGCAGAGTCGGTGCCATCGGACGTGGCGCAGGCCAGGGCCAGCAGGAGCATGGGTTCCTCGGGGTCGGGGCCCTGCTAACGCCCGATGTCCGGGGGCACCCGTCTGAAATTGCCATCAACGCCGACCTCGAGGACCACCGTGCCGTCCCAAGCGGTGGCATAGATGGCCCGGTCGAGCGTCATGTCCGAGAAGGTCTTCACCGCCGTCGCCACCGGAACCGTGATGGGGTCACGGGTACCCGAGACATGGGCGACCAGGCTGTCCACCAACTTCTGCCGGGGGTGTCCGTAGGCCCACGCCGTCCAACTGTGGCGTCGCGCCGCGGGGCCGATCTCCATCACCGCCCACGCCGGCGACACTGCGCGCAACAGATCGTCGGTGGTGCCGTTGTGTGATCCATGGTGCCCCACCTGGTACACATCCACGTCCAACAGATCGTGCCGGGCGCCCACCAACTCACGGATGCCCGGCTCCTCGAGGTCGCCGGTGATGAGCACACTCGCCTCCCCGAAATCCCACCGGGTGACCACCGAGTGATTGTTGTCGTTGTTCCAGTGTGACGCGCCGTAGTCGTTCTCGCCCCAACTCCGCTCCCGCTTCATACCCCCCCACAACGCCACCACCCGCGGGTCGACCCCCTTGCATGGGCCGAAGCGATCCAGATCGGGGCTCTCGAACGCGGCCGTCGCGTCGGCGAACTCATCGACGTTGACCACCAGGTGCTTGACCTCGGGGTGCGTCGCGACGAACTCCCGCACCTTCGCCATCGCGACCACGGCGTCGTCCTGGCGGGCCATCCGGCCGTCTTCGATCACGGTCGCCACGGGAAACCGGGCCAGCACGTCGGGGGCCCCGCGGACGTGGTCGATGTGGGGGTGGGTGAGCAACATCACGTCCAGGCGCCCGCCGAGGTCGGTGCGCCGGGCGAAGAACGCGTCGAGGTAGGCCAACAACGCCGGCGTGGACTGGAAGCTGTCGTTCTGCTCCCCGCCGGTGTCGACCAGCGCCGCCCCGCACGGCAGCTCGATGAGGGTGGCCGCGCCCTGGCCGATGTCGAGGAAGTGCACGCGCATCGACGGCGCCACCGTCGCCGGACCGGCGGCCGCCACCAGCAGGCCGAGCCCCAGCCCGGCCGAGCCGAGCGCCACGAGCTTCCGCAGGGTCCACCTCCGCCGACCCGGTAACGGGATGGGGGGCGCGCCGCGACCGTCCCGAGCTCGATCGAAGCCGCCGCGCGCCCCGCCGCGCCACGAGGATAGGCCGCCGCGTGGACACCGCCGCCGTCGCCGCGTTCTTCGCCGCCCACCCGCGCCTGCGCCTCGCTTCGCTCGGCCACGCGGACAACTTCGGGGCGTTGGACATGTGCCCACTCGGGGTCACCGCCGAGACCTACGCCGCCGCGGCGGCGCCCGACCTCGTGGCGCGGTACCACGCGGCGAACGCCGCGGCGTTCGGCGGGCCGCTCGCGCTGCCGGGGTGGGTGCTGGTGGACCTGTACCTGCTGCCCTCGGTGGTGACGCTGATCCTCGACGACCACGACGAGGTCGTCGCCGCCTGGTGCGGCGTGCCGACGGTCAGCCCGGGCGTGGTGATGGGGGTGTCGTTGTTCTCCACGCGCCCCGGCCTCGGGGCCGCGGGCGTGGTGAAGGCGTGCGGCGTGGCCATGCACCGCGCACACACGCAACGGGGGATCACCCAGTGGGACAACCCGGCCCTGCGCGCCCACTGTCGCCTTGGGCCGCTCCGCGTGGTGGGCCCCGCCCCCCGGGCGCACGGCGAGGCGGACCGGAGCTTCGTGTACGAGTGTGCGATTGGCGCGCGGGCGGCGGCGCCCGAGTGGTGGATTCCTGCCGCGGAGGGTCCGCGGGTGGCGCTCGAAGCGGCCGCCGGCGCGGCCCGCTGGGTGGTCGCGCCCGGGTTGCAGCAGGGGCGCGTGGCCATCGCCGGCTGAAGTGCGGCCGGCTTCGGGATACCCGAACCTCGTGCTGCGCTTCGTGTTCGTGTCGACCCTCTTCGCCGGCGCTGCTGGGGCGGCGCCGGACGGCGGCGCCGGCACCCCGCCGGGCGAGCCCGCGGCCGCGCCCACCGGGGGCGAGCC
>SXGT01079008.1_pt1 | contig 26561 bp, 24 predicted proteins | sample 3176221 | NCBI WGS metagenome assembly SXGT01 (sample SAMN11356862, study PRJNA531348) | freshwater metagenome | isolation source: freshwater sample F1-120 | place: China: Fuxian Lake, Yuxi | collected 2017-12-25
CCGACAGGAAGGCGCCGACCGGCACGTCCGCCACCGCCTGGCCCTGGATGGCCTGGGCGAGCACGCCTTCCAGTTGGTACAGCGCCTCGTCCTCATCCCCGATCGGGTCGCCAAGGCCAGTCCGCACCACCTCGCGATAGGACCAGTAGCGCTCCATCGCGATGCCATTGGACGGCTCGTCCGGGCTCGGCGCCGTGTCGCGCGGCGACCGCCACACGTCCGGCCCGACCGACAGGATACAGCCGGGCTCCAGCTTGTAGATGCGCTTGTAGATGGAAAGCGGCGCCGCAATGTACGCACGGGCGGCGAGCAGCCGGACGGAACGCCGATCGATCTCGTTGTTGAACCGCGGATGCGTCCGGATCGCCTTCAGCTCCGACCCGAACACGAAGTCGCCGCCGGTCCAGCCGTAATAAAGCGGTTTCTCCCCGAACCGGTCGCGGGCGAGGTGGAGTCGCCGCTCCTTGCGGTCCCACAGGGCGAGCGCGAACATGCCGACGCACCTCTGCAGCGTGGCCTTGAGGCCCCAGGCGGCAATGCATTCGATCAGCGTCTCGGTGTCGCTGTGGCCGCGCCAGGGCAGGCCGTTGCCGACCGGCCCGCCACCTGCCCCGTCCAACTCGCGCCGCAGCGCCAGGTGGTTGTAGATTTCGCCATTGTAATCGAGCACCCAGCGCCCGTTGTTCGACGCCATCGGCTGATGCCCGAGCGGCGACAGATCGATGATCGACAGCCGCCGGTGGCCGAGCCCGACCCCGGCTTCCTGATCGATCCACACGCCCTGATCGTCCGGCCCGCGATGCGCGATCGGATCGGTCATCCGCCGCACCGTCTCGGGCACGATCGGCTGGGCGGAGATGAGGCCGGCAATGCCGCACATGCGGATTATCCTTCAACGAGTTGCCTGCGCACCTAGACTGGTGAAGCCCGGCCGCCAACCGTGACGCAAGCGCTTGTCGGTGCCGGGATCAGCAGCTGATGGGTCCGCGCCCTGGGCGAGCGGCCGTGCCGTTCCGCTCGCCTGCGCAGGAGGTAAGCCGGCGCCGCCCCGCGCCGGCGTGATTAGAATCGCAGGGTCTGCGTGCGTTTAGATCGTCAGGGACTTGCCGAAATCTGCTCAAGAGCTTCCTTCACCCGCTGCGTCCTGCCGCGGGGGATCACAAGCACTGCGCGCTCGGTCGCAACGACAATCAGGTCTTCAACCTCGACGGCAACCAGGGTCGGACCCTCCGTTCTCAGCAGACATGCGCGCGTGTCGAGCGACAAAGCGTGCCCTGCGATCACGTTGCCGTTTTCGTCCTTGGCCCCAAGTTCATATAAAGCATCCCAGCTCCCGACATCCGACCAGCCGATATCGACCGGCACGACGGCCACGCTGTCCGACCGTTCCATGATCGCGTGATCCACCGACAGGGCGGGAGCGCTGCCAAACGCCACGGGATCCGGCCGCACATGTGTCTGATGATGCTCGACGCCCTCCAGCGACGAGCAGATAGTCTGGAGCACATTCGGTGCATGGGTCCGGACCGCCTGCAGGAAGGCCGCGGCTTCGAACATGAAGATGCCGGCGTTCCACAGATGATCCCCCCCCGCGACGTAATGCGCTGCGGTGGCCAGATCTGGCTTCTCGACGAAGCGCTCGACGCGGAAATGTATGTCATTGAGCGCCTCACCGACCTTTATGTAGCCGTAGCCGGTCTCGGGTCTCACCGGGGTTATCCCGAACGTTACCAGCAGCATCTGCCGTGCAAGCGGGATCGCGTCGCTGACCTGGCTTAGAAACCCCCCGACATCGCGGATCGCGTGATCGCTCGGCATGACCAGCAGGATCGCCCGTGGATCGGCTCGCAAAGCGGCCAGCGTGACGGCGGCTGCCGTGTTCCGCATGGCTGGCTCCAAGATGATCTGTGACGGGCGCACGCCGACGGCTGCCAGCTGTGCTTCCACTTCGTTACCGTGCCGTTCGCTGGTGACCACGATCGGGGGTTCGAACCTCGCCGGATCCGCAGTTCGAAGTGCTGTTTCCTGGAGCAGCGTACGGTCCGTGCCTAGGAGCGGGAGCAGTTGCTTGGGCCGCCCGCTGTGGGACACCGGCCACAGACGGGTGCCGGCGCCGCCGGACAGGATGACAGGGGTGATTTTGCTCATGCCGAGTGAACTACCCGCTCCGGGTTGAATGAGAGAACGAATTTCCTTCGCCAGACCCGAACGGCATCATGTTTTCCCGCTGACACTGTGCAGAAGCACCACGCTGATCTAGGGCGCGCGTATGCCTAGAACAAAGCTTCGTCGAAAGCCGGTCGAGAAGATCTGGGGTCGTCGCGATCTGCCGGACGAGTTCATCGGCGAGGTGCGAACCGACCAGCCGATCGGGGAGATATGGTACGAGGGCCCAAATGGCAGCGAGGCGCCCTTGCTGGTGAAACAGCTGTTCACCTCCGAGAAGCTGTCCATCCAGGTCCACCCCGACGACCGTGCCGCCATAGCGGCCGGAGGGGAACGTGGTAAGGATGAAGCGTGGGTGATCCTCCGAGCGGACCCTGGCGCGGTGATCGGCCTCGGTTTGACAGGCATCGTGTCAGCCGATCGGCTGGCTATGGCCGCAAGGGACGGTACGATCGAGCAGTTGGTTGATTGGCGGCCCGTTGCGGCCGGCGATCATTATTACTCGCCCGCCGGCACCATTCACGCCCTCGGCGCTGGCCTGGCGCTGATTGAAATTCAACAGAATAGCGACGTCACTTACCGCCTCTACGATTACGGACGCCAACGTGAATTGCATGTTGAGCAGGCGATCAAGGTGGCCGTGGCCGGGCCTTTCCAACCAGTATCCGAGGCGACCATGCGATCGGACGCGCGGGAGGTCCTTGCGTCGGGGCAAGCCTTCGTGCTCGAGCGATGGCGGGGAGCGAATGGCACGATCCGCCCCCCCGAGCACCGCCCTGTTTGGCTTATCCCGGTGTCGGGCGATAGCCGGATCGGTTCGGACCGGCTCCTTCCGGGAGACGTATGGGTGATCGATGGGCCAGAAAAGCTTAGCGCAAGCAGCGGTTCAGAGCTGTTGGTCGCATATCCTGGCGCCGACGTGGTTAAGCAACTGATCTCCTGATCGGGTCCTTGCCTGATCCAATCGGCAAGGTCGGGCAGCGACCAAATGGGGCGTTCAGGATGCAGCCTGACTGAGTTGCTGACACGCCGGACCGAGAGGGCGCCGAAACGCGGGTCCGCGCCACAACAAGCTCAGTGCATGTCGGTCCACGCCATTGCCGGGCCGCCAAGGCTGCGGATCGCCTTCGGTTCAGATGCAAACACGAGGTCGCGCCCAGCCCAGCCCGGGCAGGCGGGCAGACCCGCTAACAGCGATCCGGAAACAGCGCGCACTCAAATCGCTTGTCATGCTTCATATTTCCCTGCCGCGCATCCTCGGCGGCCGGGGTGAAGTAAAGCGCCACCATGATCATCGAGGCGACTGCGAGCGCGGCGAACAGCAATGACGTTCTTTTCCGACGTATGCGCCGCCACCTGCGGTGAAGTTGCTGCCAGGTCGCGCTGCGGGCCAGCTTGCGGCGGCGCCGCTTCAGCCACCGACGTCGCTTGCGAGTCAGAACCATCTCAGAACCTTAGATCATGGCGAAACTCTCGGGAAGGTGATCGCCGTCGGCCGGGAAGAGAGAAGGGCGCGTCCGGCCGTCAAGGTTCGGTTCACCGCCGTCCTGGGAGAGTTACCTGATGGTCCATGATGCTTCCGTCTCGCGGCGAGCCATGATCGCGGGACTTGCGCTGCTTCCCGCGTCCGCCGCCTCCTCTCAGGCCACATCTGCTCGAACGGCCACCGGTTCGATCTGCGATGCCGGCCTTTTCCTGAACGTGCGCGAGTTCGGGGCACGCGGAGATGGCAGCGGCGACGATTGGCCCGCGATCATGGCAGCGCTTGGGCGGCTCGCCGAACGCAGCCCGGTCCCGCCCCGCGGCGACGACTATTTCGTGCCGGGCGCGACGCTCTACTTTCCGCCCGGCCGTTACGCGCTGTCTCGAACCCTGTCGCTCAAGCAGCAGGTTCGGCTTCTCGGCGAGTCCCGCGGCAACGGTGTGGGCAGCGCCACCACCCTGCTCTTCCCGACCAACGTCACCGGCATCTTGATCAACCGCCACAATACCGATGATCTGGTGGGTTCGACTGCCCCCACAACCAGCGCGGAAGGAAGCGTGCTGGAAGGGATCACGGTTCAGGGCGGGGATGGGCCGGATCGGGCGAGTTCGGCAACCGGCATCTACGCACGAGCCCGCTGCACCCTGATCCGTTGCGAGGCCAAATATGTCCCGCGCGACGGGGTCGCGTTTATCGCGAACGAGGCGGGTGAACTGCTGGGGAACTGCAACCAATCCGTGGTCAGGGACTGCTCCGTCCGCGGCAACGGCCGGCATGGGCTTTACCTTTTCGGCGATAACGCCAACGCCTGCATCATCGAGAATTTGGACACGGTGTTCAACGGCGGCTTCGGATTTTGCGATGCCACCACCATCGGCCAAACCTGGATCGGCGGGCATTCGGCGTCGAACGGCAAACTGGGCGCGGGGCCGTTCGGGACGACGGCGCTGGTGTGGCACGCCGGCGGCATCTATGCGCTCGTCCCTGGTGACGGCAATGCCGAACGGGCCGCCCGAACGCCCCCCGGGCGCGATCCGCAACTCTGGTCCCTGCGGGAACAAGTGCCGGAACCGTTCCACGATATCCCGCGCTGGCGGCCCGGCATGCTGCTGATGGAGGGTGGTGCGGGCTATATCGGGGGTGGGCGCCATGTTCACATCAACCCGTATACCGAAGGCCGGCAGGCGCCTTATTTCAACAATGGCGCGATCGCTTTCGGCGGTTCCCCCGGTGCAGGCTTTTACGGCCGAGGGGTCAACGTTTATGCCAGCGAAGGTCAGCTCAAGGCTCTGAATGGAGAGTCCAGTGCGATCGGCCCGGCGCTGGAACAGGCGCGGCGGCTCCTGACGCGGCTCGGTGGCTGACCGGCTGGCCGACGCCTCACCTGGCCAGCAGCGATTTTGCCATGGCCATGCCTTCCCGCACCGCTTCGACACGAAACAGCAGCCCCGCAGCCAGGTAGGCCGCGGCTCCGCTCGCGGTGAGCATCAGCAGCGAAGCCAAGGGCGGCGCAACGAGCAAATCTCGAAGTGTCACGACGACCGCGGCCATGAAGGCGGTCAAGCCGAATAGGCCAATCAGATCCCAAAGCTGACTTATCAGGCCATAGCCGACGCTTCGCGCGACGGGCAGCACGTTGATCCCGAGCGCGACAAAGGAAAACAGTAGCTGCGCCATCGCCAAGCCGATGATCCCATAAAAGCTTCCGATCACGACGAATAGGATCCCCACTGCCTTCTTCACCAGCTCCACGTTCAGGTAAGTGCGCGACCGGCCTTGAGCGAGAAGCAGTTGCAGGTTGAGGACGTGCATCGGGAAGATCAGGCCGCTCCAGGCAAGAATAGCGAGAATCGGCGCAGCTGGGAGCCATTTTTCGCCGAACAACACCACGATCACGAGATCGGGCAACAAGGCCAGGCCGGTCATCAGCGGGAGATTAACCAGCATGACGACCTGCAGCGACGTCTTGAGGCCGCGGCGGAGAGCGTCCGGCTCTTCGGAGCGCGTGGCGAACAGCGGGAGCGCCACTCGCCCGATGATCGACGAAAGCACGTTTGTCGGCAGCTGCTGGGTAGAGGCCGCCCGGCTGTAGAAACCGAGGTCCCTTACTCCATGCAACTTGCCTACCAGCAGCGCAAAGCCTTGGGAGTATAGCACCTCCAAGGTGTTTGAGAGGCCGATCCAGCTGCCGAAACCGATAATCGGACGAATGGTGGCGATGCTGAAGTGGAGCACGGGCCGCCAGTCGCTGACGATCCACAGTGCGGCTGTGGTGAGCAGTGTCGAAGTCAGGAGCTGGATCGCCAGCGCCCATACGCCGAAGCCGAAGTAAGCGGCGCCGATACCCGCGGCGCCGGAAAAAAGCGTGGCTACGGCGCCGACCTTGGCCAGTTCCGAAAACTGCAAAGCTCGCGAGAGGAGCGCCTGCTGTACGGCACCGAGAGCGGAGAAGACCACCTGCGCTGCCGCCAGGATCATGAGCGGCTGAAGCACCGGCTGTTCGTAGAAGCGGGCCACCGCCGGTGACAAAAGCAGCATGACGACGCCGAAGCCAAGACTCGCCAGCAGATTCCACCAGAAAACGGCGCTCTCCTCCCGAAGGCTAGTATGCTGGCGCTGCACCAGGGCCATCGAGAGGCCGCCCTGAACAACCACGGTCGAGAGACTCGAGAAGAAGACGAGTATCGCGATCACGCCAAAGTCGGCAGGCGTCAGGAGCCGTGCCAGAAAGATCGTAACGACGAATTGAACGCCCTGCCGCAGCACGATGTCGATCGCGCTCCACAGCCCTGCGGAAGCGGCCCTGGCCCTCGTCATCGAGTGCACGCCCGCGAATTGGGAAGCAGCTTGTTTGTCGACATTGAGGCTTGGTGCCCGCTACGGTGCCCGGCTGCTTATCGCCGCGATACTATTCTCGCCAGCGAGTCAGGAAGCGGGTTGCTTTGGAAGATCCGCTCCGAATCGCTCGTGGCACTTAGCGATAAACCGCTGAAGCAGGCGACCCTCAACGTCCTCATCCTCTCGCAGCCGGCGGAGTAGGTCCGGTCGTGTCGCGATCGCCCAGTCGACATCGCCGTCACCATATGCGATTCCATATCGGTCCCGAGACGAAGGCATCCACTGCTCCTTGCTCACCCCAGGCTCAGGAACGACAATAGGCAGGCACCCGGCAACCGCTGCGTACATCGCATAGCGGGTATATGGATCGTAGCAATAGAGACGCTCGGTCCGATTGAACACGCAATTGGTTTCTTCGTGCGAGAGCCCATCGATCGGGATCGACGCCTCATCATGCACGAACGGCCGGCCGACCCCTTTCCTGACCAGGAAGCAGGAGCCCTCGCGCTCGGCTCGCTGTGCGTCGCGGTAGACGGGATTCGTCCAGGTCACGAGCAGTTCGTTGTTCGGCTCGGAGTTGAGCGACGGGTCGTCGAATTGCTTCATGAAGTAGAAGAAAAGGTCATCTTTCCCGTACTCCACCTCTCCGGTGTGGAAGCCGGGGCGATGCAGCAACCATCGGACTACCCGTCGAGAGCCAAGCGGATTGCCAGTCGCTATCTCCGGGTAGACAACCACCGCATCCTTCAGGTCGCGGTAGCCCGCCAGCACGTTGGGAAAGGGGCCGGTGTCGAAATCACGATCACCGCGCAGACTGTACCGGCGAACGCTCGAAAGGAATCTCCTCACCGTCTTGGGCCGCGGCTCCGGTCGCTGCCAAGGCCATAGCCGGGCATCGTGTCCGGCCAGCGCAAGACGGTGGCAGAGGAGGTGAAGCGCTATGACGCCGCCGTTGTTTATGTCGAAGCCAGGTGTCCATATGACAAACTTCACGTGCGCTCATCTCGTAAGGGGGGCAGCAGAATGCAGGCGCCGTCCCCGCTGGCGCGCCACGCAAACCCATATATTGCCACTTGCAGGAAGGCTCGTCCACCGGCACATGCCTCAGCTGGCCGGCGCTTACAGGGTGCGCGAGCGGTCAAGGGCGATCGCACGAAATTGACTGATTATCTGACCCGGATTGGCGGCTACTTCGAGCTGGATCTGCCGGAGCGTGCGTTCCCCCATGCGGAAGCAATTCTGCTCAACAACGGCCGATCCTGCATGACGTACGTCTTCCGGGCCTTGGATGTCCGCCATGTGCACGTGCCCAGATTCACCTGTGACGTGGTACTGGAGCCCATGAAGCGCCTTGGGATCGGCTACTCCTTTTATGGTATCGACGATGACTTCGAGATCGCCGAACCCCTCACCCTTGGTGACGGGGAAATGCTTCTGGTCAACAATTACTTCGGCCTGAAGGACGCTAACTGCCGCCGTCTCGCTGCTGAGCACGGCTCCAAGCTGATGGTCGACTGCAGTCAAGCATGGTATTTCGATCCGGTTGACGGGGCGCATTCGTTCTACACGCCAAGAAAGTTCTTCGGCGTCCCGGATGGAGGCTGCCTACATACCAAAGCGGTCCTTGGGGCGGCCCTCGAAGAGGACGTTTCGCAAGAGCGATTGTCTCACTTGATCAAACGTTTCGAGTCAGGTGCAGAAGCGGGTTACGCCGATTTCCAGAGCAACGATGCGAGTCTCAACAACCAGCCGATGCGCGCGATGTCGCGGCTTACGAGGCGCCTTCTCGGACTGATCGACCACTCAGGAGCCGCGCAGCGGCGCAAGGCGAACTTCGCCACTCTGGATGCGGAGTTAGGTTCCAGCAATTTTTGGGATTGGTCGCGCGTCGAAAGCCAATGCCCGATGGTGTACCCGTACCGGCCCCAGGCAGACGCCGCCGAGCTGCGCAGGAAGCTGATTGACTCAAAGATCTTCGTCGCGACCTATTGGCCCAACGTGCTCAGCTGGTGCGCAAGTGACGAAACAGAATACCGGTTGACCGCAGAGACTTTGTTCCTGCCCATCGATCAACGCTACGGTCCCGACGAAATGGCGCGGGTCGTCGAGGTTCTCCGATGAAGGTAACGCTGCGTCCCTTAACCGAGGTGGATGCCTATACATCGATCCGTTGGCGCCAAGATCCGGAGGTTTGGAAATACACGCTCGCCGCCGGGAGGGATCAGCCCAGTCTTGAAGATGAGTTGCAGTGGATCCGGCGCGTGTCTCAAGATCCCACTAGCCGGCGTTTTGCGCTACTCGCCGAGGGGAGGTATATCGGCAACGTATACCTTACCGGTATCGACGGTTATCGTGCGGAGTATCACATATTCATAGGCGACCGGGACTATTGGGGTCGCGGCCTCGCACGGGAAGCAACCGCCCAGGCTTTGCTCCTAGCGCGCGAAGAGATGGCTTTAAAGCGCGTCTACCTGCTGGTTCACGCCGATAACAGAGCAGCGGTGCGCATCTATCGAAGCTTGGGATTCGAAGAGAGGGGGTACGAGGGCGTATTCATCTCGATGAGCGTCGATCTGGACGCGGACTCGGGTGAGGCGAGGCTGTGACGAGGTCGGGGGTGTGCCCGCTCAGTATGGCTTCTAGGCCTGGTGGAGAAGTGAGGTGAGTTTCGTGATTGCTAAGAGCCCTCAAGACGATAGCGGTTTCATTCGACCGTTCTTCACGTTCGATAGTGCCCGAGAGGCTTTCAAGGCGTTCTTGCGTTCTGCGGATCTTAAGAAAGGGCAGAAGGTCCTTATTCCAGCCTATATAGGTTGGTCTCCCAGGGAGGGCTCGGGAGTATTCGATCCCATAAAAGAGCTTGGCCTTGAGCCGGTATTCTATGCGATGCACGGCGACTTGCGGATCGATCTGGCGAGTTTCCGGCAGATGCTACTCGACGAGCCCGTGGGAGTCGTCGTGTTGATCCACTATTTCGGGTACGTCGATCCATCATATGAGCAAGTCGCAGCCATCGCTCGAGATGCCGGCGCCCTGATCCTCGAAGACGAAGCGCATGCCATGTTCACCGATCTGGTGGGCGGCGGCTGCGGCCGCCTAGGGGACGCTTGCATCTTCTCGCTTCACAAGATGCTGCCGATGTCGACCGGCGGCATGTTGGTCTACAACGGGGCGCCAAAATCGGCACCTACCGACACTGTTCCGCTTCGGGGTGTCTCGCCGTGGCAATATGATCTCTTCGGAATCGCAGCCCGTCGCCGTGAAAATGCCAAGTTGTTGACGGAGTTGCTGAGCAAATCCGTGTGTGACGGCATTCGGCCGCTGTGGCCGGAGCTACAGCCATTCGAAGTGCCGCAGACCTACCCCGTGTTGGTGCAAGGCGTTTCCCGGTTCGACCTTTACACCATGATGAATGATGCCGGTTTTGGAGTGGTAAGCTTATACCACACCCTGATAGATATGCTGCCCCGCGAGCGGTTTCCCGCGTCTCACGCTCTCGCGGATACCATTCTCAACCTGCCGGTCCACCAAGACGTGGGAGAGGCTGAACTCAGATCTCTGGTGCAAAGGCTCGGCTCCGCCATTGGCAGTCTGAGGGAGCAGGCTCAGCTAGCTTAGATCGAACTGATCCAGCATTTGATGAACTTGCTCCACCGAATTGAACATGAGCGCGTCTATTATGGATAGACCTGGTTCGAAGGAGCCGCGCTTCTGATCATATCCCGGCAAGCTCGGCGTGTGAAATCGCAGTTCGATCCCCGCGGCTTCGTACTTCGAGCGATCGAAGAATTGCTTGCCTCCTGGCGGGTTCCAGTACTCTGAAACGTTCCCCAGCGCCTTGCAGATGTTCAGCGCCCACTCGTCTGCGGCTTTCGGCTCTTCGATCTCGAGGTGCATCGCCGTAAAGATCTCGAATGATTTCGGCATTCCCAGGAAAGCGCAGATCGCTTCGAGCGTAGCCTTGTTCAGTGACACAACGCTTTCGTGGTCTCCCTCAATCGCTTCGGAAACAAGCTTGACCACCCTCCAGTAATTCGGTGCTATGCGCTTGTAGGTCGCCAATTGCGACATGAGTCTCTTTTTCCAAGGATCAGAATTGTTGATTCTGATCTCGGATATCGGGGTACGATGAGAATGAGGCTCTAAAGGGACACGAATATAGAGCCATCCTTCGCCTTGCTTAAGGATGCGATTTCGGTCGATCCAGCCGTGCCGAATGTACTGTACAGGATCGAATAGAATGAAGCGATCTACATGCTTGATTAGGCTGAAATAACCGAGGTACGGAAAGAAGTATGGCTGCATTATCGCGACATTATCGCGGCTGCTAATCAAGCTCACAGCCCGCTTCCCTCGATCGCAGCGACAACTCGCCTCTGTTCAGGCTCGGTCAATTCGGGATAGATAGGCAGGCAAAGGATTTGCTCGGCCACTTCACACGCGACCGGAAGGTTGTCTGAGGCCGCGCTTGGCAGGTCCCGGTACATCGGCAGGCTGGAAAGGAGCGGATAGAAATACCGTCTCGAATAGATGCCGATCCTCTTCAGCTCTTCGTACAATCCGTCGCGGGATGTGCGGAAATCGGGCCGCACCAAGATCGGGAAATAGGAATAGTTCGGTTCCACCCCCTCGGGAATGGCGACGCAATCGATACCGTCCACCTGTTCGAGCAGTTCGCGGTAAAGCCGGTCGACGCGCTGCCGTTCGAGCCGCACATGCTCAAAATGATCCAGCTGAAGCAGGCCCAGTGCCGCGTTGAACTCGCTCATCTTGCCGTTCGTGCCAATCGCCGGGATTGTCACCTCATCGGCGATCCCGAAGTTCCGGCGGCTGTCCACGGCCGCTTTGCCGGCCGCATCGGCTGCGACCACCGCTCCTCCTTCGAACGTGTTGAAGGCCTTGGTCGCATGGAAGCTCAACGCGGCGAAATCTCCGAAGGAGGCGAGCCCGCGGCCGCGATAACGGACGCCAAAGGCATGAGCCGCGTCGTAAATGACCTTCAACTGATGGCGCTTCGCGATCGCGTCGATCTCCTCCACCGCGCATGGATTGCCATAAACGTGGACAGCCACGATGGCGCAGGTGCGGGGCGTGATCGCCGCCTCGATCCGTGCCGGATCGATATTGAAGTCCTCCCTGCGAATATCGACGAAAACCGGGGTCAGCCTGCCGATCTTAACGGCGTGGGTAGTGGCGACGAACGAATAGGGAGTCGTGATCACCTCGCCGTCGAGATCCGCCGAGTCAATCGCTGCTGCCAGCGCGATCATGCCGTTTGCCATCAGGGAAATGTGGGGTGAGCCGAATATTTCTCCCAGGCGCTTCTCCAACTGAACATGGAATGGCCCGTTGTTGGTCAGGACTCGCGTCGCCCAGATCTGCTCCAGCATCGGCATCAACTCGGCCAATGGAGGCAGGTACGGCCGAGTTACGTAAATTGGGTCCGACAAATTGTCACTCCTGGATCGGAAAATCGAGGCGCAAGTTGCGCGCCGGCTGGTTGGAGGCGTTAGGAAGACGCGCCTGTCCCTGACCTGACTTCTCCCGCGAGCGGCTTGTGCCGACGCCTGAGCGCGACGCTTTTGGTTGCGGTGAAGAGGCCCAAGCCGCCGAGCCGCGGCAGCAGCCAGGACATCTGGCCGCGCCTTCGAGCTGCCGGAAACGCGAACAGTCGTTCCGAGATGCCGGCCTTGTCCCATCGCGCCCGAAGGCGGAACATGCGCAGATCATCCTCCAGGATGCGTTCGACGCTTGGCGGAACGCTCCTTCGCCCCAGTTGCTCGGCAAACAATTCCAGCAGTCCCGCCTGGGAGCTGGCAAAGGACATCTGCACGCGCTCCCGGGCGGCGATGGCGGCCCGGTCGGGAGCGGGCGGAACCTCGTTGGTAATCGCTCCGGCGTGCTTTCTATACTGGACCAGGGATTGATCCACATATTCGGTGCGGCCGCCGTCGAGCGCCAACATCAGCGTCCAGAACGCATCCTCCGAGCGGACCCGCCGTTCGGGCGCCGGGTAACGCGCGAACACGGACTTGTGGCAGGCCGCGGAGGCGCCATGAAGCGGTTCGATCGACTGGCCCGGGAAATAGTCGCGCAGCCACAGTCCCGAGCTGTCCGGCTTGTAATCACGCTCGATGATCCGGCCGGCCTCATCGATCACGTCGTATCGTGAATAAAGCGCATCCGGCTTGCTCGCCTTCCAGCGCTCCACCAGCACGGAAGTGCGGTGCGGGTAGGAAATGTCGTCACCTCCTGCCAGGACGATCAGTTCGCCGGTTGCATGCCGGGCGGCATCGTAGATGTTGCCGAGCGTACCCTGGTTGCGCTCGGGCCGGTTCACCAGCAGCTGGTGCGCGCCCCGGTAGGCGGCAGCCGCGGCCTGCATGCGGTCGTGGGTGTCATCGGCCGAGCAATCGTCGGTAAGAATGATCTGGAGACGAGGATAAGCTTGGGCCAGCGCGCCCTGGATCGCGGCGTCGATCAGATCGGATTGGTTGTAACCCGTCACGATAAAGGTGACCGGGATCGGCTCTATGTTCATCGACCCGGCCCGACCTGGCGGGTGCCGGTCCCGGCGAGCACCCCCAGCACGAAGTCGCGTGGCAGGGCGCGCGGCTCCAGACCCCAGGGACGGCCGCGGTAATCGGCGTTGGCGAGCGCCCGGCCGAAAGCGCCAAAGCGACTTGCGATCGAAGCCTCCGCATAGGCGCGATAGCGCCGCCGATGCCGTTCGGCAGTTGATCGATAGGCCCGCTGCAATTCCGCAGCGCGGGTGCGGAAGTTCGGGCGGCGATCACCAAGCTTTCCCATCACTTCCGCCCGAAACTCGGCCGCCTCGGCCGCAAGCGCGTCCCACGGCGCGTGATGGGAGAAACGGCTGGCCAGCCGGCGCCAGCGCGAGGCCGCGCGGACGCCGTAGGTGTTGCTCCCGTGCTGGCGATGAAGGACCAGTTCCTCGTCCAGGAACTCCAGTCCGCCGAAGCAGGCCGCCAGCATGAAGAACCACTGATCGTGCGCCATGGGTTCGCCGGTCATGTGATCGCGCGAGCCCGGCCACAAATCCTGGAATTCCAGCAGCTCGCGCCGGAAGGCCTGCGTGAAGCCAAGACTGAAATGCCAAGGCGGGATCGGCTGCTCGGCCAGAATCGCGCTTTGCTGCGCACCCTCGTACAGCGTCGAAAGCTCCCGCTCTTCGGGATCGACCAGGCGCGCATTGTGGTAGACGAGCAGCGTGCCTTGGCGCTCGAACCGCGCTGCGATACGCTCCATCTTGTTGGGCCGCCAGACATCGTCTTGATCGCAGAAGAAGATCAACCCACCCTGTGCCAGGCCCGCTGCCTTCATGAAATTGGCACGGTATCCGAGTTGCTGCTCGTTGCGGATCACGCGGACCGGAAACGGAGCGCGATCGGCAAAGCACTCCAACAGCTCGATCGTCGCATCGGTTGAGCCATCGTCCGTGGCGACCAACTCGGAGGGACGGAGCGTCTGGTCCGCTAGGCTTTGCAACTGGCGCGGCAGGTAGGCTGCGCCGTTGTAAGTGCAAAGTGCGATGGAGCAGGCGGCAGGTGCCATGGGTTTCAGCTCAGCAAGCCGTTCAGTTTGCGGCGCAGCAGATTGCGAGCGGCCACGCTGATGGAACGGCCGCGCCAGGAACCCCAGTGAAGATGCACGCCATAGGTGTTGCGATCGGCGGAGGTTTTCATCGCAAACCAGGAGATGCTCGGATGAAAAAGGTTCACGGGCGCCAGGAACAAGCCAGGATAGTCCGTCGGGCGCGACCAATAGAATGAGTTGATCGCGCTAGGACCCGTGGCTGGAATGATCTGCTGCGGATCGGTGATCCGATCGGCCTGTTTGACGTCGAATACATAGCTGATGAAGTCGCGCCAGAAGGCCTGCTCCGGCTCGGACGCAAGCACCGCGTTGCCCAGTTCGGGCCGGCGGGCGTCCGCTCGCGTCATTGTGGACGGCCCCTCCAGCGGCACGATGCAGCTGTGCCGCCGCAATCCGTCGTCCAGCGGGCGCAGCAGAAGATAATCCGTGTCCAGATAAAACCCGCCATATGCGTACATGTAGGCGCAGCGCGCGACATCCGCTTTGGCGACACCGAACCGGATCGCCTCATATCGCTCACAATATTCCGGGAAGATGCGGGCCATCAGCGCCGAATTGTCGGCGTCGTCCCACAGATTGTATCGCCAGCCCGGCAGCATTGCGCGAATGCGCCTGGCCATTCGCGCCTCTTCCCATGTGAGGTGCTTGGTTCTCGCCGTTTGATGAATGATCTGGGGAACCAAGGGCTTAACCGATTTCGACCTGAGAAGAATTGCGCCAGCGGTCGCAATCGCGGCGAGTTAGGCCGAATTTGGCACGCGATCAACCAGAACGCGCTCTCGCTCTGTGCCGGCGGGGCGGCCCCGCTCTTGCGTCTCCGGCCGCATCCTGCTCAGAACGCACCGAGCACGTTATTGCCTCATTGGAGAGTGTTGAATGCCCCAGGCGCCTGTTCGGCGACCGCTGCGAGTGATCCGTCTCGTGTCGGAGCTGGACTTCGGGGGCGTCGAGACCGGCATCGCGATCCAGTCCGAACTCATCGACCGGAGAGCGATCGATTTTCGTGTCTGCACCTTCTGGAAGGCCGGAGCCACGGCCGAGCGGATCAAGCAGCTTGACGTGCCCGTCGACGTGCTGGGCCGGGATCCGTCCGTATACAGCCCGGCGGCGACCCTCGCCCTGGCCGGCTACCTGCGCAGGATGCGACCGGACGTGCTGCATGCCAGCGTGACCGAGGCCGATTTTCACGCCGGCATGCTGGCGCGCTTCCGCCTGGCCAAGCGGACCATCATCGATGAAGCAGGCTTCCCGGAGATCGCGCGCCCACGCCGGCGGCTCATGTTCAAGGTTCTGAACCGCCTTGTAGACGATATCATTGTTGTCTCCTCGGGGCTGGGTGCTTTTCTGGAAGCGCATGAGGGTGCGCAGCGGGAAAAACTGCGACTGGTGCCGAATTGCGGCCAGCCCGAATTCTTCCGGGAACCGAAGGGCAGCTATCGGACGAACGAACGCTTCCGCATCGCCGCGGTGGGCCGGTTGGTAGAGGTGAAGAACCACGAGAGCATCATCCGGGCACTGGCCATCCACCCGGATTCAAATGTGGAACTGCACATTTTCGGGTCCGGTCCCCTCCGGGACGAACTCCTCGCTCTGGCCCAACAGCTGGGCGTTGCCGATCGCGTTCAGCTCCGGGGCTATGTGCCGGGATCACTGCGGGACGAGTTGAGCGGCATGGACGCTTATCTGATGCCCTCACACGCGGAGGGCTGCAGCCTCGCCTTGATCGAAGCAATGGCGCTCGGCCTGCCGGTTGCGGCATCGCGGGTTTCGGGAAATCGGGAGGTGCTTGGCCCGGTCGGCGCGGATTGGCTGGTCGAGCCGACGGACGTGCTGGGCTGGGCGGCGACGATGGCCCGCCTGCAGGCGATGACGCCGGAGCAGCGCGAGGCGCTCGGTCTGGCCGCCAGAAGGCGTGCGCAGGAGCGCTACTCGCCCGAATGTTTCACCGAGACGCTTACACGGCTTTACCGCGGCGAGCCTGTGGCCAGCCCCGATTTGTCAGGCGACTTGCCTTGACACCTTGCGGCGGGAGGGCCTACCCGCCCGCGACAATGACGCCCGAAGATCAACCGTGAAGGCCCTGATTTTGGCCGGAGGCCGAGGCGCGCGCCTGCAGCCTTACACGAAGGTCATCCCCAAGCCGCTTATGCCAGTGGGCGATTATCCGATCGCCGAGATTCTGATGCGGCAATTAAAGCGCGCCGGAGTCAAGGACGTCGTCCTCGCGGTGGGCCATATGAGCGAATTGCTGCGCGCCTTCTTCGGCGATGGCGAGCGGCTCGGCATGCAGATCGACTATTCGTTCGAGGACCAGCCGCTCGGCACTGCGGGCCCGATCGCAGCCGTAATCGACCGGATGGGCGACAATTTCATCGTCACCAACGGCGATCTGCTCACCACGCTCGATTTCGGAGCCATGTACCGGGATCATGTCGCGTCCGGCGCGGCGGCAACGATCGGGCTTTATCGGCGCGAGGTGAAGATCGACTTCGGAGTTGTCGATTTCGGGGCGGACAACCGGCTGGAGCGCTACCGCGAGAAGCCGGTGTTCAGCTTCGAGGTGAGCATGGGCGTCAACGTGCTGCGCGCGGAGGCCGTTCGGCCTTATCTGGAACCGGACCGCTACCTCGATATTCCGGATCTGATGACTCGGCTCGCGGCCGACGGAAAGCTCGTTCGGGGCTTTCGCAACGAATGCTACTGGCTCGATATCGGCCGGGTCGAGGATTACCACATCGCAACGCAGGTGTTCGAGGAAAACCACGATCAATTCCTGCCGCCCCTGACCGAACTGGTCTGATGCGCGCTTTGGTGACCGGCTCGACCGGCTTTACCGGCCGGGCCCTGGTGGCGCATCTCAGGCAACATGGTGTCGAGGTGGCCTGCGTATCGGCGGCCGCGCCCCGCCCGGGTGTGGAGGCTGCCGATTTCAGTGATACCGACGCCTTGCTCGCCCTGCTTCAGCGGCTCCGGCCGACGCACATCCTTCACCTTTCGGGTGCGTTGGACACCCCGAATCTAAGCACGGCTCTGTCGGCCAACGCCCTTCATGGGGCAGCCTTGCTGGACGCCGTCCAGCGAAGCAGCCTGGACGTGCGAACGCTGCTGGTCGGAAGCGCTGCGGAATATGGCCCGCTGGGGGGGAGTCAGTTGCCGGCGAGCGAGCAACTGCCTGCTCACCCGGTCACACCTTATGGCTGTGCCAAGCTGGCCCAAACTCATCTTGCTTTGGCCAGCGGCCTCCCGGTCGTGGTGGTCCGGCCGAGCAACATTGTTGGGCCCGGCATGCCCAAGTCGCTCGCCATCGGCCGGTTTGCCGCTGCCCTGGCCGAGATCGCGCGCGGGCAGGCGCCGCCGGTGCTTCGCGTCGGCGATCTTGCGGCCATCCGGGATTTCATCGATGTGCAGGATGCGGCCCGTCTCTACTGGGACCTGCTGAACGCGCCTGCCGCGACGCGGCAGGTCGTGAACGTCGCAACCGGCATTGGCGTCAGCATGGAAGCCGTGCTGACGCAGCTGATCGACGCGTTCGATGTCGATGTCGAGGTCGTTCAGGATCAGGCGGGCAGTGCGCGTTCCGGTTCGACGAGCGCGTTCGTCGCGGATGTCTCGCGGCTACAGGCCCTGGTCGGGCAGCAGCGTTTCACGCCTCTGAGGCACAGCGTAGAACAGATTGCCGCCCATGCGCGGCTTGGAGCTTCTTGATGACAGTTCAAACGGTTAGCCCGCCTCGGGCGCAGCAATTGCTCGAACGCTTTTCGGGGGCGCAAAGCCGGCCGATCGTGTGCATCCAAGGCCTGGGATTTGTCGGAGCAGCGATGGCCGCGGCCGTGGCCAGCGCCCGGGACGAGGCGGGAGAGCTGTGCTTCAACGTGATCGGCGTGGACCGATCCAGTCCCGACGGGCTTGGCCGAATTGCTGCCGTCAACGCCGGGGAGTTCCCGTTTCCGACCACCGACCGCAAGTTGGCCCCGGCGCTCAGGGATGCGCAGCGCTTTGGGAATCTCGTCGCGACCGACGACGAGCATGTCTACGGGCTTGCGTCCATCATCCTGATCGACGTCAATTTCGACCTGGATCGCTCGGGCGAACGTCCCCGCTTTGCCATGGAGCCGTTCCGGGCCGCGCTGGCTGCAATCGGTAAGCACATGCAAACCGATGCGCTGGTGATCGTCGAAACCACTGTCCCGCCAGGCACGTGCGAGAAGATCGTCGCGCCGGAACTTGCCCAGCACCTGCGTGCACGGGAGCTGCCGGACGATCGCTTCCTGCTCGCCCATGCCTATGAGCGAGTAATGCCGGGCGATCACTACCTCGACTCGATCGTGAACTTTTGGCGCGTTTATGCCGGCCATACGCCGGCGGCGGCGGACGCCTGCGAGCGCTTCTTGTCGGCGCTGGTCAACGTGGCCGAATTCCCGCTTCGTCGCCTGCAAAGCACTACCGCTTCCGAAACCGCCAAAGTGCTCGAGAACAGCTACCGTGCGGTGACCATCGCGATGATGGAGGAATGGGGTCAGTTTGCCGAGCTGACCGGGGTGGACCTGTTCGAGATCGTATCCGCGATTCGGGTGCGGCCCACACATTCCAATATTCGCACGCCGGGCCTGGGCGTGGGCGGCTATTGCCTCACCAAGGATCCGTTGTTCGCCGTTGTGGCCGCGCGCGACCTGTTCGGGGCTTCGGACATGAGATTCAGCTTTTCGGAGCGGGCCGTGGAGGTGAACTCGGCGATGCCGCTGCGGGCCTGCGCGCGCCTGAAGGAGAAGCTCGGATCATTGCAAGGCAAGAGGCTACTTCTGCTGGGGCTGGCCTATCGCCCGGACGTGGGCGACACGCGCAGTTCAGCGTCCTTTGACCTATGGCATGCCGCGGAGCGGGAAGGCGCGATTGTGCTGCCGCATGATCCACTGGTCGAGCCCGGAGCCGAGACGGGAACTTACGACCCCGGTAATCTGCCGGATGCAGCTGAGGTGGATGTGGTGGTATTCGCAGTGGACCATCAGTTCTATCGGGATTTCGACTTTCCAGCCTGGCTGGGGGAGAGCAGGCCGCTGATCTTCGACACCAACGGCGTGTTGGGACGCGAGCAGCGGGCCATGTTCGTGCGGCTCGGGTGCCCGGTGGTGTCGGTCGGACGAGGAGACGAGGCGTGAGCCAGATTTTGATTACCGGTGGGGCAGGCTTCATCGGATCTCACCTTGCGGCACGCCTGCTCGATCTGGGGCACCGGGTGCACCTGGCCGACAGTTTCCAGCGCGGCGCGCGGGATCGCTTCGTTCAGCAGCTGCTCGATCGGGGCGCCAGCCTGGTCGAGGTTGACCTCTGCGCGCCCGATGCCGCGCAAAAGTGCGGCACTGACTATGATCACATCTATCACCTCGCCGCCATCGTCGGCGTGGCGAATGTGGCGCGCGCGCCCTATCAGGTGCTGGACCAGAACACCGCCATGCTCAGCGCGGCGATCCGGATCGCGCAGCGGCAACGCGCGCTCAGCCGGTTCTGCTTCACATCGACCAGCGAAATTTATGCCGGAACCCTGGCCGCCGGCGGGCTGACCTTCCCGACGGCCGAATCGTCGCTGCTTGTGCTCCCGGACCTGGCTAGCCCACGGACGTCGTACATGCTGTCCAAGATCTATGGGGAGGCGATGTGCAAGGCGTCCGGCCTGCCGACCACGATCTTTCGGCCGCACAACATCTACGGCCCCCGCATGGGCACTGCCCACGTGATCCCGGAGCTTCTGCAACGGGCCTACCGCGCCTCAGACGGCGATCGGCTGGAGGTCTACTCGGTCGATCACCAGCGCACTTTCTGCTACATCGACGACGCCGTGGAACTGATCCGCCTTGCGACCGAAGCGCCGGGCGGAGAAGGCGCGACCCTCAATATCGGCAACGAGGCGCCCGAGGTCACGATCGGAGCGCTTGCCGAACTGGTGGTCGGCACTGTCGGCCGGCAGCTGGAGATCGTGCCCCTGCCCGCGACCGCCGGTTCGCCGACCCGCCGCGTCCCGGACACCTCGCAAGTGCGCCAGCTGACCGGCTACACTCCGACCATCAGCCTTGAAGAAGGCGTCCGGCGCACCTTCAGCTGGTACCGCGAGAACCTGTTCGACGCTGCCGCCTAGCCCGGCAGCGGCAGCTGCTGCTCGCTGGAGGAGATGAAGGTGCCATAGGCCGGGTGGTCGAAATTATGCAGCACCCAAATCTGGTTCACCCAGGCGCCGAGCGCCTGCCGGGCACGAAGGTAGAAGGGCACGCCGATCTTGCGCTGATCGTGCGCGCGATTGAAGTCCTCAATCGCCAATCGCTCGCCCGTGAACTCGGTGTAGAGCTGCTCCGACGTTCCCACCGTATCGTCGAAATAGCAGAACACGCGGGGCATCAGGTGCCGCGGGGCAGCTTCGAACGCCTTCAGCCCGTCAACGGTGGAACTGTAGAAATCCAGGTCGTGCGCAACCGCGCCGACCGGAGCTGGATCGTGCTTGGCGAAGAACTCGACCGCAGTCTCGGCAACGTCGCCCAGGACAAGAACCGAGCGCTTCAGTTTCTCGCGCAGGCTCTTCTGATCCATTGCGAAAAAGCCGGCCTGCCAGAGATAGGGCAGGTCCCGGTAATCCTTGGGAGCGGGCAGCCCGCCGCCGGTATCGAACCCATAAATCTCGATCTTGACCGGGAAGATGCGCTCGATCGCTTCGGCGTGCATCTCCATGGCGAGCAGGCCGGTGCCGCCGGCAACTCCATATTCGAGCACGCTGATCCGCGGCTGCCCCAATTTGGCGGCAAGCTGGGCGGCCTCGTAGATGATATAGCCATAATGTGGTCGATCGACCGCACCGATCCGAAGCCGGAAGGGATAGCTGCCGAGCTTGAGGCGACGAATGGCGAGCCGGACGAGCGCACGGAACGGAGCCGGGTCCGAGAACAGGAATTCAAAAGCTTTCAATTTGTCGCCTCGGTGGTCATGGGAAGCGCACGCGCTCGAGCCGAACGCGTGTGAGCGGACGCCCATAGCCGGGGCGTGCGGCATTGGCCAGCCGGCAGCTCTCCGTCCTTCCCTCTTGCTTGCCTCCATTGTGGCTGCAAGGAGCCGCCCAAATCCTTCCGGAGTTGGTATGCGTACTCTGTTCGTGACCCGAGACGGGCCCGGTCTTACTTATCTGCAGAGCCTGTTCGTTCCGATCTTCGCTCGGCTCGGGTCGGAGGGCTTTCCGTTCGACGTGATCCAGTTTCGTTGGGGCGCAGGGCAGGAAGGCGAGGACGCGCGGCGTGCCTGCGAGCAGGCCGGCATCGGCTACGTGTCGGCGCCGATCTGGCGACGGCCGGCCGGACTGGGTCCGCTGGCCGCGGCAATTGCCGGACGCAGGCACGTCCGGGCAGCCATCCGCCGGTTCGGAAGCGACGCGGTCATGCCCCGCGGCTCACTGGCCGCGCTTTCCACGCCACTGCGCGGCGGAAAGCCCGTGCCTATGATCTACGACTCGGACGGCTTCGACATCGACGAGCGGGTCGATTTTGCGGGGCTGTCCAGTTCAAGTTTCAGCTACCGGCTGATGCGGGACATCGAAAGCCAGGCCGTGCGTGATGCCGCGCGGGTCGTCATCCGAACGGAAAGTGCGCGCCCGATCCTGATCGCCCGGGCGGGGCCGCCGGTCTCGGAAGAGCGCTTCCAGGTGGTCACCAACGGCCGCGACGAGAACCTCTTCCACCCCCACGCGCCCGCGGAGCGCGCGCGTGCGCGCCAGGAGATCGGCGTCCACCCCGAGGCGCCGCTGATCGTCTATGTCGGCACGATCGGGCATCGGCAACGGACCGATCAGGTCGGCCAACTGGCATTGGCGCTTCGCCGCCTCCGGTCCGATACGCGGTTGCTTGTGCTCACCGGCAGTCCGGACGAGGCGCGATCGCTGCTGATCGAGCGCATGCCCGAACTTGCGGAAATGACCACGATCATGCGGGTCGCCGCCGGCGAGGTCGCCCGCCACCTCGCTGCTGCCGACGTCGGCACCGCCCAGGTCCACAAGTCCTTCTCCACCCAAGGCATCTCGCCGCTCAAGACGGCGGAATATCTGCTCTGCGGTGTTCCGGTTGTCGGAACCTCGGGAGTTGGGCTGAACGATCGCGCGCTCAACGCCGGGATGATGTTTGACGAAGCCGCAGGGCCGGAGGCCGCCGCCGAATGGATCAATGCACAGGTGCTGGCGCGCCGGGACGAGTTCCGCGCCCGCGCCCGGGCCGTCGGAATCGAGCATTTCTCCCTGACTCGAAGCGTTGCCGATTACCGGCGAGCCATGGAAGCAGTCCGGAACTTGAGCCAGGCAGGCGGGCCGGCGCGCTAGCGCGCTGCACGCCGGCGTCCGGCTGTCTCAGTCCTTCTTGAACATCCTCAGCAGCTTGCGCAGCCGAGGATGCTGGATTTGCAGCTGATGGACGGCATGCTTACCGGCGCCTTCCAGTTTCTCACTTGGCCGAGCCCGATAATTCGTCATCTCCGAATGGCCGAAGCGTACCTCCTCCTCGGGACGCGTCGCCGAGTAATAATACATGGCGATGGAATTGCGGCTGATGCCCTCCGGGCAGGCCAGCGGATCGGGATGCCCATGATAGGATCGGTCGGTCGTCGAAAACGCGGCCATCCGATTGAAGATCGGCGCGATCCGGGCCCGGCAAGCCGTGACATTCTCGTCCCATAATTCGAGGTGCCCGTTCCAGTCGTCCTGCCACTCCTCGTTGAGATAAAGCAGCAGGTTGACGCGCCGATGCAGCCCCAATTTGCGGTGCCAGTTGAAATCCGTGTGCACCTTCAGGAAGCCGCCGGAGCCGATCTGGTGAATGCCGCCGCCCTCCAGATACGGATCGGGCACCAGGCCCGGAATGCCCGTCATCTCTTCCATGAAGGTCAAGAACGGCGCGCTGTTCAAGTCCTCGATCAGGCGCCTTGTGCTCGGTGCCATCTTGAGAACGTCCGAAATGCGCCGCTTGTTGAACGATCCGTAGAAGTCGCCCTCGGCCGACACCGCAGTGCTGCCGATCTCAGCCAGGACGGAATGCAACAGCGGCTCCGGGAAGCGCCCGTCCAGGACGATGTGCGGGAACGGGTCCGCCCCGGCATAGCGGGCCGCCAGTTCCTTGCCGTCCTGGAAGCGCGAGAAATCGACGCCTTCAGCGGGCGCCCGTGCAGCCAGATTCTGCTGTTCCGCGACCGATCCCACGCTACGCTCCTCTTTCAACAAGTGAGTGCTATCTAGTGAGAAGGCGGGCCGGTCGCAACGGAAGGTCGCCCACGCCCGCTCGCCGCCTCATGAAACACATGCACAAGCCGCGGCGCATGCACCGCCAGGGAATAGTAACGTTCGAAGCGTTCCCGTCCCGCCTGTCCCTGTTCCATGCCGAGGTGGGGCCGTTCCAGCAGACGAGTCAGCGCGTCGTGCCATTCCGACGCTTCCGTCGCCAGGAAACCAGTGCGCCCGTTCTCCACGATGCTGCTGTTCACGCCCACGGGCGAGGCAACAACCGGCAGACCACAGGCCATATACTGGATCAGCTTATAGCCGGACTTTCCATATGCCCATTGCTCGTCAGGCAATGGCATGATGCCAATGCTCATGTCCTGAAGGTCGGCCACTTCCGCCTGCTCCCGCCAGGGCCGGAACTCGATGAGCGGGTGCCGATCCTGCGGTCGGACCCGATCACCGGAACCGATAACCAAAACGCGCGCCTCGTGCCGCTCCGCGAGCGTGCGCAGCAAGGGAAGAAGCGGCTGCAGGTACCGGTAGGTTGAAGGCGATCCGATCCAGCCGATCGTGGGCGCTCGGCTCTCGCTTCCTGTCAAGTCCGGCCGATATAAGGTGCCGTCGACCACCGTCGGCAGGATCGTCGTGCGAGGGTTCAAGCGTCCGATATGTCTTGCCAGATAGTCGTTGCCGAGTGTGCAGGCCGTCGCACCCGCAAAGAGCGGGTCCAGCTTGCTGCCCAACAGACGGCGGATCGCGGGGCGCGCGTGGCCGTCGTAAGCGTGATAAAATGCATCGTCCATGTCCAGGACCACTGGCCGGCCGGATGCAAAGGCGAGCTTCTCAAAGGCGCCGGGCAGGTAGGGAAAGAGCTCGGCATATACCCAGATCAGATCGGCGCGCCCGCCGATCAGCCGGCCGAGCCGCCCCAGATACGCCTTGGCAACGGCGGCACGCGAGAAGCCAGTGCCGTCCTCCAGGTTGCGCACATAATCGTCGCCCAGCAGCGCATGATGCTCGACCTCGATGCCGGCGGCGGCAAGAGCAGGCAGATATTGTAGCAGCCGCTGCCGAGTGCTCGCCGCGCGAGCACCATAGCGCGTGAAGGCCAGCACTTTCACGTCGGAGATGCGCTGCTCAGGAGTGGGGCAGCAATCGCCCGCTCAGTCACGATTGAAGGCTTCGTTCGATTCACGGCCAATGAAGCTGTTGTAGGGAACCCAGAAATCGGCGTGGGTGGCGTAGTTGAGCCACACGAACTGCACCATCGCCGAATAAGCGATCACAGCCAGGGCGCCCTGTGAATTGGGCCTGCCGTTAACTAGAAAGGCGTAGGGCACACGGGAGAGCACGAACAGCTGAACCGGCACGAGATACAGCGCCAGCCGGTCGACCGCCGTAGAAGAACTCAGCACGAACAGCATCGCCAAGGCGGCAAGCGCCGCCCCGCAAAGAATGGTCCACAACTTCTGCACCTCAGGTGCCAGCCCAAAGCGCTTGCGCAGCAGGAGAAACACGATCGCCGGGACAATGTTCATGGCCACGCGAATGGCAGCGCCCTGCGACTCGTAACCGGCGTCGAGGTAATTGACCATCAAAGCATCGATCGTGTCGCGCAGCAGGGTCACGTAGAGCAGCACGCCCAGAACAAGCAGAAGCGCGGCGACGCCGATGCGTTGTGTGACCACCGATAGCGCCACCAGTGGAAAAATGATGACGGATGTCTTGTGGAACAGCGCCGCGAACAGGATGTAGATCGCGAATTGCAGGATCCGGGTGCGATCGAAGACGGCCAGGCCAGCCAGGATGAAACCGATCGCAACCGCCTGACGCGTATAGCCCATGCCGACGACGATGATGAGGTACGGAACGGAGACGACCAGCACGAGCCACGGATTGGGCTGCTTGCGCGCGAACTTCACCAAGCCCCACACGAACACGGATGCGCAAACGGTGTTCACGAACCAGATGCCCGCACCGATCTGCTGGGCGAGCCAGTTGACGAAGCTGAAGCCTGGGTCGGTCTGAAACAAAGCTTCGCCAAGGTCGAGATATCTGAACTGCTCGTAAATCTCGATATAGCTGAACCAATCCCCGCCCACCTCGAAGCGCAGGCCGATCATCAGGATCGCGAAGATGGCGACAGCGATGAGCAGCGGCCCGCCTTGCACCTGACGATGTTCGCGGCGCCTATGCTCCAGCGCACCGGCCGCGCAAACCGTGAAGAGGAGCCAGTAAGGAAGCACGTTCGCTCCGTTTTTCAGTGTCTTACAGCGAGGAAGGGGCGCCAGCCGCCAGCGGGCGAACGTCGGTACGCCTTTACCGCCGATCGGGCTTTTCGTCCAGCGACTCGGCGGCAAGGCGGCCGATCGTCTCGGAGACGGACGCTCGCCAGTGCGGAGTCCGATACCCGAATGCGCTTTCGAAGCTGCTGCTGTCCAGCATCGAGCTTTTCGGCCGTGCGGCCTTGGTCGGGAAGTCAGCGGTAGAAATCGGCCGTGCGGTCGCGCTCGGGAGACCTTGTCGGGCGCACTCTTCGAATATGTGGGTGGCCAGCTCATGCCAGCTGGCCGTGCCGGTGCCGGCCAGATGAAAGGTCTGTGAAAGTCCAGCCTGATCGGACTCGGACCAGGCCGCGAGAATTCGCAGCGTGCCGTCCGCGAGATCGAGAGCGGAAGTCGGATTGCCCTGCTGGTCCGCGACGACGCTTACCTCGTCGCGGGTGCGGGCAAGCGCCAGCATCGTTTTCACGAAGTTCTTACCCCAGGGGCTGTAAACCCAGGCGGTGCGCAGGACGAGGTGGTTTGGATTCGCCTCGCGGACCCGCTGCTCGCCAAGCAGCTTGGAGCGGCCATAAACGCCCAAGGGCGCGACCGGATCGGTTTCCTGATAGGCGCTGGTCTTGGACCCGTCGAACACATAATCGGTCGAGATGTGAATGATGCGGGCGCCCACCTTCCGGGCGGCTTCGGCCAGCTCGCCCGGTGCATCGCCGTTCACTCGGAACGCGCGCTCCGGCTCATCCTCCGCCTGGTCGACAGCGGTGTAAGCGGCGGCGCTGACCACCACGTCCGGACGGACCTGCGCGACGGCGGCCGCGGCGCTGCCCGGCTGCTCGAGGTCGAGCTGCGGCCGGCCAAGCGCAATCAGCTGATGGCCGCTCTGCCGCCCGCGCTCGATCAGGCTCTGGACCAGCTGCCCGTCGCGGCCGGTGATCAGAAC